>Ga0209172_10002413_pt1 | contig 33037 bp, 28 predicted proteins | sample LarsenN4metaG_FD_184113 | JGI IMG/M metagenome (GOLD analysis project Ga0209172, IMG submission 184113) | Hot spring sediment bacterial and archeal communities from British Columbia, Canada, to study Microbial Dark Matter (Phase II) - Larsen... ... | reverse complement strand
CACCCAGCTGCCTCGTGACAACCGCTGGCAATCGCTGGCGCGCTCCGCGCTGCGCGACGACCTGTATCGCCAGCACCGCGAGCTGACGCGTCAGGCTCTGCACGAGGCCAGCGAGACCGCCTTCGTCAACGCTTGGCTGGCGCAGCGTGGCGCCGATGTCGAGGCCTGCCAGCAGATGTTCGTCGAACTGCAGTCGTTCGACGTGCTGGACCTGGCGATGTTGTCTGCCGGGATGCGCGAGCTGAACAACCACCTGCTCGATTAAGTTTCCGTTTTACTACTCCCTTTGAAGCCGACCGCAAGGTCGGCTTTTTTTTGTTGTCGCTTTACGACAAACAGTTGTTTGAATGCGTGGTGCAAGGGCGGGTTGGTTGCGGTGCACCATATTCCATTTTTTCGGCGTATCGGCAGATTTGTTGCCATAACAGCCGGATCTTGCGCACCAACAAGGTGCTGTTCATTCCCATGTCTTAGAAAGGGGGATGTGGTCCGGAAGTGGGGCAAATAATTTTTGCTTGTTTTATTAAACGGTGTGGTTAAATTATTAGACGCTGGTTAAGCGCAGATTGACCGCCCCGGTATGCAGAACAAAAGCGCTTTACAGTCCAAGCGATGCTGGTTAATCTGAATAAACTGAAACACAGTTCCGCATTGCGGAATTACAATGGAGAATACTGGATGGGCATCTCAACACCGGCCAGTGACACGCTGGTCAGCTTCCGTGGCGTGCAGAAGAGCTACGATGGTGAGTCACTGATCGTCAAGCATCTCGACCTCGACATCCGTCGCGGGGAATTCCTTACCATGCTCGGCCCCTCCGGCTCCGGCAAGACCACCTGTCTGATGATGCTGGCCGGCTTTGAAACGCCGACCCACGGCGAGATCCGTCTTGACGGCCAGCTGCTCAACAACGTGCCGCCGCACAAGCGCAATATCGGCATGGTGTTCCAGAACTACGCGCTGTTCCCGCACATGACGGTGGCGGAAAACCTCGCCTACCCGCTGACCATCCGCAAGATGAACAAGAGCGAGATCGCCGAACGCGTGAAAAAGGCGCTGGGCATGGTCAAGCTCGACGCACTGGCGCACCGCTATCCGGGCCAGATGTCCGGCGGCCAGCAGCAGCGCGTGGCACTGGCGCGGGCGCTGGTGTTCGAACCGCAGCTGGTGCTGATGGACGAACCGCTGGGCGCGCTGGACAAGCAGCTGCGCGAACACATGCAGCTGGAAATCAAGCACATCCACGAAAACCTCGGCATCACCGTGGTGTACGTGACCCACGACCAGGGCGAGGCGCTGACCATGTCCGACCGCGTGGCGGTGTTCAAGGACGGCGTGATCCAGCAGATCGATGCCGCCAACGTGCTGTACGAGGCACCGGTCAACTCCTTCGTTGCCAACTTCATCGGCGAGAACAACACCCTGCACGGCGAAGTGGTCGATGTTGCCGGTCAGCACTGCGCGGTGCGTCTGGCCAGCGGTGAAGTGGTCAAGGCCTCGGCGATCTGCGTTGGCCGCAACGGCGAGCCGACCTCGATGTCGATCCGTCCGGAGCGCGTGCGCCTGAATCAGCTGGCCGAAGCCTGCGAAAACCGCCTCAAGGCCAAGCTGGCGGAGTTCATCTACTTCGGCGACCACGTGCGCCTGCGTCTCGATGTTGCCGGTCAGAGCGGTTTCATGGTCAAGGTCCCGGTCGGCGAGCTGGACAGCAGCTGGAAAGCCGGCGACATGCTCGATGTCGGCTGGATGGCGCGCGATATCCGTGCCCTTGATTCCGCCATCATCAGCCACTAAAAACAAGCCTGCCTACAGGCGTAAAAACCCCCACGTAATGCAAATGAGCAATACCCCCAGAGGAGAATGACGATGACCAAGAAATATCTGCCACGCGTTGCTGTGTTGTCGGTTGCCATGGCGCTGGCCGCCCCGGCTATGGCCAAGGACCTGACCGTGATTTCGTTTGGTGGTGCCAACAAGGACGCACAGGTTGCGGCCTACTACCAGACTTTTGAAAAGGCTACCGGCCACAAGATCACCGCCGGTGACTACAACGGCGAAATGGCCAAGATCAAGGCCATGGTCGACACCAAGAAAGTCAGCTGGGATCTGGTAGAAGTCGAATCGCCGGAACTGCTGCGTGGCTGTGAAGAAGGCATGTTCGAGAAGATCAACTGGGCGAAAGTGGGCAACAAGGCCGACTTCGTGAAACCGGCAGTTACCGAGTGCGGTGTCGGCATGTTCGTGTGGTCCACCGCGATGGCCTACAACGCCGACAAGCTGAAAGTGGCGCCGAAGAGCTGGGCTGATTTCTGGGACGTGAAGAAATTCCCGGGCAAGCGCGGCCTGCGCAAGGGCGCCAAGTACACCCTGGAATTCGCGATCCAGGCTGACGGCGTGAAGCCGGCCGACGTGTACAAGGTGCTGTCGACCAAGGCCGGCGTCGACCGTGCCTTCAAGAAACTGGATCAGCTGAAGCCGAACATCCAGTGGTGGGAAGCCGGCGCGCAGCCGCCACAGTTCCTGGCCTCCGGTGACGTGGTGATGAGCTCGGCCTACAACGGCCGTATCGATACCGCCCAGAAGGAAGGCAAGAACCTGAAAGTGGTATGGGCCGGCAGCGTGTACGACGTCGACTCGTGGGCGATTCCTAAGGGTTCGCCAAAGCTGAAGGAAGCGATGGAGTTCATCGCCCACGCCAGCAAGCCGGAATACCAGGCCATCTACTCCAGCAAGATCGCCTACGGCCCGACCAACACCAAGGCGGTGCAGAAGGTGGATCCTAAGTCCGCCACCAACCTGCCGACCTGGCCGGCCAACCTGCGCAGCGCGCTGCCACTGGACGTGAACTTCTGGGTTGAGAACGGCGAAGAGCTGGAAGAGCGTTTCAACGCTTGGGCTGCACGCTAATCGCTGTCCTGGCAGCCTGACACCGTTGCGGCCAACCTTGGCCGCAGCGGGAGACGGCTGCCGTTGTCTGCTGCCATGCGGCCCGGTCCTGACCGGGCTGCACTCATCAAGTGTTTGCCCATGTCCGAGACTATGACCATGAATGCGCCACTGACTGCCGCCGACGGCGAATCCCTGAAAGTCAAGCTGGCCCGCGAACGTCGCAACAAGCAGCTGAAGGCTATCGCGCTGGTTGCGCCACTGGCGCTGTTCCTGTTGCTGACCTTCCTGGTGCCGATTGCCATGCTGCTCAAGCGCAGTGTGGATAACCCGGAAGTCATTACCTATTTGCCGCAGACCTCGGCGGAAATCGCCAGCTGGGATCGCCGCGGCCTGCCATCGGAAGCGGTATTTGCCGCGATGGCACGCGACCTGACCGTCGCCAAAGAACAAAAAACCGTTTCCGAAATCTCCAAGCGCCTGAACATGGACATCAGCGGCTTCCGCTCGCTGATCCAGCGCAGCGCGCGCAAGATGCCGCTGGAAGTGGCCGCCGGTGAATCGGTGCGCGACCAGTTCATCGCGATGGACGAACGCTGGGGTGATCCCGACCACTGGCACGTGATTGCCAAGAACGCCAAGTCGTGGACGCCGTACTACTTGTACAGCTCGCTGGACCTGCGTGAAACCAAGGCCGGCACCCCGGAACTGGCGCCGGAAGAAGAGCGCGCCTTCCTCAGCATCTTCGGCCGCACGCTGTGGATGAGCATGTGGATCACGCTGATCAGCGTGTTGCTGGGCTACCCGATTGCCTACTGGCTGGCCAACCTGCCGGCACGCAAGAGCAACCTGCTGATGATCCTGGTGCTGCTGCCGTTCTGGACCTCGGTGCTGGTGCGGGTGGCGTCGTGGATCGTGCTGCTGCAACAGGAGGGGTTGATCAACTCGGCACTGATGGGGCTGGGCATTATCGGCGAGCCGCTGCAACTGGCGTTCAACCGTACCGGCGTCTACATCGCCATGGTGCACATCCTGCTGCCGTTTGTGATCCTGCCGGCCTACAGCGTGATGAAGAGCATTCCGCCGACCTATATGCGCGCCGCCATTTCGCTGGGTGACCACCCGTTCGCTGCGTTCTGGAAGATCTACTTCCCGCAGACGGTGGCCGGTGTTGCGGCCGGTGCCTTGCTGGTGTTCATCATGTGCATGGGCTACTACATCACCCCGGCACTGCTGGGCGGCCCGCAAGAGCAGATGGTCAGCTACTACGTCGCGTTCTACACCAACGTCACCATCAACTGGGGCATGGCCGCGGCACTGGGCTCGCTGCTGCTGGTTGCCACCATGACGCTGTACGCGGTGTACAGCAAGCTGGTGGGTGCTAACAAACTGAGTCTGGGGTAAATCATGCTGCCAAACTACGCTTCCCCGATCGAGCGCATCTGGTTCTGGACGTTCCGCATCCTGTGCGTGTCGGTCCTGATCTTCCTGGTGTCGCCGCTGCTGGTGATCATTCCGCTCTCGTTTTCGGACAACACCTTCCTGCTGTACCCGATCGAGAACTTCTCGCTGCGCTGGTATCAGGAGTTCTTCGGCAACGAGGTGTGGCTGAACTCGCTGAAGAACAGCTTCATCGTGGCGCCGGCTGCGACGCTGCTGGCGATGGTGCTCGGCTCGCTGGCCGCGGTCGGGCTGAGTTCCAGCAACTTCCCCGGCAAGGCGCTGCTGATGAGCATCCTGATCTCGCCGATGGTGGTGCCGGTGGTGATTGTCGGTGTCGGTTCCTACCTGTTCTTCGCGCCGCTGGGGCTGACCAACAGCTACCTCGGCCTGATCCTGGTGCACACCGCGCTGGGCGTGCCGTTCGTGGTGATTACCGTGTCGGCGACGCTGAGCAACTTCAACGTCAACCTGATCAAGGCCAGTGCCAACCTCGGCGCCAACCCGCTGACCACCTACCGCCGCATCGTGTTCCCGCTGATCGCGCCGGGCGTGATCTCCGGTGGCCTGTTCGCCTTCGCCACCTCGTTCGACGAAGTGGTGGTCACCCTGTTCCTGGCCGGTCCGGAGCAGTCGACGCTGCCACGGCAGATGTTCGGCGGCATCAAGGAAAACATCAGCCCGGCGATCGCCGCCGCCGCCACGGTGCTGATCCTGTTCTCCATCGCGCTGCTGCTGACGCTGGAGTGGCTGCGCGGCCGTGCCGAGAAGATGCGTACCGCAGTCGAACACTGATCCTGGGGTTTTGTTGCTGCCACGCCCGTACCTGCCGGTACGGGCGTTTTTGTTTGCGTGTGGCCTTTTGTAATAATTGAAACACGCAAACCGGATTTATCTGATAAGAAGGTCGAAAAAACAGGGAGACAGGCAATGGAAGCGGTGCACCGGATTCTGGTGGTGGATGACGAGGCGGACGTGCGCGACTGGTTGCAAAGCCTGTTGCAGGATGCGGGTTTTACCGTGGACGGCGTGGCCGACGGCAAGGCCATGCGCGCGGCGCTGGTCGAGCGGGCGTATGCGCTGCTGGTGCTGGATTTGCGGCTGCGTGGCGAGGACGGCCTGCAACTGGCGCGCGAGTGGCGGCAGAAGTCGGCCATTCCCATCATCATGATGAGCGGCAAGGGCGACGAAACCGACCGTGTGGTCGGGCTGGAAATGGCCGCGGACGACTATCTGACCAAGCCGTTCTCCGGGCGCGAATTCCTGGCTCGGGTCCGCGCCGCACTGCGCCGCACCACCGAGCTGTCGCGCCCGGCCCTGCCCAGGCTGGACGAGGCGCACGAGTGCTACCACTTTGCCGGCTGGACGCTGGACATGACCGCGCGGACCTTGCAGCAGCCGGACGGGCAGGACTGTGCGCTGACGCAGGGCGAGTTTTCGCTGTTGGCGACGCTGGTGCAGCACCCTGGCCGCGTCTGGAGTCGCGAACAGTTGCTGGAGCACACCCGCGGTCTGGATACCGAGGTGTTCGACCGTACCATCGATGTGCTGATCCTGCGCCTGCGGCGCAAGATCGAACCCAATCCGCGCTGCCCGCAACTGATCTGTACCGAGCGTGGCCTCGGCTACCAGTTCAAGGCCGGCGTCAGCCGCAGCTGAGGCGATGATGCCGTTTGCAACCAAACTTGGCCTGTGGCCGCCGGCGCAGCAAATCCGTATCCGGCTGCAGGCTGCGTTCGTGGTGCTGTTTGTGCTGATGCTGCTGCTGACCGTGGTCGGGGTCGACGGCATGCGCGTCACCCTGCGTACGCTGACGGGCTTTCGCGAAGAAGTGATGCCGGAGCTGGCCCAGGTGCTGGAGCTGGCCGAAAAGGTGTCGCAGGTGGCGGCCGTGGCGCCGAACCTGGCCGATACCTACGCGCCCGGTTCGCTGGGTAACGATATTCGCCGCCTGCAATTCCTGATGAGCGACATTCGCCGCCTGTCTCGCACACTGCCGGCGCAGGCCGACGCCGAACTGGCGGTCAGCACCATGCTGGAGGGCGCCGAGCGGGATCTGCAGCAGTTGCTGCTGCTGTCCAGCGACAAGCGCCGTCATCAGGACATTCTCGACGTCTATCTGCAGCGGCTGGATTGGCTGGGGGCGCAGCTGGCCAGCCGCGACCATGCCCGTGCGCAGCAGGCGCCAACCCTGCTGCCCCTGTGGCAGACACTGCTGGCGGTGCCGCTGGCACGTGATCGCGCCCGGCTGGGGGGGCTGGAGGCCGATGCCGAGGCGCTGATGCTGGCGATGCAGCGGCGCGGGGAGCTGCAGGCGCTGCCGCCGTGGCTGGCGATCGAACTGGAGGTGATGCTCGCCTCAGAGCAGAACATCTTCGAGCAGCGCCGGCGCATCGTCGAGATCAATGACCGCATGTCGGCCTTGCTGCAGCTGTATCGCGGCAATGCCGAACACCTCAGCCTGCGCAGCGCCCATTACGTCAAGGCGCTGCGGGCTCGCGCCGATCAGCGCAGCGCACAGGTGCAGGCCACCATCCGTTCCGGTATCAGCGGCCTGATGCTGCTGGCGGCGGTAGGGGTCGTCATTGCCTTGCTGGCCGCCGGCTATGTGCGGCGGGTGGCCGGGCAGATCCAGTCCATCGCCTCGGTCATGAGCAAGCTGGCCGCCGGTGACCTGCGCCAGGCGACACCGGCCACCGAGCGCCGTGACGAGATCGGCGAGCTGGCGCGTGCCTTCCAGGTGTTCCGCGACGTGCTGCTGGAAAAGCAGCGTCTGGCCCAGGGCATGGAGGTTCAACAGCGGCTGCTGCAGACGGTCTTCCTCAGCATGAATGACGGCTTGTCGGTCTACGACGCCCAGGGCGGCCTGATGGTGTGGAACCCGCGCTTCCCGGCCATGCTGGGCATCAGCGAGGGGCAGCTGTCGGTGGGCATGCCGCTGGCGACGCTGCGCGGCAGCATGGCGCCGGGCACGCGCTGGCAGGTGCTGGGCAACGACGCCGTCACCTATATCGGCGATGGTCGCGAACGGATTGCCAGCAATGCCGAATTGCACCTGCCCGATGGCCGGGTGCTGGAGTTTTTCAGCCGCGCGATGCCGGAAGGGGGCTGGGTGGCCGTGTGCCGCGATGTTTCCGCCCGTCGCGCCGCGGAAAACCAGGTGCGGCAGATGCAGAAAATGGAGGTGCTGGGCCAGCTGACCGGCGGCGTGGCGCACGACTTCAACAATATCCTGGTGGCCATCCTCGGCAACCTTGAGCTGCTGGAAAAGCGCGACGACCTGCCGCCGGAGGCCCGTCACCGGCTGGAACGCGCCCATGCCGCCGCCAACAAGGCCGCGGCGTTGACGCGACGACTGCTGGCCTTTGCCCGCCGCCAGCCGCTGAGCAACGAGCTGGTCGATTGCAGCGACATGCTGCACGAGATGCTGGACCTGATCGAATACAGCGTCAGCGAGGGCATCCAGGTCGGGATCGAGGCGGAACCGGGGCTGACGGTGTGCGTCGATCGCGGCCAGCTGGAAAACGCCATTCTCAATCTGGCACTGAACGGCTCGCAGGCGATGGGCGATCGCGGCCGGCTGCAACTGCGGGCCGAGCGTTGTGCGTACGGTCACCCCTTGCCGGCGGGCGACGCCATCTGCCTCAGCGTGAACGACAACGGCCCCGGCATTCCGCCGGAGGTGCTGCCGCACGTGCTGGAGCCGTTCTTTACCACCAAGGAGCACGGCAAGGGCAGCGGTCTGGGCTTGTCCATCGTCTACGGCTTCGTGCGCCAGAGCGGCGGCGAACTGGAAATCAGCAGCCGGCAGGGGGAGGGCACCACCATCCGCATCTGGCTGCCGGCCTGCGCCGCACAGGCCGGGGCGGGCGCCGATCCGGTACCGCTCCCTCCGGTGCCGCGCGGCCTGCGCGTGCTGCTGGTGGAGGACGATGCCGACGTGCGCGACACCTCGCTGGCGCTGCTGCAGCAGCTGGGTGCCGAGGTCAGCGCGGTAGCGGGGGAAGAGGCGGCGTTGCAGTGGCTGCAGACCGGCGGCGTGGCGGACATGGTGCTGTCGGACATCATGCTCGGTGACGGTGGCGACGGTGTGCACCTGTACCGCCGTCTGCAGCAAGGTTGGCCGCAGCTGCCGGTGGTGCTCGCCTCCGGCCTGCCGCCGGAGCACCACGCCAGCCGCCGGGACTGGCCCGGGCAGGCGATCTTTCTCGCCAAGCCGTACAGCCTGGCAGACCTTGCCCGGCTGTTGCAGCAACTGCCGGCGGCCGGGCGCTGAGCGGCCGGCCTTGTTGCAATTGTTAACCGCCGCGTGCCGAGTCTGAAATCCGTCATTAACTTCGCCGCGTTTAGATGGCAGCAGTACAACGTGAGCCACGATACAGAGAGCGCCGGGCCACGCTGTTGCCACGCTAACGAGGAGAGACAAAGTGATGAAACGTAGCCTGATCAGTGTTGCCGTCTTGCTGGGTGTTGCCGCCTCGGCACAGGCCGCCAGCCTGAAGATTTCCTGTGGTGCCGTCGGCCAGGAGCTGGAACTGTGCAAGCAGGCGGTGGCGCAATGGAGCAAGAAGACCGGCCACGATGTGCAGGTGGTGGCCACCCCCAACGACTCCAACGAACGGCTGGCGCTGTACCAGCAGATCCTGGGCAGCGGCTCGGACAAGATCGACGTCTTCCAGATCGACGTGGTCTGGCCCGGCATTCTCGCCAATCACCTTGCCGATCTGAAACCGCTGGCCAGGGGCGCCGAGAAGCAGCACTTCGCCGGCATCGTCAGCAACAACACCGTGGCCGGCCGCCTGGTGGCGATGCCGTGGTTTACCGACGCCGGCCTGCTGTACTACCGCAAGGACCTGCTGGCCAAGTACCGGCTGCCAGCACCGAAAACCTGGGAAGAGCTGACCGCCAGTGCCAAAAAGGTACAGGACGGCGAGCGCGCCGCCGGCAACGACAGGATGTGGGGCTATGTGTGGCAGGGCCGTGCCTACGAAGGCCTGAGCTGCGACGCGCTGGAGTGGCTGGTCAGCTACAAGGGCGGCACCATCATCGACAATGCCAGCGGCAAGCCCACCATCAACAATCCGCAAGCGGTGAAGGCACTGCAGACCGCCGCCGGCTGGGTGGGCACCATCACGCCCAAGGCGGTGCTGAACTACGGCGAGGAAGAGGCGCGCGGCGTGTTTCAGGCCGGCAACGCCGTTTTCATGCGCAACTGGCCTTACGCCTGGGCGCTGACCCAGAAGGACGACAGCGCGGTCAGGGGCAAGGTCGGCGTGATGGCCCTGCCCAGGGGCGGGGCGGACGGCCGTAACGCCGCCACCCTGGGCGGCTGGCAACTGGCGGTGTCGAAGTACACCAAGAACCCGCAACTGGCCGCCGAGCTGGTGCTGTTCCTGACCGGCAGCGAGGTACAGAAGCAGCGCGCCATCAACGGCGCCTACAACCCGACCATCGGCGCACTGTACCGCGATCCGGCGGTGCTGAAAGCCAACCCCTTCTTCGGCGAGTTGTACAACACCTTCACCAGTGCGGTGGGTCGGCCGTCCTCGATCACCGGCACCCGCTACAACCAGGTCAGCAACCAGTTCTGGAATGCCACCCACGACGTGCTGTCCGGCAAGTCCGATGCCGCCTCGGCCCTCGCGCGGCTGGACGCCTCGCTGAAGCGGCTGGCGCCGGCCGGCTTCGGCCGCGCGCAGTAAGCCGTTGCCCCGGCCTGCCGTCGGCAGCGCCGGGACGTCCTCCCCTGTTGAACCCGTCGTCCACCCCGTGTCCCGGCGTGCGGCCAACCTTGCGGTTGCCCGCCAACGTTGGCCGCGGCGTGGCGACCTGCTGGAGTCACGCTCATGTCGAGTGAAACCCTCGCCCCGCCGTTGTGCCTGCCGCCACGGGCGGTCTCTTCGCTGCAGCGCTCGCGCCAGCGCATGGCCTGGCTGCTGGTGGCGCCGTCCCTGCTGGTGTTGCTGGCGATTGCCGGCCTGCCGCTGCTGCGTACCTTCTGGATGAGCCTCAGCGATGCGCAGCTGGCGGACTTGTCCAGCCGCCAGTTTGTCGGGCTGGCCAACTACATCGGCGACAGCGGTGTGCTCAGCGATCCGGAGTGGTGGGGCGCGGTGCGCAACACGCTGTGGTTCGCGCTGATGTCGGTGGGCATGGAAACCGTGCTCGGACTCGGTATCGCCCTGATGCTCAATCACCCGTCGCGGCTGAAGACGCTGCTGCGGGCCGCGGTGCTGGTGCCGTGGGCCATTCCCACCGTGGTGTCGGCCAAGATGTGGAGCTGGATGCTGCACGACCAGTTCGGCGTCATCAACGCCATGCTGCTGGCGCTCGGCCTCATCGGCGAGCCACTGGCGTGGACCGCCGATCCGGACCTCGCCTTTGCCACCATCGTGCTGGTCGACGTGTGGAAAACCACGCCCTTCATGGCGCTGCTGATCCTGGCCGCACTGCAGATGGTGCCCTCCGACTGCTACGAGGCGGCGCGGGTGGACGGCGTGCCGAAATGGTCGGTGTTCCTCCATCTCACCCTGCCGCTGATCACCCCGGCGGTGCTGGTGGCGATGATCTTCCGCACCCTCGACGCGCTGCGGGTGTTCGACCTGATCTACGTGATGACCTCCAACAGCCGCACGACCAAGAGCATGTCGGTCTACGTGCGCGAGCAGATGATCGATTTCCAGCTGGTCGGCTATGGCTCGGCGGCAGCGACGCTGCTGTTCCTGATCATCGCGCTGATCACGCTGGCCTACATGGCGCTGGCGCGCCGCCGCATGGAAGGACACTGAAATGAAAAGAATGGCATGGACCGACGTGCTGTACTGGCTGGCGCTACCGCTGGTGTTGCTGTTTGCGCTGTTTCCCTTTGTGTACGCCATCGCCAGCTCGTTCAAGCGCGGCAATGCGCTGTTCTCCAGCGATTTCTGGCCGCAGGCATGGAGTGCGGCCAACTATGTGGCGGTGTTCGCCGAGCAGCCGTTCGGCCAGAACCTGCTCAACTCGGTGCTGGTCGCCGGCGGCGTGGTGCTGCTGTCGCTCTCCGTGTCGCTGCTGGCGGCCTACGCGCTGGGGCGGGTGACGTTCCGCGGCCGCGGCCTGCTGATGATGACCATCCTCGGCGTGTCGATGTTTCCGCAGGTGGCCATCCTGTCCGGCCTGTTCGAGCTGATTACCTGGCTGGGCCTGTACGACAGCCTGTGGGCGCTGGTGCTGTCCGACCTGATCTTCACGCTGCCGTTCACGGTGTGGGTGCTGGTGACCTTCATGCGCGAGCTGCCGAAGGAGCTGGAAGAGGCGGCGCTGATGGACGGTGCCGGGGTGCTGACCGTGATCTTCCGCATCTTCCTGCCGCTGCTGTGGCCGGCGGTGGCGGCCACCTCGCTGCTGGCCTTCATCGCGGCGTGGAACGAGTTCCTGTTCGCGCTCACCTTCACCCTGTCCGGCGAGCAGCGCACCGTGCCGGTGGCCATCGCGCTGATTTCCGGCGCCAGCAGCTACGAGCTGCCGTGGGGCAACATCATGGCCGCCTCGGTGATCGTGACCGTACCGCTGATCGTGCTGGTGCTGATCTTCCAGCGTCATATCGTGTCGGGCCTCACCGCCGGTGCGGTGAAGGGCTGATTTTCAATTGGCCACGAAACCCACGAAAAACACGGAATAAAAGCGGGATAAATTTTCTTAAGAATTGCGTGGTTTTTTCTGGGTAATGGACAGGGGTCGTTTCACCTCTGGAATGGCCGTGTCCTGATTTCGTGGGTTTTGTGGATTTCGTGGCGAAAGGTTTTTACTATGCAAACAAATAAAGACTGGTGGCGCAATACCGTTATTTACCAGATTTACCCGCGCAGTTTCCAGGACAGCAATGGCGACGGTATCGGCGACTTGCCGGGGGTTACCCGCCGCTTGTCGCATATTGCCGAGCTGGGCGCCGAGGCGATCTGGATTTCACCGTTCTTTACCTCGCCGATGGCCGATTTCGGCTACGACGTGTCCGACTACTGCGACGTGGACCCGATGTTCGGCACGCTGGACGATTTCCGCACGCTGGTTGGTCGCGCCCACGAACTGGGCCTGAAGGTGCTGATCGACCTGGTGCTGAGTCACACCTCCGACCAGCACCCGTGGTTTGCCGAAAGCCGCGCCAGCCGCGACAACGCGCGCGCCGACTGGTACGTGTGGGCGGATGCCAAAGCGGAAGGCTCGCCGCCGAATAACTGGCTCAGCATCTTCGGCGGCAGCGCCTGGCAGTGGGATGCGCGCCGCGGCCAGTACTACCTGCACAACTTCCTCACCAGCCAGCCCGACCTCAACTTCCACCAGCCGGCGGTGCAGGATGCGGTGCTGGACGTGGCGCGCTTCTGGCTGCAGCTGGGCGTGGACGGCTTCCGTCTCGACACCGTCAACTTCTACACCCACGACGCGCAGCTGCGCGACAACCCGCCACAGCCGGCGGGCAGCTACGCCGGCGGCGTGCCGCGCAGCAACCCCTACGCCTTCCAGCGCCACCTGTACGACAAGACGCAGCCGGAAAACCTGCCGTTCATCCGCCGCTTGCGCGCGCTGTGCGACGAATTCGGCGCCATCACCGTGGGCGAGATCGGCGACGACCAGCAGTACCAGACGCTGCGCGACTACACCGCCGGCAGCGAGCTGCTGCACATGGCCTACGTGTTCACCCTGCTGACCGAGCGCTGCGATCCGCCCTACCTGCACGAGGTGCTGGCCGAATACCTGCGCGAGGCCGGCGACGCCACCGTGTGCTGGGCGCTGTCCAATCACGACAATAGCCGCGTGGTCAGCCGCTGGGCGGCGCTGGGCGGCAGCGAGGCGGCGCGCGCGCGCGTGTTTGCCGCGCTGCTGCTGAGCCTGCCGGGGCCGGTGTGCCTGTACCAGGGCGAGGAATTGGGCTGGCCCGAGGCCGAGGTGGGCTACGAGCAGCTGCAAGACCCGTACGCCAAGGTGCTGTGGCCCGAGTACAAGGGCCGCGACGGCTGCCGCACGCCGATGGCGTGGGACGACGGCGCCGACGGCGGCTTTGGCAGCGCCGCACCGTGGCTGCCGCTGGCGCCCGCGCACCGCGCGCAGGCCGTGGCGCGGCAACAGGCGGAGGCGGACAGCACGCTGAGCTACTGGCGCCGGCTGCTGGCCTGGCGCGGGACGCAGCCGGCGCTGCGGCACGGCGAGCTGCAATTGCAGCCGGCCGATGCGCAGCTCCTGTGTTTTGACCGCGTGCTGCCCGAGGCACGCGTGCGCTGCGTCTTCAACCTGTCCGCCACTGCGGCCAACCTTGTACTGCCGGCCGGCGCCCGCGTGCTGGCGGCCAGCCATCCGGACGCCTGCCGGGTCGAGGATGGTCAGCCGCTGCCGGCCATGTCGGCCGTCTTTGTTTCCCTGCCACAGGAGTACGCAGCATGAGTCAGATCCGCTTGCAGCACATCCAGAAACGCTTCGGCGACAACCCCATCCTCGCCGATATCGACCTCACCATCGAACGCGGCGAGTTCTGCGTGTTCATCGGCCCCTCCGGCTGCGGCAAGTCCACGCTGCTGCGCCTGATCGCCGGGCTGGACGACGCCAGCGGCGGCGACATCCACATCGACGGCGTGCGCGTCAACGATCTGCCGCCGGCCCGGCGCGACGTGGCCATGGTGTTCCAGAGCTACGCGCTGTACCCGCACATGACGGTGTACGACAACCTGGCCTTCGGCCTGCGGCACCTGAAGCTGGGCGAGGCCGAGATCGAGCGCCGCGTGCGCGTCGCCGCCGAGTCGCTGCACCTTACGCCGCTGCTCGCGCGCAAGCCCGGCGCGCTGTCCGGCGGCCAGCGCCAACGGGTGGCCATCGGCCGCGCCATCGTGCGCCAGCCCAAGGTGTTCCTGTTCGACGAGCCGCTGTCCAACCTCGACGCCTCGCTGCGGGTCAAGACGCGGGTGGAAATCGCCCGCCTGCACCGCGAGCTGGGCAATGTCAGCATGATCTACGTCACCCACGACCAGACCGAGGCGATGACGCTGGCCGACAAGATCGTGCTGCTCAAGCCGCTGGCCGGGCAGGAGGGCGTGCCCAGCATCGCGCAGGTCGGCCATCCGCTGGCGCTGTATCACCATCCGCGCAGCCGTTTTGTCGCCAGCTTCATCGGCTCCCCGGGGATGAACTTCTTCGATGCCGAGGTGCTGGCCGCCAGCGGTGACGGCGTGCAGTGTCGCGCCGGTGGCCAGGTTCTGGACGCGGCGGTGAACGGCCGTGCCTGTGCCGTCGGCAGTACGCTGACGCTGGGCGTGCGCCCGGAGCACGTGCTGTGCGGCGAAGGCCCGCATCTGGGCCGCGTCACCCACCTGGAGCACCTGGGCGAGCACAGCTACGCCTATCTCGACTGCGCGCTGTCCCCGGCGCCGCTGGTGGTGAAGGTGATGCAGTCGGCACTGGCGATCGGCGACACGCTGCGCTTCGCACTGCCTGCCGGGCAACTGCACGCCTTTGTCGCCGATGGCGAGGCGCTGCCAAGGTTGGCCGCATTGCCGCCGGCGGCAATGCGGGCGGTCAGTGTGACGGCCTGATGCAGGGCATCAAACAGGCAAAAGGCGCAGTGCGCCTTTTGTTTTATTCGCTTTATTTCAAATATTAATCCGGTGTTAATTTTGTTATTTAAATTTTGTTGTGTTTAACCAATTCATTTTTAATATTGAATCATTTTTTACGGTAATGAATTGGCTGCGAGTTTTATATTGTTTTTAATGTCTCTCAGCCGACAGGCTGCAAAATAAAACACAACAGAGAGAGACAACATGAAACAGACTTTTATCGCCGTGGCGATGATGGGCACCTTTTCTTCTGCCGCGATGGCGGAGGACTTCATTAAACTGACCGGCAAGGCGGAAATCGGTTTTCACGCCTTCGAAGAAAACGGTATTTCGAAACGAGAATTCCAGGATGCCGGCTCCGAACTGAACGTCGTCGGCCAGGCCGATATCGGCAACGGCCTGACCGCCTTGCTGCAGGTCAATACCGACGTCAAGCTCGACAACAGCAAGGGCAGCGACCATTTCGCCAATGGCGATACCTTTGTCGGCCTGCGCGGCGGTTTCGGCACCGTCAAGCTGGGACGCGGCATCAATGCCTACGGCGACGGCTACTTCAAGGCCAATTTCTACAAGTACGACATCAGCCCGGCCAGTGCCGGCATTCCGTCCGGCGGCGGCGACAACCGTGGCGCCTTCAAGTACGAAGCGCCGGTGCTGGACGGCCTGGCACTGTCGCTGAGCTACGCGCCGGGCAAGGACAAGACCGAGAGCAGCCGCGCCACCGACGCCTGGGCGGTCAGCGGCACCTACGAAAAGGGCCGCTTCGGCATGCGTCTGTCGCAGGCCGGGCAAAGCAGCGTCAATGGCCGCAGCAAGCAGGACACCCTGCTGGCCTTCAAGCTGCTGCCCACGCCGGGCCTCACGCTGTCGCTGGAGCTGGATCGCGCCCGCAACGAGTCGGGGCAGCGCCAGCTCGCCAGCGCCACCTATGCGGAATACAAGCCGGCGCGGCTGGGGCTGCGTGCCGGTTACCTGACCGCCAGCGACGCCGGCTTCGTGGCCGGCAGCCGGCAGCGTACGGCCTTGCTGGGGGTGGACTACGATCTGTCCGCCAGGGACAGCCGTTTCCAGGCCCGCCTGTTCGTGGAAGCGAGATCGGACAAGCTGGACGGTGCCGCACGCAAGCGCGACCTGATCGCCGGCGTGCACATCGGCTTCTGAGCGACGCCGTGCGGCAACAGCGCCTGCCGTTGGTGGCAGGCGTTTTTCATTTGGCAACGGCCGGCATCCTGTCCGGCCAGGAAGGACAACACGATGAAGACGGAATGGCCGCAACTGGTCGCGCTGGGCGAGGCGCTGACCGACCTGATCGACGACGGCGATGGCCGCTGGCTGGAGCGCTGCGGCGGGGCGCCGTGGAATGTGGCGCGCATCATGGCGCAGTGGGGCGTGGGCAGTGCCTTTGCCGGCGCGGTCAGCCGCGACTGCTTCGGCGAGCGCATTGTCGCGGCCAGCAGCGATGCCGGCCTGGACCTGCGCTTCTTGCAGCAGTACGACAAGTCGCCGCTGCTGGCGATGGTGTACGGCACGCAGTCGCCGCGCTACTTCTTTGTCGGCGACGACAGCGCCGACTTGTACTTCGATCCGGCTTTGCTGCCGCAAGGTTGGCCGCAACACGCGCAGTGGGCGCTGTTCGGCGGCATCAGCCTGGCGCGGCCGCCGCTGGCCGTGCGACTGCTGCAGGTGGCGCAACAGCTGAAACGGCAGGGCGTGCGCCTGTGTTACGACCCGAATTTCCGGGTGCTGATGGACGAGCGCTACGACCCGACGTTGCGAACCATGGTCGGACTGGCCGACGTGATCAAGGTATCGGATGAGGACCTGCACGGCCTGTTTCGTCACCACGATGTGGCGGCGGCGCTGGCCACGCTGCAAGAGTGGCAGCCGCAGGCGCTGATCATGCTGACCCGGGGCGCGACAGGGGCCGAGCTGTGGCAGGGCGGCGCCTGCCTGGCGCGTTGCGTGCCGCCCTCGCTGCGGGTGGTCGATACCGTGGGCGCCGGCGATGCCAGCATGGCCGGGCTGCTGTACAGCCTGATCACCCGGCCGCAGGCGACGGCGCAACAGCATCTGCAGCAGGCGGTGGCCAGCGGCAGCGCCGCCTGTCTGCTGGCCGGCGCCAATGTGCCCGCGCTGGCAGCGGTCACGGCCTTGCTCGACTGAAACGCCACGCAAGCCTGGCCGCAGGCCATGCCGGCGGCAACCCTGTCGGCAGCGGGGTTGGCGCTGGCCGGTGTGCGCGCCATAATCGGCGGTTCGCCGGCGTTGCCGTTCCCGTGCTGTAGCGGGGCGGCAATGCAATCGCCATCGTCCCGCCACAGGTCCGCCCCCATGCGCCGAATGCTTGCCCTGCTACTGTGTTGCCTCAGCCTGCCCGCGATGGCGCTGTCGGTGACCTTCATCAATCCCGGCAAGCACGACGAGGTGTACTGGCTGACCGCGACGCGGGCGATGGAGGCGGCGGCAAGCGATCTCGGCATCCGGCTGCAGGTGTTGTACGCCGAGCGCGAGCATCCACGCGTGCTGGCGCTGGCACGGCAGATCATCGCGCAGCCGGCGGCGCAGCGGCCGGATTACGTGGTGTTCAGCAACGACTACGGCACCGCGCCGGAGCTGCTGCGCCTGTTCGAGGCGGCCGGCATCTGCAGTTTCATGGCCTTCAGCGGCCGCGACGACCAGCCGGGCCAGCCGGCAATCGGCCTGCCGCGCATGCACTTCCGCCACTGGCTCGGCTCGCTGGAGCCGCGCGCCGAGGACGCCGGCTACCTCACCGCGCGGGCGCTGATCGAGCGCGGCCGCCGCGCCGGCCTGCCGCGTATCAATGGCAAGCTGCCGCTGCTGGCCATCGGCGGCGACCGATCCACGCCCAGCTCCCTGCTGCGCAGCGAAGGCATGCGCCGTGCGGTGACCGAGGCCGGCGACGTGGTGCTGCTGCAGGAGGTCTACGCCGGCTGGAACCAGCAGCGCGCGCAGGAGCAGGGCGACTGGCTGTTCCGGCGCTATCCGCAGGCGCGGCTGCTGTGGGCCGGCAACGACCTGATGGCGTTCGGCGCGATGGACGCCTGGCGCCAGCGCGGCGGCCAGCCGGGCAAGGACGCCTTCTTCAGCGGCATCAATACCTCGGCGCAGGCGCTGGCGGCGCTGCGCGACGACAGCCTCAGCGTGCTGGCCGGCGGCCACTTCATTGCCGGTGCCTGGTCGCTGGTGATGCTCTACGATTACCATCATGGACGCGACTTTGGCGACGAGGGGCTGGAGCTGGTACGGCCGATGTTCACCCTGTTCGACGACCGCAGCGCGGCGCAGTTCATGCAGCGCTACGGCAAGCTGGATTTCAGCCGCGTCGATTTCCGCCGCTACAGCAAGCAGCACAACCCCGGGCTGCGCCGCTACAACTTCGATTTCCGCCAGCTGCTGTAAGGTACGAGGAGTCATGGTGACCGCTGCCTACCGACCGCTCGCCCATGTGCTGATCCGCCGCATCGTGCTGCTGGCGACGGCCTGCGCGCTGCTGCTCAGCGCGGTGCAGGGCGTGCTGACTTACCGTCAGGTGCAGCAGCGCTTCGAGGCCACGCTGCAGGACATCGTCAGCAGCAACCTGCCGATGCTGTCGGTCGGCATCTGGGACATCGAGGCCGAGGCGGTGCGCCGCCAGGTGGAAACCATCGTCGCCAAGCCGGAGATCGGCTACGCGCGGCTGAATGTCGCCACCGGCCAGGTGTTCGAGGCCGGCGACGCCGCGTTGCTGCGGCAGCAGCCGGGCCGCCGCTTCGAGATTCCGCCGCCGCGCGGCAGCGGCGAGGCGCTGGGCACGCTGCTGATCGTGGTGCAGCCGGCGCTGCTGTACCAGGCGCTGACGCAGGCGCTGCTCGCCATCTTCCTCGGCTACCTGTTGCTGACGCTGCTGATCTGCAGCCTGGTCGCCTATGTGCTGCGCCGCGAGGTGGAGCGCCCGCTGCGCGGCATGGCCGAGTTTGCCGGTCGGCTGGCGCCGTCGTCGCTGACCGTGCCGCTGCAGCTGTCGCGGCCGGCGCGGCCGCATCACGACGAGATCGACCTGGTGGCGCGCGGTTTTGCCACGCTGCAGGCGGCGATCAGCCGCCATATCGACACCCTCGACCAGCAGGTGGAGGAACGCACCCGGCAGCTGGATGCCGCGCTCAGCGACATCCGCGAGCTGTCGATCCGCGACGGGCTGACCGGCTGTTACAACCGCGCGCTGCTCAGCGAGCGGCTGCCGTCGGAGCTGGAGCGCGCGCAGCGCTACCAGCGGCCGCTGGCGGTGGTGTTCTGCGATGCCGACCACTTCAAGCCGGTCAACGACCGTTTCGGCCACCTCGCCGGCGACGAGGTGCTGCGTGCCATCGCGCTGCGCATCGGCAGCCAGCTGCGGCAGGACATCGACTGGGTGGTGCGCTTCGGCGGCGAGGAGTTCGTCATCGTGCTGCCGGAAACCGATCTTGCCGCGGGGCTGGTGACGGCGGAGCGGCTGCGCGCGGCGATCAGCACCTCGGTGATCCTCGCCGACGGGCGCACGGTGCAGATCACCGCCAGCCTGGGGGTGGCCGCGTTCCAGAGCGGGGAGGACGTGGAGAGCCTGCTCAACCGCGCCGATACCCAGCTGTACCTGGCGAAGCAGGGCGGCCGCAACCGGGTGATGGGCTAGCCGCCGTCACCGTGTAACCCCGCCTCTGTTTTCGCCATTGCGGCCAACCTTGTCTCAAGGTTGGCCGCAATGTTTGGTGGGTCGCGGCACGCAACCGGGGTGCCGGCGGCAATTTGCTATATACCCTAGTGGGGTATATGATGGCTTAGCGTTGACTATTCCCGGAGCCGTGCCATGTCTGCTACCCGCATCACCCTGCCTGTCGAAGGCATGACCTGCGCCGCCTGCGCGCTGCGCATCGAAAAAGTGCTGTCACGGCAACCGGGGGTCAGCGCCAGCGTCAGTTTTGCCAGCGAAAGCGCACAGATCAGCTACGACCCGCAGCAGCGCAATGTCGAACAGCTGGTGGCGGCGATCGAGCAGGCCGGTTTCAGCGTGCCGCCGCAAATACTGCAGCTGGAGATCGAGGGCATGACCTGTGCCGCCTGCGCCACGCGCATCGAAAAGGTACTCAACCGCCAGCCGGGGGTGAGTGCGACGGTCAATTTCGCCAGCGAAACGGCGCGGCTGCAGCTGGCAGCGGGGGCGCCCGACAGCGCGCAGCTGCTGGCGGTGGTGAGCCAGGCCGGCTACGGCGCCCGCGTCGCCGAGGAGCAGGGCGGCGACAGCCGCGAGCAGCGCGCCGCCGCGCGCTACCGCCACGAGTTGCGCTGGTTCTGGCTGGTGGCGGCACTGACGCTGCCCTTCCTGCTGGAAATGGTGCCGATGCTGCTGGGCAGCCATCACGGCTATCTGCCGCGCTACTGGCAGCTGTTGCTGGCCACCCCGGTGCAATGGCTGGCCGGCTGGCGCTTCTACCGCGGCGCCTGGCACGCACTGCGCGGCGGCGGTGCCAATATGGACGTGCTGGTGGCGCTGGGCACCGGCATGGCGTGGGCGTGGTCGGCGTGGGTGACGGTGGCCGGCTGGTCGCAGCAGCACGTCTATTTCGAGGCCAGCGCGGCGGTGATCACGCTGGTGTTGCTGGGCAAGCTGCTGGAGGCGCGCGCCAAGGGCCGCACCGCCGGTGCCATCCGCAGCCTGCTGGCGCTGACCCCGAAAACCGCCCGCGTCGAGCAGGGCGGCGTGGTGCTGGAGAAACCGCTGTCGGCGCTGCAGGCCGGCGACGTGGTGCTGGTGCAGCACGGCGAACGGGTGGCGGTGGACGGCACCGTGATCGATGGCGCGGCGGTGTTGGACGAGAGCCTGCTCACCGGCGAAAGCCTGCCGGTGGAGCGCCGCGCGGGCGACAGCGTCTACGCCGGTACCCACAACCAGGGCGGCATGCTCAAGGTGAGCGCCACCGCGGTCGGCAACCGCACCCAGCTCGCCGCCATCGTGCGCCGAGTCGCCGAGGCGCAGGGCAGCAAGGCACCGATCCAGCAACTGGCCGACCGCATCTCGGGGGTGTTCGTACCGGTGGTGGTCGCCATCGCCACGCTGACTTTTGCCACCACCGGGCTGCTCACCGGCGACTGGCAGCAGGCATTAATCCACGCGGTGGCGGTGCTGGTGATCGCCTGCCCCTGTGCGCTGGGGCTGGCGACACCGACCGCGGTGATGGTCGGCATGGGCAACGGCGCACGTCGCGGCGTGTTGTTCCGCAATGCCGCGGCGTTGGAACACGCGGCGGCGATCCGGTTGCTGGTGGTGGACAAGACCGGCACCCTCACCGAGGGCAAGCCGCAGGTCAGCGACCTGCTGCCGCTGGCGGAGGTGGACGAGAACGGCCTGCTGGCGCTGGCCGCCGCCGCCGAGGCCGGCTCCGAGCATCCGCTGGGGCGCGCGGTGGTGGCCGCCGCCAGCGCCCGCGGCCTGTCCCTGCCGGCGGTGAGCGCCTTCCAGGCGCACGTCGGGCAGGGGGTCAGCGTTGTGCTGGGCGATAGTACGCTGCGGGTCGGGGTGCCGGACTGGGCGCTGGGCAGCGTGCCGGCGGCGGCACAGCCGTGGTACGCGCAGGGCAAGACGGTGCTGGCGGTCAGCCGCGACGGCATGGCGCTGGGGCTGATCGCGCTGGCCGACCAGCTGCGCGCCAGCTCGGCGCAGGCGGTGGGCGCGCTGCAGGCGCAGGGCATCCGCGTGGTGATGCTGACCGGCGACAAGCTGACCAGCGCCGAACACATCGCCGCGCAGGCCGGCATCGCCGAGGTGCACGCCGCGTTGCGGCCGGAGGACAAGGCGGCGCTGGTCAAGGCGTGGCAGGCGCAGGGGCAGGTGGTGGCGATGGTCGGCGACGGCGTCAACGACGCGCCGGCGCTGGCCGCGGCCAACGTCAGCTTTGCCATGGGCGCCGGCTCCGATGTCGCCATCGACACCGCCGACGTGACGCTGATGGCCGGCGACCTGCTGCACCTGGTCGACGCCATCCGCCTGTCGCGCGCCACGCTGCGCAAGATCCGCCAGAACCTGTTCTTCGCCTTCATCTACAACGTGCTCGGCATCCCGCTGGCGGCACTGGGGCTGCTCAATCCGGTGATCGCCGGCGCGGCGATGGCGCTGAGCTCGGTGTCGGTGGTCAGCAACTCGCTGCTGCTGCGCCGCTGGCGGTAGTCGGTGGTTGGCGTTGCGGCCAACCTTGTGCCGGCTGGCCCGGCACTGCTCGCTGCCTGCAATCCGGCGGCTTTCTCCAGCCTCAGGCCAGCGGCACGAACCACTCCGCGTGCCGCGCCAGCGCGGCCAGCAGCGGCCGCGTCGCCAGTGCGTCTTGCAGCGCCTGCTGCAGCGCGGCGGTGTCGGCCACCGGCTCGTACACCTCCATCCAGGTCTGCGCATCGTCGCGGCGTTGCAATAATCTGCCCTTGATGCCGGTTGTTTTCTCGGTTTCTGCCAGTAGCGTCTCTGCCTGTTGCCGGATTGGCAGAATGTTGTCCTGCACGCGGTAGTAGATGTAAAGCGCGGCGGCCATGTTTACTCCTTTTGCACTGCAAAAATAAGGTTATGATAGCCGCTTCGATAGCGACAGAACGGGACGGTAGCATGCAGGCGGGTGAGGGCAAGTTGACCCTGGTGGTGATCGGCGTCGGCCTGATTGGCGGCTCGTTTGCGCTGGCGCTGAAGCGTGCCGGCAAGGTTGGCCGCGTGATCGGGGTCGGTCGCTCGGCGGCCAACCTGGAGCGTGCCATCGAGCTGGGCGTGATCGACGAGGCCAGCCACAGCGCCGCCGACGCGGTGCGCCACGCCGACATCGTGCTGGTGGCGACGCCGGTGGGGCAGATGGCGCGCGTGTTCGCCGACATTGCACCGCAGCTGCCGGCACACTGCGTGGTCACTGACGGCGGCAGCACCAAGAGCGACGTGGTGGCGCTGATGCGCACGCACCTCGCCGGCCACCTGGCGCAGTGCGTGCCGGCGCACCCGATTGCCGGCTCCGATCTGTCCGGCGCCGTCGCCGCGCAGTACGGCCTGTACGACAACCGCCGCATCGTGGTCACGCCGCTGCCGGAAACGGCGCCGGCCGCCGCCGCTCTGGTGCGCGAGCTGTGGCAGGCCTGCGGCGCGCGGGTCTACGAGATGAGCGCCGCCGAGCACGACGCGGTGTTCGCCACCGTCAGCCACCTGCCGCACCTGTTGGCTTTCGCCTATGTCGACATGATCGTCGGCAAGCCGGACGGCGAGCGCTGTTTCGATTTTGCCGCCACCGGTTTTCGCGATTTCACCCGCATCGCCGGCAGCCATCCGGAGATGTGGCGCGACATCGCGCTGGCCAACCGCGACGCGCTGCTGGCGGAGCTGGACGGCTACCGCGCGGCGCTGGACAGCCTGCGCGACGAGCTGGCCAGCGACGATGCCGCGGCGCTGACCGCACGTTTCGAGCGCGCGCGCGAGGCGCGTCATGGCTGGCACCAGAAGTTCCTGCGGGGCAATGCATGAGCGCGCCGCACGCCACCACCATCTGGGTCGACGCCGACGCCTGTCCGGCGGTGATCAAGGACATCCTGTTCCGCGCCGCCGACCGCACCGCCACCCGCACCGTGCTGGTCGCCAACCAGCTGCTGCGCGTGCCGCCGTCGCCGCACATCCGCGCACAGCAGGTGCCGGCCGGCTTCGACGTCGCCGACAACCACATCGCGCAGCAGGCGCAGCCGGGCGACATCGTGGTCACCGCCGACATTCCGCTGGCGGCGCAGGTGGTGGCCAAGGGCGCGCTGGCGCTCAATCCGCGCGGCGAGCTGTACAGCGACGCCACCATCCGCGAGGCGCTGACACTGCGCAATTTCATGACCGAGCTGCGCGACAGCGGCGTGCAGACCGGCGGCCCGGCGGCGTTCAGCCAGCGCGATCGCCAGGCATTTGCCGCGCAGCTGGACAAGCTGCTGCAAAGCTTGGCCGCACGCCGCCGCTGATCCATCGCCGCGGTCACGGCGGACCTCTGCTCACACAGCCTCGCCTCGTAGCTGAACCAAGGGTGCCGTCGCCGACAGCCGCAGGCGCACGACAAGGCGGCGCAACGCAGCATCAGGGGAGGGCGGCGTTTAGCCGCCGTGCTGGCGGATCACGCCTTCCTTGTCCGCCGGCTGCCAGCCGGCCGGTTTCAGGATCTTGCCGTCTGCCCGACGCGCCACCTTGCCGTCGACGCACTTGGCGAGGTTGGCCGCGTGGATCGCGTCGAACATCTTTTCCACCGGCAGCCCCTGCGACAGCAGCAGGCCGAGCAGCACGTTGAGCACGTCCACGCCTTCGGCCGCCAGTTCGGCGCGCAGCCGCGTCTGCTCTGCCGGCTCGGCCTGCTGGATGTGCTGGTAGTCCTGCAGTGCGACGGAAAACTCTAGCCACTCTTCCTGCAGCATGGTGTGCCACATCGCGAGGGCGGCGGCGTCGAACTGTGGCGTGGCCGGCAGGCTCATGTCGAAGCGCTGCATGAAGTCGCGGCGCAGGGTGAACGGGTTGCTCATTTTGTGTTGTGTGTGGTTTGTTGGCGCAATATTTTGTGTTTTGTGCCTGCTGCTGGCAAGGGCCGGCCATGAAAAAAGCCGCTGCATCTGCAGCGGCTTTTGGCTTGCGGCCAACGTTTAGCGGTTTGCCAGCTGGCCCAGCACCTCGAAGTAGTCGGGGAAGGTCTTCGCCACGCACTTCGGGTCGTTGATGATTACCGGGGTGCCGAGCAGGGCCACCAGCGAGAAGCACATCGCCATGCGGTGGTCGTCGTAGGTGTCGATCTCGGCATTGGGCGTCAGCGTCGCCGGCGGGGTGACGCTGATGCTGTCCTGCGTCTCCACTACCGTGGCACCAACCTTGCGCAGTTCGGTAGCCATCGCCGCCAGGCGGTCGGTTTCCTTCACGCGCCAGCTTTCCACATTGCGGATGGTGGTGGTGCCGTTGGCGGCCAGCGCCGCCACCGCGATGGTCATCGCCGCGTCCGGAATGTGGTTGAGGTCGACGTCGATCGCCTGCAGGCCGCCGGCCGGCGCGCGCGCCTCGATCCAGTTGTCGCCGATGCTGATCTCGGCGCCCATCAGCGCCAGCGCGTCGGCAAATTTCACGTCGCCCTGGATGCTGCTGCGGCCAACCCCTTCCACCCGGACCGGGCCACCGGCCAGCGCGCCGGCGGCGAGGAAGTAGGAGGCGCTGGAGGCATCGCCTTCGACGTGGATTTCGCCCGGCGAGCGGTAACGCTGGCCGGCGGCAATGCTGAAGCGCTGCCAGCCGTCACGCTGTACCTGTACGCCGAAGCGCGCCATCAGGTTGAGGGTGATCTCGATATAGGGCTTGGAGATCAGCTCGCCGACCACCTCGATGGTGACTGCCTCGCCGGTCAGCGGCAGTGCCATCAGCAGTGCGGTGAGGAACTGGCTGGAGACGTTGCCCTTCACCGGAATGACCTTGCCGCTGTTGACGCCGGCCGGCTTGATCTGCAGCGGCGGGTAACCGTCGTTGCCGAGGTAGGCGATATCGGCGCCGGCTACGCGCAGCGCGTCGACCAGGTCGCCGATCGGACGTTCGTGCATGCGCGCCACGCCGTGCAGGTGGTAGTGACCCTGCATCAGCGCCAGCGCTGCGGTCAGTGGGCGGAAGGCGGTGCCGGCGTTGCCGAGGAACAGGTCGGCTTCCTTGACCGCAAACATGCCGCCGGTGCCGTGTACCAGAAAGTCGCGGCTGTTGCCTTGCTGCTGGACGCTGACGCCCAGCGTGGCCAGGGCTTCCAGCATGCGGCTGATGTCGTCGGAATCGAGCAGGTCGCGCACCAGGGTCTGGCCGTCGGCCAGCGCGGCCAGCAGCAGGGTGCGGTTGGAAATGCTCTTCGAGCCGGGCAGTTTGACGGTGCCGGCGAGGCGGGGAATCGGGTGTAGCGTCAGTTGTTCCATGGCGGTCTTGCTCGTTGATTTTGTTCGGGGCGCGGCGCTGGCCGCTGTCTGCGCCGGTCGCGCGTGCGGCGCGCCGGCATCGGGTGATCTCTGTACCGACTGTACCGTTATTGTGCATTGCCGCGCAAACATCCGCTGCGGCGGCAGCTGCGTTACAATATCGGGTTTTCAGTCAGGCTTTCTGTCATGGTCATGCTCCGCCCCGTTATTACCATCGATGGCCCGTCCGCCTCCGGCAAAGGCACCGTGGCGGCACTCGTTGCCCGCGAGCTGGGCTTCCATTATCTCGATTCCGGTGCGCTGTACCGGCTGGCCGCGCTGTACGCGCTGCGCGAAGGCGTGAGCTGGGAAGACGAAAACCAGGTCGCCAGGTTGGCCGCACAGCTGCCGGCGGCCTTTACCGACGACAAGGTGTGGCTGGATGGCCACGATGTCAGCGCCGCGATCCGCGCCGAGGATATCGGGATGGGCGCCTCCAGAATCGCCGCGCTGCCTAGCGTGCGCGCCGCGCTGCTCGAGCGCCAGCGTGCCTACCAGCAGACACCTGGGCTGGTGGCCGACGGCCGCGACATGGGCTCGGTGGTGTTTCCGCGCGCCGAGCTCAAGGTTTTCCTGACCGCCAGTGCCGAAGAACGTGCCGCGCGACGCTATAAGCAGTTGATCGCAAAAGGGGAATCTGCTAACCTCCCACAGATTCAGCAGGATATTTGTGACCGTGACGCGCGTGACGCGGCACGGAGCGTTGCCCCGTTGAGACAAGAACCGGATGCCCGTTTGCTGGATACCTCCGCGCTCACCATTGACCAGGCGGTCAAGCAGGTGCTGCAGTGGTTTCGCGAACGATAAAGGCGCCCGGTTGTTCATTTTTGTAGCACGCTGCTTCGGTTTCCTTGCACCGGCAGCCCTCAAACCTAACCCCGCGTGACGCAAGGCATGCAACAAGAGTAAATCTGATGACTAACCTCGTAATGGATAGCTTCGCCGCCCTGTTTGAAGAGAGCCTGGCTCTGCAAGAAATGCGCGCCGGTGAAGTAATCACTGCTGAAGTCGTGTCCATCGACTCCAACTTCGTTACCGTTAACGCCGGTCTGAAGTCCGAGTCGCTGATCCCTGTTGAAGAATTCAAGGGTGACAATGGCCAGGTTGAAGTAGCAATTGGCGATTTCGTCACTGTTGCCATCGACTCCCTGGAAAACGGCTTTGGCGAAACCAAGCTGTCCCGCGAAAAAGCCAAGCGTCTGGCTGCGTGGATTGACCTGGAAGAGGCTCTGGAAGCTGGCAAGATCCTGTCTGGCGTGATCAGCGGTAAAGTCAAGGGTGGTCTGACCGTTATGGTTAACGGCATCCGCGCCTTCCTGCCGGGTTCGCTGGTAGATGTACGTCCGGTGAAAGACACCACTCCTTACGAAGGTAAGGAAGTTGAGTTCAAGGTTATCAAGCTGGATCGCAAGCGCAACAACGTGGTTGTTTCGCGCCGTGCGGTTCTGGAAGAAACCCTGGGCGAAGAGCGCAAGGCACTGCTGGAAACCCTGCGTGAAGGCCTGGTGGTTAAGGGTATCGTCAAGAACATCACCGACTACGGTGCGTTCGTTGACCTGGGCGGTATCGATGGCCTGCTGCACATCACCGACCTGGCATGGCGCCGTGTCAAGCACCCGTCCGAAGTTCTGGCCGTTGGTGACGAAGTTGAAGCCAAGGTTCTCAAGTTCGACCAGGACAAGAACCGCGTTTCGCTGGGTCTCAAGCAGCTGGGCGAAGATCCGTGGGTGGGCCTGTCCCGCCGTTACCCTGCCGGCACCCGCCTGTTCGGCAAGGTAACCAACCTGACCGACTACGGTGGCTTTGTTGAAATCGAACAGGGTATCGAAGGTCTGGTTCACGTGTCCGAAATGGACTGGACCAACAAGAACGTACACCCATCCAAGGTAGTTCAGGTGGGCGACGAAGTTGAAGTCATGATCCTCGAGATCGACGAAGACCGTCGTCGTATCAGCCTGGGCATGAAGCAGTGCCAGGCCAACCCATGGAACGCCTTCGCTGACGACTTCAAGAAGGGTGACAAGATCAAGGGCGCCATCAAGTCGATCACCGACTTCGGCGTGTTCGTTGGTCTGCCAGGCGGCATCGACGGCCTGGTTCACCTGTCCGACCTGTCCTGGAACGAGACCGGCGAAGAAGCCGTTCGCCGCTTCAAGAAGGGCGACGAAGTTGATGCCGTGGTTATGTCCATCGACGTTGAGAAAGAGCGCATCTCCCTCGGCATCAAGCAGCTGGAAGGCGATCCGTTCAACAACTACGTTGCCATGAACGACAAGGGCGCGCTGGTTAAGGGCGTGGTGAAGTCTGCTGATGCCAAAGGCGCCGTGATCCAGCTGGATAGCGACGTTGAAGGTTACCTGCGTGCTTCCGAAGTGTCGCGTGACCGCGTTGAAGACATCCGCACCCACGTTAAAGAGGGTGACGAAGTTGAAACCGTGATCATCGCTGTTGACCGCAAGGCTCGCTCCATCAGCCTGTCGATCAAGGCGAAAGACATGCAGGAAGAGAAAGCCGCCATGGGCGCGATCTCTGCTGATGCCAGCGCGAACGTGTCTGCCGGTACTACCAGCCTGGGCGCCCTGCTCAAGGCTAAACTGTCCGGCGGCAACGAATAAGTGATGGATATGACCAAATCTGAGCTTATTGCGAGGCTTGCCGAGCGTTATCCTCAGTTGGTCGCCAAAGATGCTGAACTGGCCGTCAAAACCATTCTGGATGCGATGGCCGGCAGCCTGGCAAAAGGGCAGCGAATCGAGATTCGCGGCTTCGGTAGCTTCGATCTGAACTACCGTCCGCCGCGGGTTGGCCGCAACCCCAAGTCCGGCTCCAGCGTTGTCGTTCCTGAGAAATACGTGCCTCACTTCAAGGCAGGCAAAGAGCTGCGCGAACGCGTGGATCTTGCCCCGGGGGCTTCCGAGTAAGCTTCCGATGTGCCTGTCTGCAAAACGCTGCGGTTTACCGCAGCGTTTTTTTATTCCGCTTCCGGCTTGGGGGGGCGCACGCTTTCGTTTAAACTTGCGATAATTTTTGATCAGGCCGGAGTCGTTATGCGTTACCTCGTTCGCTTGCTGGAGCTGGTGCTGCTGGTGCTGCTGGTGGCGGTAACCGTGCAGAACAGTGCCATCGTCGAGTTCAAGCTGTTTTTTGGACAAAGCTGGAATGCGCCGCTGATCCTGCTGTTGCTGGTGTTCTTTGTTGCCGGTGTGCTGATTGCGATGCTGGCCACCTTTACCTATTCCCTGCGTGTCCGTCGCGAGCTGTCGCAGCTCAAGAAGGAATTGCGCTCCAGACAGGCCAGCAGCCGGGTGACCAAAGACCCGAGCGACGCACTGGCTGACTGATTTGCTTCTGCCGTTTGCCGGCATTCCCGTACCGAGGTTGGATTTTGGATATTGATCTGTGGTGGCTGTTGCTGTTCCCGGCATTTTTCGGTCTGGGCTGGCTGGCCGCGCGCGTCGACATGCGCGCAGTACTGAAACAGGCGCGCGAAGTGCCGGCCGGTTTTTACAAGGGGCTGGATGCGCTGGTCGATGACAAGACCGACGTCGCCGCCCGCTCGCTGGCGGAAGTGGCGCGCGCCCATCCGCAGGCACTGGAAGTGCAGCTGAGCCTGGGCAAGCTGTACCGCCGCCGCGGCGAAAACGACCGCGCCATCCGCCTGCACCAGCAGGTGCTGGAACTGCCCGATCTCAGCAACGAGCAAAAGGCGCAGGTGCGTTTCGAGCTGTCGCAGGACTTTCACAAGGCCGGGCTGGTCGATCGCGCCGAGGAAATCCTGGTCAAGCTGCTGCCCAGCCAGACCATGGGCCGTGCCGCGCGCGAGCAGCTGCTGAGTATCTACCAGCAGGACCGCGACTGGGAAAAGGCGGTCGCCACCGCGCGCGAGCTGCGCAGCGACGCGCACTCCTTCCAGCACGAGGTGGCGCAGTTTTTCTGCGAGCTGGCGCAGGGTGCGCTATACCAGTCCGACTACGACAAGGCGCGCGGCTACGTGCAGGAAGCGTTTGCGGCCAACCGCAAGTGCGTGCGCGCCAGCATTTTGCTGGGTGACATCGAGGTCGCCGTCGGCCAGCCGGAAGCCGCCATCGCCGCGTGGCAGGCGATCGAGAAGCAGAACTACGAATACCTGGCGATGGTCGCCGAGCGCCTGTTCGACGCCTACGAGTCGCTGGGCAAGGCGGCGGAAGGCATTGCGCTGCTGCGCGGCTATCAACGCACCTTTTCGCAGCTGGAACTGACCGACCTGCTGTACCAGAAGGTGGCCACCTACGAAGGCGAGGCCAAGGCGCTGGAGGCGGTGCGCGAAGCGGTACACGCGCGGCCAAACCTGCTCGGCGTCTACCGGCTGGTAGAAGCGCAGATGGACGAGCTGAGCCCGGAAGGACGCATGGATGCCGAAGTGGCGCGCGCGCTGATCATGAAGCACGCGCAGCGCCTGACCGTGCACCGCTGCAAACGCTGCAATTTCCGCTCGCGGGCCTTCTTCTGGCACTGCCCGGCCTGCGGCGAGTGGGAGAGCTTCACCCCCAACCGCTCGGAAACCCATTGATTTCAAGCATTGAAGACTGGAACAACATGAATCCCTTGATGGCGCCTGGCCTTGCGGCCAACGTTACCTCGCCGGTGCTGGTGGCTCTGGATTTTGCCACCGCCGATGCCGCGCTGGCCTTTGCCTCCCGTCTTGACCCGCTGCAGTGCCGGCTGAAAGTCGGCAAGGAGCTGTTTACCGCCGCCGGCCCGCAGCTGCTGCAGCAGCTGCAGGCGCGCGGCTTCCAGGTGTTCCTGGACCTGAAATTCCACGACATCCCCAACACCGTGGCGCACGCCTGCAAGATGGCGGCCGAAGCCGGGGTGTGGATGGTCAACGTGCACGCCTCCGGCGGTCGCCGCATGATGACTGCCGCCGCCGAGGCGCTGGCGCAGTACAGCCAGCGCCCGCTGCTGATCGCGGTCACGGTGCTGACCAGCATGGAGGCCAGCGATCTGGCCGAGATCGGCATCACCGTGCCGCCGCAGGAACAGGTGTTGCGCCTGGCGCGGCTGACGCGCGACAGCGGCCTGGACGGCGTGGTGTGCTCGGCGCAGGAAGCACCGCTGCTGAAGGCCGAGCTGGGTCAGGACTTCAAGCTGGTGACGCCGGGCATCCGCCTTGCCGACAGCGCCGCCGACGACCAGCGCCGGGTGATGACCCCGGTGGCCGCGCTGCAGGCCGGCGCCGACTACCTGGTGATCGGCCGCCCGATCACCCAGGCCGCCGATCCGCTGGCCGCGCTGGCGGCGATCAATGCCGACATTCAATCCTATCTGGCGACACAAGCATGAACATCACCGTAATCGGATCGGGCTATGTCGGCCTGGTCACCGGCACCTGCCTCGCCGAAGTGGGCAATCACGTGCTGTGCCTGGACGTGGATCCGGCCAAGATCGCCATGCTGCAGGCTGGCGGCATCCCGATCTACGAGCCGGGGCTGGACGAGATGGTCAAGCGCAACGTCGCCGCCGGCCGCCTCAGCTTCACCACCGACGTGGCCGCGTCGGTGGCATTCGGTGACATCCAGTTCATCGCCGTCGGTACGCCGCCGGACGAGGACGGCTCCGCCGACCTGCAGTACGTACTGGCCGCCGCGCGCAATATCGGCCAGCACATGAACGGTTACAAGGTCATCGTCGACAAGTCGACGGTACCGGTCGGCACCGCCGACAAGGTCAACGCCGCGATCGCGGCAACGTTGGCCGCACGCGGGGTCGATATCGACTACAGCGTGGTGTCCAATCCGGAATTCCTGAAAGAGGGCGCCGCGATCGAGGACTTCATGAAGCCGGACCGCATCGTGGTCGGCGCCGGGGACGAGCGTGCCATCGACATGATGCGCCGCCTGTACGCGCCGTTCCAGCGCAACCACGAGCGCATCCTGTTCATGGACGTGCGCTCCGCCGAGCTGACCAAGTACGCCGCCAACGCGATGCTGGCGACGCGCATCTCGTTCATGAACGAGCTGGCCAACCTCGCGGAAACGCTGGGCGCCGACATCGAGCTGGTGCGCAAGGGCATCGGCTCCGATCCGCGCATCGGCTACCACTTCCTGTATCCGGGCACCGGCTATGGCGGCTCCTGCTTCCCGAAAGACGTCAAGGCGCTGGTGGCTACCGGCCGCGACAACGGCCACGCGATGCGCGTGCTGACCGCGGTGGAAGCCGCCAACGACGCGCAGAAGCTGCGGCTGGTGGAAAAAGTGGTCGCCAAGTTCGGCGCCGACCTGAGCGGTCGCCGTTTCGCGCTGTGGGGGCTGGCGTTCAAGCCCAACACCGACGACATGCGCGAGGCGCCGAGCCGGGTGATCGTCGACGAGCTGACCCGCCGTGGCGCACAAGTGCTCGCCTTTGATCCGGTGGCGATGCACGAAGCGTCGCGCACCATGGCCGACATCGCCGGCTTTGCCTTTGCCGACGACATGATGAGCCCGCTGCACGGCGCCGATGCGCTGCTGATCGCCACCGAATGGAAGGCGTTCCGCAGCCCGGACTTTGCCGAGCTGAAACGCCTGCTGCTGCAGCCGCTGATTTTCGACGGCCGCAATATGTACGATCCGGCCTGGCTGCGCGCACAGGGCTTCGAATACCACGCCATCGGCCGTTGAGGTGAGCATGAACCTGTTGAACACGCTGGGCCTCGCGCCCGCAACGTTGGCCGCACAGCTTGCCGCAGCCAAAGTGCTGGTGGTCGGCGACGTGATGCTGGACCGTTACTGGTTCGGCGATGTGAGCCGTATCTCGCCGGAGGCGCCGGTGCCGGTGGCCAAGATCAGCCGCATGGAAGAGCGTGCCGGCGGTGCTGCCAACGTGGCGCGCAATATCGCCAGCTTGGGCGGTGCGGCCACCATCCTGTCGGTGGTCGGCGACGACGAGGCCGCGACCGCGCTGGAGCGGTTGCTGGCCAATGACGGCATCCGCGCCTCGCTCAAGCGCGATGCCGGCATTGCCACCACGGTGAAACTGCGGGTGGTGGCGCGGCAGCAGCAGCTGATCCGCCTCGATTTCGAGGACGCGCCGAGCCATGAAATCCTCGCCGACAAGCTGGACGAGTACGCTGCCATCGTCGCCGAGCACGACGTGGTGATCCTGTCCGACTACGGCAAGGGCGGCCT
>Ga0209172_10002409_pt1 | contig 33078 bp, 35 predicted proteins | sample LarsenN4metaG_FD_184113 | JGI IMG/M metagenome (GOLD analysis project Ga0209172, IMG submission 184113) | Hot spring sediment bacterial and archeal communities from British Columbia, Canada, to study Microbial Dark Matter (Phase II) - Larsen... ... | reverse complement strand
AATCCGTCGTAGATTACCGCCGTCCACATACATTTCCACGGCTCGCTTGCGCATACTTTCAGGATAGCCTTGCTTTTTCGGCTCGGGTGTGTACTTGCGACTGCAGTGCATACAACGATATCTTTGCAAACCTGCATTTGTTGTTCCCGCTTTGTTCTGGCGGGTTGTCTCTTGGCAATATGGACATCTGTTCATTTCTCTATTTTAGCCCATCCATTTGGACACTCCCCTTTGAAAGGGAGTGTCTAACATCGAAATCAACAACTTCCGTCATTGCGAGGAGGGCGGTAGCCCGACGAAGCTAACTCCTCGCAAATTCTGGGATTGCTTCGCCCTTTCGGGCTCGCAATGACATGGTTATGTGTTGGATGATGGACACTCCCAAACAATACAGTTCAGCTTTTAGTAATCTGCACTATTACCCCCTGCTACTTCCTATCTCTGGAATCAATGCTGACATATCCGGGATATGTCAGCATCTTTGACGGTAGAACTAGGCGCCCCTGGCGGGATTCGAACCCACAACCAACAGCTTAGAAGGCTGGTGCTCTGTCCGTTGAGCTACAGGGGCGGGCAACCAATTATATTACGACATTGCAAGCGGAGCAAACCCCATCCCTTTTCACGCGCTCAAATTCAGGAGCTATAGGGGCGGATACCTTTGTATACGCGCGCGCCAGCCAAAGTGCGGAGAATGGTATCGGCAGGGCGATTGAGCCGCGCGCCCAATTCCTTTGATGTCATGGGCACGTTCCCATTTGCCAAAAAGAGACGAAAGACCGCCTCCACCAAAGCAGTCTGACCGGTAAGAAAATCCGGCTGTTTGACGCAATGAGTCATCAATGCGTTTTGAACCCCCTCCACGGGCTTGACCTCCGCAGTAACCGGATCCACCCAGTCGATGGTCTCGCCCTCTTCAACATTGGCAAAAGCCTCCTGATGCTCAGCACACAGCAATGACCGTAAATAGACGTGCCAATCGCGTTCATTTTTTTTCCACCATTCAAAATCAACATGGAAGGGAGTATCAACCGTCGGTTTGACCAGGCTGAATCGTTTTACATCTGTCATGTACTACTCCGACTCGCTCAAGCGAAAATGTAGATCGCCAACATGTATGAACTCAGGTCTGCTGGAAAGCAAGGCAAAGAGGGGCCCCGGCGGGGTGCGCCTGACGATATTCACAGCAGAATACAACTCCTGCGCATGAACATGGCCCTGCGGGGTCAACTTCGACATCTCACGGATCATATCTGCAACCAACTTCTCGAACGGCTTCCCACCCTGCTTCCAAAGCTGATCCACCGCATCGAAAGACGGGACGGCAAACGCCATACGATCGTTGAATTCCACCGAAATGGATTGCTTCAACATTGCAAACACCATGCCGCCATCCGCACCAACGATCACCGTCCGCACCCAATCCTTGGCGCGATATGACTTGGCTTCGATGATCACTTCCCCGGGGACTGTGCTACGGCGGATACGCACCACGCTGCCGGGCATCAACTCATTGGCTTTATACCAATCGCGCAATCCATACACATATCCATGCTCGCGTACCACCCAACCCGGCATCTTTTGTTTTGTCCTGCCATCCACAAGCGTAAAACGGACCCGCGGCGATTCATAGGCGGTCGGGAACATCGAACGGACGCGCGCCGAGATGGGTAATGTCCCTGCACGCAGATGCGGATAAATTAGGGAAATAGCCACTTCGCTGGGATTGCCATCATTCATCGCATCAACGTTGCTCAACTCATCATCCAACTGCGCTTCGAGCTTCAGCATCTGGTCGGAAAGCAATGAACGATCATAGTCGATGGGAGAATATTGCAAAAACGCCGGCACCTCGCGGACTTCAGCAGGCTCCAACCGACGCAAACACCATAACACCTGCCCTGCAGGACCAACCTCATCGAAACGATCATCTTCCTGCAAGGCAAAATTCAAGGAGAACTCCGCCAGCTTGGGATTGACCCCTTCCGGAAGGGATACGTCCTTGATCAACGCGGTGGTTGGAAGCGGCTCGCCTCCAGACATATCCAAAACGGCTTCCGCTAAATTCAAGTTGCCTATATTGACATCGACCAGCAGGGCACGCGGAAACCAACGACCGGCAATCCGTACAAGTTGACCGTCATCCTTGAAGGCAGATTCAATCTTCTTTTCGATACCGCTGCCAAAAGCCTGCAAAACATCCTCGGGGTCGACTTCGTCCTCTTCCACGGAAACAGGCTGATCGTTCAACGCGTGAACCGGGAGATTGGATGCGAAACATCGCTCCGAACCATCCTCCAGTTCGACAGTCAATACACTGAAATTCCCAATCTCGGGATTCAAACCGGCGCGTTCTGCCTTAACCGTGCCGCGTTTCCAATTTAGGGATGGGAAGACCAATTCATCTCCCACATGATATATCTCTTTTGGAAAATAAGTCCTGCGGTTTGCCTGGCGTTTTGCCTGCGCCTCGAGTTTTTCGACGCGTATCCGCTCAGCTACCAATACCGCGACCAATTCGCGGGGGGTGAGAGGAGTTTCATTATCGAATAGATGATTGTGGAGAAATTCGACGTCTTGCCGGGTGACCTGGAAATTCGTCCAGTAGTCTGTAGTATTAAGGAGATCGCCTGCCATTACAATGCCTTACTTGATAGAGTGTGTCACACGCCCTCACGAGCGGCGTCGCCTATTATACCGTACCTTGTCGGCATATGTTGACAGGAGATGTATAATCCCGGGCATGACTCTTTCTCTTGCCAAAGCATTGCGCGTACAATCAACTTCCTGTATCGCCTTCACTGGTGCAGGCGGAAAAACAACCGCCATGTTTCAACTGGCAAGAGAGTTGACTCCACCTGTGGTGGTCACCGCGACAACGCATCTCGGCGCGTGGCAAATCGAATTGGCGGATACGCACATCGCTGCTGGGGTTGCATCCATCGAAGAACTCGAACATGGATTGAACGGGGTTATCCTCATCACAGGCAAATTGGATGGCGACAGGGCCAAACCGATCAATGACCATTTATCAGGCTGGCTTCATCAGTTTTGCGGCTATCATTCCATCCCTTTGTTGATCGAAGCGGATGGGTCACGGCAGAAACCATTGAAAGCCTGGGCGGACCACGAGCCTCCGGTCCCACTTTTCGCAGAACAGATTGTGGAAATGGCGGGGCTGTCAGGGATTGGGAAACCGCTCAATGCGGATAATATCCATCGACCAGAAATATTTTCTACCTTGAGCGGGTTGAACAGGGAAGAAGCTGTCACTGCGGAGGCTGTAAATCGCGTTTTGCTCCACGAAAATGGCGGGCTGAAAAATATTCCACCCAATGCTCGCAAGTCCATCCTGCTCAATCAAGCAGATACACCTGAACTTCAATCAGTTGCCAGCGCGATGGCAAAAGCTTTAATGGCAAAGTTCGATTCGGTCATTGTTTCCAGCCTAAAGGAAAAACGGATTTTCGCCGTCCATGAACCGGTGGCGGGAATTATTTTGGCTGCGGGAGAATCGTCTCGTTTCGGGCAGCCTAAGCAGTTGTTGGACTGGAGAGGACAGCCGTTTGTCCGCGCTGCGGCAATGAGAGCGCTGGAGGCAGGATTGTCCCCTGTGGTGGTTGTGACAGGGGCAAACGCAGAAAATGTGGAAGAAACGGTAAAGGATTTGCCGGTGAGGATCGTGAGGAACGAGGAATGGAAAGAAGGGCAGGCGAGCAGCATCAGGGCAGGGATTCTCTCTCTCACTTCTGCGCATCTCCCGCCAGGAGAGGGGCATGTCGGGGCTTGTATTTTTCTCCTGGCTGATCAGCCGCAGGTAACAGTTTCTATTTTACGGGCATTGGTGGAGAGACATGCAGAGGGATTATATCCGATTCTTGCGCCGATGGTGCAGGATCGGCGCGCCAACCCGGTTTTGTTCGATCGGGCCGCGTTTCCCGATTTGCTGACTCTCCAGGGCGATATCGGCGGACGGGGCATCTTCCATAAGCATCATGTGGAGTATCTGCCGTGGCATGATGACCGTCTCTTGCTGGATGTGGATACGCCTGAAATGTATCAACGCATCATTAAAGACGATACTTTATGATGATTTCAGCAATCATTCTCGCCGCCGGCAAATCAAAGAGAATGGGGCAGTCCAAGATGCTGTTACCGTGGGGAGAGACCACTGTCCTTGGGCAGGTTATCTCCGTATTGCAGTCCGCGGGACTGGAGGATGTGGTCACGGTCACGGGTGGATTCCGGGAACAGGTTGAAGAGCTTGCAAAGCGATTTGGTTTGCGTACAGTGTTCAACCCTGAGTATGACAGCAGTGAAATGCTGAGTTCTATTCAGTGCGGGCTGAGGTCGCTCAACGCTGAGGCGGAAGCGGCGCTGATTTGCCTCGGCGACCAGCCTCAGGTCCAGGAAAGAAGCGTGCGGATGGTCAGAGAAGCGTTCGAGCAGAGTCGGTCCCGTATTGTTGTTCCGAGTTACCGGATGCGGCGCGGACATCCCTGGCTGGTGGCGCGTCCGTTATGGGACGAGATTTTGAGGATGAAATTCCCGCAATCGCCACGGGATTTCCTGAACAATCACGCAAAAGAAATTGCGTATGTGGAAATCGATAACACAAGCATTCTCGAGGACCTGGATACTCCTGAAGATTATTTGAGATTCAAGCCGTAACCTTTCATTATTGAGGCTCTTTTTCGATTTGTGATAGACTCGCCCCAGTTCACCTTTGGGAGCCTATGGATGAAATATCTCATCATTGTAAATCCAACATCGGGGCGGGGACATGCAAGGAAAGTCATTCCGCAAATCGAAACTCTGTTGAGGTCGCACAATCTGGATTATGAGCTGGTGCTCACCGAGCGCCCGTGGCATGCCGCGGAATTAACCGAGCAAGCCGCACGTGAAAGGATCGATGTGGTCGTCACCGCCAGTGGAGACGGCACCGCCAACGAATCACTCAATGGGTTGATGAAAGCGCGGCAGGCGGGATTTAATCACACTGCCATGGGGCTCCTGCCGGTGGGTACGGGAAACGACTTTGCCTACGGCATGGGCGTGCGCGGCTCACTGGAGGAGAATATCGCCCTGCTGGCAAAGAATACCCGCAGATGGATGGACATCGGCAAGGTCACCGGCGGCGATTATCCGGAGGGGCGATATTTCGGCAATGGTGTGGGGGTGGGCTTCGATGCCTATGTGGGTTTCGTGGCGGCAGACATCCGCTGGATGCGCGGCTTGCTGGCATATCTCATCGCTGCGCTCGAAACCATCTTTATCTATTTCAAAGCCCCGACAGTCCGCATCGAGTATGAAGACAGAAAATTGGAGCAGGACGCGCTGATGGTCTCGATCATGAACGGTCAGCGTATGGGCGGAGGATTCTTCATGGCACCCGACGGTCTCCCCTACGACAACATGTTTGACCTGTGTATTGCCGGGGCTCCGGGGAAGTTCCGCATCCTGCAACTACTGCCAACCTTCATGCAGGGGACACAGGCGACTCAACCGGAAATCACGACGGGACGCGCCCGCAAGGTGATTGTCACCGCCCTGAAGGGAACTCTTCCTGCCCACTGCGACGGAGAGACACTCTGCAAGGAAGGTCAATCCCTCACTATTGAACTTGTCCCGCATGCCCTGGAGTTCATTACCGCCTTATGAGTCCTGTATATCGGTTTACTGCGTTCGTTATTAACATCTACATCCGGATTACATGCCGAATCCACACGCCGAATTTGGATAAGTTCCCGATGAAGGGGCCATTGATCGTCGTCTCCAATCATACGGGGCAGATCGAAGTGCCTGTCCTGTTTGCCCTCCTCCAGCCGCGAAAGATCACCGGCTGGGCAAAGATCGAGACCTGGGATAACTGGTTCCTGAACTGGGTCTTCAATCTCTGGGGCATCATCCCCATCCGCCGCGGCGAAGCGGATACCAGCGCATTGCGAAAAGCCATCGAAGCATTGGAAAATGAATATATCTTTGGCATCGCCCCCGAGGGAACTCGAAACAAAACCGGGCGGTTGCTGCGCGCCCATCCCGGCGCGGTTTTGCTTGCCGTGCGTTCCGGCGTGCCCATTTTGCCGGTCGCACATTGGGGCGGTGAAGCCTATCTGAAAAATTTAAAAAGTTTCAGGCGCACAGATTTTCACCTGTGTGTTGGCGAACCGTTTCGGCTAAAGGTTGATGGGGTGAAAATGACAAAAGAAATCCGTCAGCAAATCGCGGATGAGATGATGTACCGGGTGGCAGAGTTGATGCCGCAGGAATATCGAGGCGCTTACGAAAAAGCGCCTGAGGGTATGGGTACTTTTACAGAGACGATAAAGGCATATTCTTGAATTACAAATGAAAGCTGGCCATCCCCATTTGGATAGCCAGTTTGGGTCGATATAAGGCGATTTTTTATCAACTGCCTCTTGCAAAGAAAGAGGCGGTTTTTCATTTCACCTAGATCCTCGCCGCAATTGGACCTAGATACGACTCCAGCAATTCATCCATCCGCTCCAGCGACTCACACACGAAGAGCATCGGGTTAAAAGCGTAAACCGTCTTCGGGATGCGCGCGATCGTCTCAATGTCAAACGGTACAATGATTACTTCACCGCCAAAGATACCATCCTGCTTGATGCCCAGGCTCTGGTACAACGAAAGGACCACATTCCAACCCTGGTCGGCGGAGGACATCTGTCCCTTTTGATGGAGGGCATTCACGCCGTCGATGATGCGGTGCAGGTTGGTCTTGTTGGCGAGGAAATGCGCGTTCAACTGCGGGAAGATCGGGCGGGTGTAATCAATCACGTTATCACGCCCAAGACGGTAAAATTCCATGATGGTACGGGTCAATTCCTTGCGCCCGGAGATGATCCCCGCGCCGAAAACCTTGAACCGGTTCTCCTGCACCACCAGACCAAACTCCGTGCTGTACCACGCCAGCCGCTTGATAACCTCCTTTTCCTCCGGCGTTGCCTTCATATAAGCGGGCGCGAATTTGTCCTCGATGTCCGCGTAGAATTTTTGCGTGAGGAATGGCAAATGCCCGAAGATGTCGTGGAACATGTCAGGTTCAGGCGTGAATTCCATCTGATCGCGCGTGCGCAAATAGTCGGTGATAAGAAAGACGCGCTGGGCAAATTTTTTATACCAATCGTCCGCAAGCGTATAACGCACCGCTGTTCGCTCGATGCGCCAGCCGGTGCGTGACGTGATATGTCCGTTCAAGTGCGCCACTGTCGGGATGTGCAGCGGGTCGAGTTCCAGCAAATCCAGTCCTCGATGATACTCATGGCAGAGATGCTCGAGTAAATATGGCTGGTGAATACCCGCGTACAGATCCGCCCAGATCGCATGTTGTTCCTTCGAAAAAACGATTTCCTGATTTTCAACTGTATACTCTTTTGCCGGGTCGATACGTTCTGCTGCAATGTCCCCTGTGTACACTGTCGGATTTTGATTCTTGTCCATTTTTCTACCTTTCAAGGGAATAGGATTAAAGATCGAGAACTCAAAACGCCAGCGAAAAAATATTATCACCGGCAAAGAAGCGGGTCAAGAGGCAGGAGGAGGATCGATACCGCTCGCATTTGTATTACAATCCCACCTGATGAGCGATCAAGCCTTGCATGGAAAGACTATTCTGATCACCGGCGCCGCCCGCCGTCTTGGTCGCGCTTTCGCTCTGGCCTGTGCCCGCGCCGGAGCCGAAATCGTCATCCATCACAGTCATTCGGACTCAGATGCCTCAATACTACGTGATGAAATCACAAGACTCGATCGCCGCGCCTGGATTGTTCAAGCAGACTTGAGCGATTCATCCCAAGCCGGAGGTCTGATTCCGTTGGTGAACAAATCCACCCCTCTGCATGGGCTTGTCAACTGCGCCGCCATCTTCGAACCACTGACCCTCGACACCACCTCCCCCGACGCATGGCAGAGACATCTCGCCATCAACCTGACCGCTCCATTCCTGCTCAGCCAAGCCTTTGCAAGACAGGCAGGCGAAGGCGCGCGTATCATTAACATCCTCGATTGGCGCGCCCTGCGCCCCGGTGCGGACCATTTTCCCTACACGGTGAGCAAGTCTGCCCTCGCCGCAATGACCAAATCACTGGCGATCGCACTGGCCCCAAGAATCACCGTCAACGGGTTGGCGCTGGGAGCGATCCTGCCTCCTGCCGATGGGGATATCAACCCTGACATTATCAAGATCGTTCCATTGAAGCGCTGGGCGCAGGCTGGTGAAGCCGAACAGGTGTTGATTTTCCTGTTGACCTGCCCGGCGTATATCACCGGTGAAATCATCCACGTGGATGGAGGCAGACATTTGGTATAGGGAGGGATACCACCTCGCTCATCCTGAAGTTTGTCCCTGAAATCGTTCAATCATAACTTTCGAGATGATGCAAAAGTTTAGCCCCAAATTCAGGTTTTGATAATGCGTATGCTCAAGTCACAATTTACTAACCACACCTCAAACTTCCTACACGCAAGAATTTGAAAGGGACCCGAAGCATGGACAAAGTCATCATTAAGAATTTACTGGCACGTGGAATTATTGGTATCAATGATTGGGAGCGAAAACGCGCCCAAAACATTCTCATCAATATCACCCTCTTTACCGATACGCGCCAAGCTGCCAAAACGGACAACATCGCCGATTGTGTCAACTACAGTACGACGAGCAAGAAGGTGCTGGCGCACGCCGAATCCGCCAACCGTAAGACTGTGGAAGCGCTGGCAAACGATCTTGCAAAATTGTGTCTGGAAGAAAATGGCGTGCAGAAAGTGATTGTCCGCGTAGAAAAGCCGGGCGCGGTGCGCTTTTCGGAATCGGTGGGCGTGGAGATCGAACGTTCTCTCAATGACTGAGATGCATCTTGCCTATCTAAATCTCGGTTCAAACATCCAACCCAAGAGGAATCTCGTCGAAGCGATCCGATTGCTCCACAAGTACGGCGAAGTACAAAAGGTATCCAGTGCGTGGGAATCGAAATCGGTCGGCGCGAAGGGACCAAACTATCTGAACGCCTGTGTGCTGTTCCGATGTCCGTACATGCCCGGGGAATTGAAGGAGAGAATCATCCGTCCCATTGAAACGCAGTTGGGGCGCAAACGGAGCGAAAACAAATTCGCCCCGCGCACGATTGACATTGACATCGTGCTCTTCGACGAAAAACCGTACAACGACAAATTCTGGAATTACGCCTTTGTCATCGTGCCGCTGGCGGAGATTTACCCCGACTTCCAAAATCCGCTCACACAGGAAAGTATCACTGAAACGGCAACACGCCTCCGCCGAAAAGTCTGGGTGGAAGCGCACCGGGATGTGCTGTCTCGGTTTGACGGGGGCAATTAACAGTTTAGATCTGAAGCGGTTTCGCTCCACGCGAGATGTTGTCCAGAAACTCCTGCCGCGTCGCCAGGTTCGCGCGGAACGCTCCATGCATGGCAGAGGTCGTCATGCGCGCGTCGTGTTTTTTCACGCCGCGCATCATCGAACACAAGTGCATCGCCTCCACCACAACGGCCACACCCTGCGGTTTGAGCAGGTCGCGCAAAAAGTCTGCGATTTGGCGCGTCATCCGTTCCTGCACCTGCAGGCGGCGCGCGTACATATCCACGACGCGTGGAATCTTGGACAGCCCCAGCACCTTGCCGTCGGGAATATAGGCAACGTGTGCGCGACCGACGAACGGCAACATGTGATGTTCGCATAAACTGTAAAATTCGATGTCGCGAACAATGACCATTTCGTCGTATTTCACTTCAAACAGTGCGCTGTTGACGACCTTCTGCGGGTCGGCGGTGTAACCACTCAGCAACTCGGTATACATGCGCGCCACACGGTCGGGCGTGTTTCTCAATCCCTCGCGCTCCGGATCCTCTCCGATGGCTTTCAGGAGATCAAGCACAAGTTTCTTCGCGGCTGGGACGTTCACATTTGTGGGGGCAAATTCGATATCGTCAATATCATCCAATTCCATCGTCACTCCTTCATAAGACCAGTGGCGCCTGGGCGCCACTGGTTTGTCGTGCAATCCTGTTTCCTAGCCAACCACCGGCTCGATCAAGCCGTATGTTCCGTTGCGGCGTTTGTACAGCACTTGGATGGAGTTCTGCTCGGCATTGAAGAAGATGAAGAAGTTATCGTGTCCCAACAGGCGCATCTGTTCGACCGCCTCCTCCTCGTTCATCGGCAGGACCACGAATTTCTTGCGCCGCGCGATGAGAGGAAGCAGTTCGCCGGTCTCATCCACCGGCAACTCCTCTTCGACCACCTCAGACGCAGAACGCCCGTCACCCCGCCCGCGGTAATGCTTGCCCTTATAACGGTCGATCTGCCTTTGCATCTTGTCGAGCGCGGCATCGAATGCGGCATGAAGATCATCGGCGCGTTCCTCGGTACGGAGGATGAACCCCTTACCACGCACAGTGATCTGGGCCACCTGGCGGTCCATGGCGCTGCGCGCCGCCTTGACATGCGACAATTCGATGCGCACGTCATCGATTTCCTGAAGATATCGGTCGAGCTTGGAGGCTTTCTTTTCAACATATTCGCGCGTATTGTCGGTCAAGCGCATATTGCGGGCAACCACCTCGATATTGTTCGCCATCTTACTACCTCCTGAAAGGGTTATATCAATGACGCATGTGCGCCATTGTCAGACACGGTTGAGATCGTGATGTGAAAGTGCACGTGCAATGGTCAGCGCGTACACATTCCCCGCCCCGGCAGACAGCAACGCCTCGGTGCCTGAGGAAATTGTTGAGCCTGTCGTGGCGACATCGTCCATCAACAGGATGGATTTTCGCTTCACTTTCGCCGGGTCGGCCTGATACACATTCCGGACATTTTCACTCCGCTGGGAAATGCTCAAGCCGACCTGCGAACGTGTCTCGCGCGTTTTCCACAGCGCTTGCGGAGCATATTCCAGTCCAAGTTCGTATGCCAGTGGACGGGCAACAAGATCGACTTGATTATATCCCCTCTCTTGAAGTCGTTTTTTCCCCAGCGGAGAAGGGATCACAAGGTCCACGGACCAGTTCAAAGAACGTACAAATTCCGTCATATTCACCGCCAGAGCATCCCCCAACCCCATATTCCGGCGATATTTCAAGGTGTGCAGGGCATTCTGGATCGGAGAATCAAAGACCGCCCAGGAGCGCATCATTTGATACGCAGGCGGTCTCGCCCGGCATTTCTCGCAGAGATCAGCCCCATTTGTTGGGATGCCGCATTTTTCACAGAATGGCCTGTCGATGCGTGGGACGCGTTGCTGGCAATCCGGGCACCAGCGCGACCCCGCTTTCTCGCATCCCGCACATACAGGCGGAAAGAGCAAATCCAATCCGCTCCAGGTCAATCGATAAAGGCGATACGACCAGGGTATGCTGCTCACAGGTCAACTACGATGAGATGAAATCCTTATAATATTAACCGAGATTGATCATAATCTGAATCGCGGCGGGTGTAAGAATGATAAACATGATGGATGGAAAGATTAACAACGCCATCGGGATAAGCATTTTGACCGGCGCTTTATGGGCTTCTTCTTCTGCACGCTGACGCCGTTTCAATCGCATCTGGTCGGACTGGATCCTCAAGACTTTCGCCATGCTTACACCCAGTTGTTCACTCTGGATGATGGCGGCGACAAAACTTGTCATCTCCGGAATACCTAGCCGGTCAGACATATCCTTCAAAGCATCGCGACGCGGTTTGCCAAGTTGTATCTCGCGAATTGCGCGTGCAAAGGCGAGGGAAAGTTCGTTCTCCCATTTCTCGCTCACTTTCGAAAGTGCCGCGTCAAAGCCCAGGCCTGCTTCCACGCAAATTGTCAATAGGTCAAGTGCATCCGGCATTGCCTTCCGAATCTCGGTCTGACGGCGCGTGATACGGCTGGACAACATCAAATGAGGCAGGAAGAATCCGCCCAACGCAGCGCCACCGACGAATATGAAATTGTCGGACGGATTTGCCGATGGAGCCACAATAACCAATGCAAGCACTGCACCGCCGAGAATCAGCATCAAAATAATACGAATCGCGTAAAAAGTGGCGGCATCCACGGGCCAAGGATTGCCAGCCAGTTCCAGTCGCCTGGCGGTTTCTTGAATCGCTTTTTGGGGAGTGAATCTCGCTGAAATCTCACCGACACGCCGGATGAAAGGTATGATCACACGCTCGGCAAAAGGCTGAGAAAGCTCGATTTCCTCCAGTGAGGTCACATCACCGCGCTGAATATATTCGGCAAGGCGGGCTTGCAAAGGGTCTTCTTCCTCGCCCGCCGCGTTACGTCTCAAACTGATTATGATGATCGCAAGCGCCCCAACCACCACCAACGCTGCAAACAGAATCAAACCAATATTCATCCTACACCTCGATGTCAGCGATCTTCATCATGGCAAAATATCCGGCAGAAACCATACCGACAATGAAAGAGATCGCAATAATTCCGCACAACGGCTGAGAGATGAATGGATTTTCATCGAAAAAGGAACTGATATATTCCGGGCTGACAAACCACAAAGCCAGACTGAGGAATACAGGAATCAGGGATAGCACTGTACCGGATGTGCGCACCTGGGCGGTCATCACCCGGATCTCGCCCTTGATTCTCACACGCTCGCGGATCGTGAATGAGATTGTATCCAGGATCTCGGACAGGTTGCCGCCGACCTCGCGTTGGACATTGATTGCAGTGACGACGAAATCCAGATCGTCGCTCGGGATTCGGCGCAAAAGGTTATCCAGCGCCTTTTCCATGGGGATGCCAATCTGCATCTCCTGCACTACCCGATGGAACTCATCCGAGATCGGGGAGGGCAATTCACGGCTGACCGCCTCCATCGCCTGCATGGTGGAATATCCCGCGCGCAAGCCATTCACCATCAGGTTCAGCATATCACCCAATTGATCATTAAACTTGCTCAATCTCACCCCCTGTTGGCGTTTTACATAGAAACGGGGGATGAAAAAACCGATTACACCGCCAATCGCAAGGGATGCCCAAGGCACGCTGGATTGCAGCAACAAAGCCAGGAGCGCTGTCATGACCGTGGATATGAATATCAAGGCATAATATTCGGCGACTTTAAACTTCAAGTCGGCGCGCGCCAACTCGCGCGCGACACGATCACCCATCGAGGAACTTGCCACCCTGCGATTCAACCACTCGGTAACGACAGACCTGCCTTGAGCCTTTTCGACCTGGGTTTTTTCCTCTTCAAGGTACTTACCTAGCCGTTCATCCACCAATGACCGTTCGCTGGTTACAGCGAAAATCGCCCCGATGATCAACAGTATCAGGAGGAGAACGCCCCCACCCAGCAATAACATTTGAGGCATATCAAACTACCTGCATATCATGTGATTTTTAATAACGCCGTCGTTCGCCGATGCCGAATATTGAAGGCGGAAGATTGATGCCGGCGGCTTCGATTTTGTCCATGAATTTCGGGCGCAGCCCGGTCGGGCGTAAACGCCCGACAATCTTTCCATTTTCCACCCCGGTCTGTTCAAAAACAAAAATATCGGTCATTGTGATAATGTCGCCTTCCATGCCGCTGACCTCGGTGATATGGGTGACTTTACGGGTACCATCGCGCATACGTTCCTGCTGGCAGATCAAATCCACAGCGCTTGACACCTGTTCACGGATGGCACGCACGGGGAGGTCCATGCCTGCCATCAGGCACATGGTCTCGACGCGGGCAAGTGCATCACGCGGACTGTTGGCATGTGCGGTCGTCATGGAACCGTCATGACCGGTGTTCATTGCTTGCAACATGTCCAGTGTTTCGCCGCCGCGACATTCACCCACAATAATCCGTTCGGGGCGCATACGCAGGGAGTTGATTACCAGGTCACGGATTGTTATTTCGCCGCGTCCCTCAATGTTTGGCGGGCGGGATTCCAACGTCACCACGTGCTCCTGGCGCAATTGCAACTCCGCGGCGTTCTCGATTGTAATGATGCGTTCATCGTTCGGAATAAATCCGGACATAACATTCAACAGGGTCGTTTTACCAGAACCGGTACCGCCCGAGATCAGGATGTTTAAACGCGCCTCAACACAGGCTTTCAGGAACTGAATCGCCTCGGGAGTAACAGAACCAAATTGAATCAACTGGTCAACCGTAATCGGATTCTTGGAAAATTTGCGGATCGTCAGAGTCGGCCCCACAAGTGAAATCGGAGGGATGACTGCATTCACGCGGGAACCGTCCGGCAGACGGGCATCGACATAAGGGCTGGACTCATCGATACGACGACCAAGCGGCGCAACAATACGGTCAATAATGCGCATGACGTGATCGTTGCTTTCAAATGTCACTGGAACGCGGTGGAGCCTGCCCTTGCGTTCGATATAAACATTCTTGGGTCCGTTCACCATGATTTCCGTGATCGTATCGTCCTCAAGCAGCGGCTGGAGAGGGCCAAGCCCCAGAATTTCTGCGGCGATCTGTTCGAACAGGCGCGCGCGCTCCGGCCGCGATAAAACAATGTTTTCTTCAGCAAGAATTTGCTCGAAAAGATCCTGGATCGTCCGGCGGACTTCGTCGGTTCGGGTAATATCCATCGAGGGATCAAGCTCGGACAAAAGCTTGTTTTGGACGCGTGTCTTTAAATCGAAATAGGAGCCAGCCTGGGGAGATGTGATCGGCGCATTGACACGCCGAGCCTGCAACGAAGAGAGGCGCGAACCTTCACCGCTTCCCTGCTCACCCGACGACTGTCCGCCCGACGACGAACCGCCTTGCCCCTGTTCAATTCGTTTTAAGAGAGACATTCTTCCGTTCTCCTTCTACTAACTAAAGTCACCTTTTGCCGAATCGGTCCGATTCACTGGCAGATTCAAATGCCGCAACACGGGCACGTACGCCCTCCGCAAGACTGAAGACTCCGCGTGCGGCAGGTTGATTCTTGCTATCGAGGACAAAAGGCACACCACGATTCACAGCTTTTACAACAGTCTGCTCGTCCAGAGGAATAACAGACGACACTTCCTGCTTTAGGTTTTCAGCAACTCGTTCCGGAGTAATGTTAATCCGCTTGTCGAATCTGTTCATCGTGAAAAGGATGCGTCCCCGTTCCACACCCATGGTCTGTAATAGGTCAAGGAAAAGGCGGCAATTTTTAATTGCCGGTATATCTTGAGTCGTCACCAGCACGATCAAATCGCTTACGTCGATGGCGGAAAGTGTTATATCGGTAAGATAGGAAGACGTGTCAACAACCACATACGCGTACAATTGACGAAGATACTCCAACACTTTTGCAAATTGAGCGCTGGAAACCTTCTCGGCATATTCAGGACGGCTAGGCGCCGCAAGAATATGGACCCCGGAGGCTGAATGTTTAACCATGACCTCTTCCACGATCTCCGGGTCCAGTTCATCGGCACGCGGTGCAAGTTCTGTAATCGTATTCTTCCCCTGTTCGTTGACAAAAACTGCAACATCGCCAAACTGCAAATTGCCATCCACCAACGCGACACGGGTATCTTCGTTATGGAGTGTCAGCGCCAGGTTCACTGCCAGCGTCGTTGTCCCAGCCCCGCCTTTTGGGCTGTACACTGTCACGATCTTTCCTTTTGGTAAGCCAAAACCAGCCGCCACGTTGCCGGTGCTCATGGCGGGTATGGCAGCATGCACCTGGGCGCTCTTGGCGCGTTCCGATTGCGCCATCGCACCGGCGCGGCGAATAGCGGAGATCAACTCATCGCCCATCGGCGGTTTGGTCAGAAAATCCCTGGCGCCTGCAAGCATTGCCCGGCGCATGTAGTTTTGATCGCTCTGCACCGAAAGGATGACAACTTGAACAGCAGGCTGTTTAGAACGGATCGCCTCCGTGGCGGTGATACCGTCCATATCCGGCATGTTGATATCCATAAGCACAACATCCGGCTTGAACTCTTGGGAAAGCTGGATGGCCTCTTTGCCGGTTCGAGCCACACCCACGACATCCACATCGGATTCGAATTGCAAAAGTTTCCTGACGTTCTCTCTTGTCTCGGAAACATCGTCAACGATCATCACCCGAATTTTCTCACCAGCAGGCATATTGATTTTTACCTCGTAAAATGGAACAATGATTATTGCTGGGGTTGAACGGTCACAACGTCATTGGGCAGAAGCGGCGGAACCAACGCGTCAATCCTGGGCTGCATGGCGTATGGCAGTTTCGACGGCAGTGAAATGTTGTACTGCGTCAACAGACTTGTCAATGTGGCAGACTGGGCATCAAATCTGGACGTGTCGTTTGGATTCCGGAGCGTCAAATGTATGACCGCTCCACTATACATAAAATAGTTTAATGAGATCGAATCCTGAGGATTCACCATGAGGGTGATGATATCAGGAGTAGCTTGTTGCTGTACCTGCGCCGCGGAGGGAGTCGCATTCGGGTCAGTGGCAGCCGGAGATTGAATATTGAAGTTCCCGACTTTCATCACCACGACATCTTGAAGAATCATTTGACAAACCAATCGCGGTCTTTGTGTCTCTGACGGCACCGCATAAAATGGCTGTTGCAGGGTCGGGTCAAGTTCCACCCTGCCCTGCCTGGATGAGTCCTCGGTAGTGCTTGCCGCAACCGACAAAACCGGAAGCTGATCAGGTAGGAAGCCGGTCCCGGTCAATACGGAGGTGAAGTTGGGAAGCTGCGACTGGAAGGATGGGTCTACATCCACCATAAGCATGCAGGCAGTGACATTAACATGCGCGCCGTCACCCACTCCATACCCCACCAGGGACAAACGGTTGGTTGGAATGGTTGCGGCAACCATCCCGGAGGGGATTTGAACCGCCCACGCGGGTCCGGATAATTCTCCGGGGCCGGCGCCAACCATCGAAGAGGTAATGATTACGCCCTGTTCCATTGTGAACCGCGCAATTTGCCCAACCAAATTCCCCTCTTCGCCAACTGTGAATTCAACTTCGGCTACATTTTCCGGGGGGATGGAGAGTTTTCCAAGCATTTCCGCAGTTATGGTCGTCCCTTGGGGAATGTTTTGGGCGGCAAAGTAGATTTCTGTCAAGGGAGCGGCTTGGGTTGGCGGAGCAATAACCTGACCGCCGCCAAACTGGTTGAAGATAAACCACACAAGAGCCAGTCCAAGTCCGACGATCAACACAAGCAAAATAAGAATTCTTCCGCGACGCATAGCGTATTTCTCCTCTCCGGGCTTCTCTGTCAATCGACAGACAGATACTTTGTTGCAAATATTATACAGTATAAACTGAAATAAAGAGTAGCAAATTGGTAAAAAAGTAGGACTCTACCTGTCGGCAGAGTCCTACTTTTACTTGCAAAACGGTCAAATTACAGCAGGGAGTTGTTGATCGTGCTGAAGGTGTTGCCGATCTTGGGGCCCAAGAGACGCATCACCGCAATGACGACGATGGCGACGAGGGCGAGAATGATCGCGTACTCAACCAGACCTTGACCTTTTTCCTTTGGAGCGAATAACATGGTAGAAATTCCTTTCGTGAATAAATTGTTTCCTGAGAACCACTCTCAAGATTATGCATATTTTACCTGTTGCAACCAAAAAAACAAGACACCAAATATCCTACTTAATTACAATCCTGTTATGAAAAAATAACAGATATTTAAGCTTGGATCATGCTAGGAACGGGAAGGAACCGAGAAGGAAACACGAGCACCTTTTCCGATGGCACTGTCAATCTCGAAACTTCCGCCCAGCATCTCGGCCCGTTCCCGGATCAATTTAAGCCCGAGGCTGGTTCCCTGCATAACGGAATCGGCGTCAAATCCCTTGCCGTTATCATCCACACTCACGCGGACACGGTCTTCGCCCATATCCAACAACACCTTGACCATCGTGCATTGGCTGTGGCGCGCTGCATTGCCAAGTAATTCCTGAATCGCACGGAACAACATCACCTCAAGATAGGGAGCCAGACGACGCTCATTTCCGGTGACGGTAACGCCGACATCCAACCCAGCCTGTTCCTTGAAGGCATCGGCATACCGGCGCACAGTCGGAACCAATCCCAGATCGTCAAGCATCATTGGACGTAATTCAAAGATAAAATTACGGACCTTCTGGAAGGTGCCCATCGCCGATGTCTTTAAGCTATTCAACTCATCGCGTGCCTGTGAGGCATCGATTTCGAGCAGGCGCATGGCGATTTCAGTCTGGAGAATAAAGTTTGACAGGGCTTGCGCAGGACCGTCGTGCATCTGTCGTGAAAGACGCTGGCGTTCCGTTTCCTGCGCGTTGACAAGCATTTCAACACTTGCCAATGGGCTTTTTGAGCCGCTGGTAGTCGCGGAGGCAGCCCCCCCTTCAGAAAGATCGCGAATCCGCTCCAAAGTGGATTTGAATCGTTCCAGATGATTTTTTTCGCTTTGCAGTTTTTCCAGTTGACCGCGCATCACAAACAGACGTTGTTGGGCGTCTAAAGCGGAATCATAGGCGTTACGGATTTCCTGCGGCGGCAGTTTGTCGAACTGCCCCTGTACCTGTTGGAGATGGGTTGTGATCGCAGCGTTGCGCTGCGAAAGCTTCAAAACCTCCCCCTGACTTTGCTCAATCATCAGAGTGATTTCACGTAAGGCTTTTACAGTTTCATCCAATTCTGCCTGCAAATCCGGCCCGCCAGCGGATTCATCCTTTTCCATCAGCATAAATTACTCCTGGCTTTTTACTTGAGTGTCTTGTAATTTTACCCAACCGCGTTTCAACGCATACACAACCGCCTGCGTCCGGTCTTCGACGCCAAATTTGCGGAGGATGGATGTTACATGATTCTTCACGGTCTGATGACTGATCCCCAACAGCCCCGCAATTTCCTTGTTGCTCATACCACGCACCACACAGGATAACACTTCCATTTCTCGATCGGACAGGGGATGGAAGGGTGAACCAGGCTCGCTGTAAGATCTGCGCGCACCCTCCATTTGTTCGTCGATCCAGTGATCCAACTCGCGCCGTGTAAAAATATGCCCGGCAACGGCATACTTGCCGTCAGCCACCGCGCGAACAGTCCGGGCAAGGACTTCCGGCTCGATATCCTTCGCACAATATCCGACTGCACCAGCAAGAACGGCATGGATTGCCTGTTCGATATCATCATATCCTGTCAAAAGCACAACACGTGTCGACAGATGTTCCGAAGTGACTTGATGAGTCACCTGCTGTCCGTTCAAGCCTGGCATATTCACGTCCAAAATTGCGACTTTTGGCTTTAAAGCACGGATCAAATCGATCGCCTCTTTTCCATCAGCGGCTTGTCCAATGATCCGGAAATCCTTTTCAAGGGACAGTGTATCTACCACCCCCTGCCGGAAAAGCGGATGATCATCTGCGACGAGAAGTGTTATCTCATTCATGCTTAACCTTATCCCAAAAATGGTCTTGTATGTGAGTATAGCACAGGAGTGACGGTCGGGCAATTAACCAATTCAAGCGCCTCATTTCAATTTCGTGTTAGTGTCCTGCAGACCATCGATAGACTTGCATTTGATCATCGACTTGCAAAACGGCTGGGTCGGTTTTCGCAATAAAAACAGACTGCAACCCGGATGTCAGTTTCGGGTAAAACCCCGGAAATACAATCAGATAATCTGCCGAATTTGCCGTGAGATATTCTGCTAATTGCTCTTCATCACGGATGAATGACACGACCTCGGGATTGACCAAGCCAGCCATATCGATCAACGGATTAGTTACAAAGTATCCTAACGCGCCGATGTCATGGACAGCCAGTAATGCATTCGGCGGCAGGTTTTGCCGCACCCATTTTGCAGTGGCTACCATTTCATGTTCGACCCAATAGACATCCGAGGCATTTTGACGCGCGCCGAGAAACCCAAAGGTCAGGCTCAGGGCAACAATGGCAGAATACCATAAAAATATAAGCCGCTTGTTGTCCTTGAAGGAAGAAATAAATTCAACTGTCCCAAGGATTCCCCAAAGATACAAAATGGGAAGGGCGGGAATGATATACCGTCCATGTTGGTATGCGGGCAGGCGCATGAAATAAATGGCAACGTATCCAAAGAACCAGATCACACCTGCCGCCGCGCCCCAATTTCGGGTCTTGAAAACTTTCCATACCCAAAGAAAAACACCGGGAATCAACGCCAGGAACGGGCTGGCAACCACCACTCCCAGATAATTTCCAAACCGCTCCGTCAACGTCTTGGATAACCAGAAGGATTCATATTCCGCCTGCTTTGCATAGAATGTATTGGGAAAGGGGTTGCCAGACAACGCCAGATTGAAAAGTAAATAAAAGAAAAAGAACACGCCAAACCCAATCAATGTTTTCAATATAGCCTGCCATCGAGCTGACCAGGTCGCCTCCGCCAGGAACGCGGCAAACAGGATCGGTCCAAGCAGGGTCAAGCCGTCGGGGCGGATCCAGACGCTTAATCCGGCCAACAGGCCCAGGCGTAGATAATGACGCAGACCGTTCATCAACGCGGTAAGGACTGTCAACAGAACCAATCCATGAAGAAGAGTCTCCATCCCCGAAACTGCGGACCAGGTGAAATGCCATTCAAGCACAAAGAACATTCCCATCCATGGAAGGTTCGGCCTATATGAACTCAAAAAACTTCGCGCGGCATTTTCAGCTTGAATGCCGAAGAGAGTCAACAGGACCCAGCCAAGAAAATAAGTCCATACGTAGGGTGCGAGACGAAGAAAAAAACCAAGGGAAAGCAGGAATGTCCACAGCGGCGACGTGGAACCGGCCGAGCGCTCACCCAGTCGAAAAGCCCACTCGCCATATTCGGCAAAGTTCCGCGCGTAGGTCAGGTGGATCCATGAATCATCGAGCGGAAATCCCACACGAAAGACCAGCGCGCTAAAAAACAAATAAAAGCCAACTCCAAACAATGAAACGACGGCAATGACCAGCCGATACTCAAGGCGCATTAGTGATCTGGTAGAGACGCGCACCATCCACCTCTCCTAAAAATTCAAATGAAGGATTGCCTCGTGGATCGTCGTATAGGTCCTGGATCCCGTCATAGGTGCCGCCTTTTTCGATGATAAGGTACCTTGCCCCAAACTTTTCCGCAACCGTCAGAATGGCAGACTCGCCGCCGAACGGCAATACAATGGCGGATCGACCTGTCGAAATGTAATATCCCGGCGGATTGCGGACGATCACAACGTCGTTTGGGCTGATCCCGCTATCGAGAAGTTTATCCTCCACCGATGGGTAGACGGCATCCTCTTTTTTGCCGCCGCCTTCAATAGTGTGATCGAAGACCAAATAAAATGTGGCAATGAACGCAATCAAAACGAGCGACACCTGAGTCACAATCCTCAGGTTTGGATCGGTAATTTTCTTCTTCTCGTAACCTACGTCCAACAGTATGTCCATCCCGATGGGCGCGACCGCCCACCAATACGGCTGGAATGCCGCGCCGGAATGGAAGAAACTCCCACGCGAACCTGCAAATGGGAAGATAACCGTCATCACCGCGAATAAGAGCAGCCAACCCGTGACCGTTATTTTCGTCCTCATATCATTACGGAGATGCCACAGACCAATCATGATAAACGGAATCAAAAATAATTCACCCTGTGCGCCAACGGCATTCCTGAAATTCGAGTCAAACGCGGCGAGACGATCCTGCAAGGCGGCTTTCCAGCCTGCGTTCAAAAATCCTTCGCGCGTAATCGTCTCGGCAGGATAGGCAAAGGTCTGGTCGTAGTTTTCAAGCCAGAGTAAACGCCCGCCGCCGGGAGTCATGAATGAACCGAAGAGATTGAGGTTGCGTCCGTGCCACGGTCCCATTACGAGGAGATAACCCAACACTGCCAGCAACCCTGAAGGAACAATCAGGTTAAACCAATCCAGGAATGTATTCTTCGTACCATCCTCTTTATATGCCGCCTTCCACATGACGATCAGACCGGCAAGACCAAGCCACAGGAGTCCGTCGCTGCGGGCGAGGGTCATCAAGCCGGACAGCGCGCCAAGCATAAGCGGAATCCATTTCTGAGGGCACGGGGCAAGCAGAAGGAACGTTCCACCAAGCAACATGAAGATGGCAAAATTATCGGGTACGGGCATGAAGGGAGAATAGTACAAAGCAAAGACCGACAATAAACCGGAGACCATCGCCGGCAAGGTTTTGCGGGAGAGGGAGTAAGCAAGAGTCGCGGTCAATAACGGGACACAGGCTGAAAGGAGGATGAACGGGATGCGTCCGGCTTCGTAACTGGTAGAACCGGCAATCCACATCCCGGCTGCAGACACAATCGAAGCAAGCGGCATCCAATAGGTATGGGAAGGGGTTGGCAAACCCTGCGGATCACCCAGATAGTTCCAAATGTAGGGTTCGGTGAAGCCTCTGCCAGCGGCAAGTTGGATGCCGCCCGCGTAATAATAGTCGGCGTCCATGTAGCCGGGCAACGATTGGAAGCGTGAGATCGTAAATGGGACAATCAATCCGACAAGGAAGAGAAATACATAGTGACGCCAATTCATGATCGCCCCCCGATCTGGTCGGCCCAGGTACGCGGCGAACGAACAACCCACCAGCGCATCCAGTACAATCCGATAATGGTTCCGAGAGGGGGAAGGACGGAGAGAAGATCCGTGTAAAGACGGTTATACACCACCGATGTCTGGGAATATAGACCAAAGGGAACCAATGATGCCACAACAAAAACAAACAAGGTCGTGAGGTTCCGGTTGCGGGACCAACGCTCCCAGACAAGTGAAATAATGAGGATAAACGCAGGGATCAGGGCCACGTAATTCGACGGGAAAATCGCAAACCCGACCAGCGGTGTCACGGCAAGGGAAAGGGACGCGACCCAGAAAATACGCTGAAAACTGGAATTGACTGCGCCGATCCATTCGAAGAAGACCAAGACGCCAAACGCAAGCGATATGACCGCCCCCAGATTGAATGGAATGGCCGGAAACCAAACATCCAAAATGGATGCTAAATTCAGGAACGGTGTCCGATACCAATTGGATAGAACGCCGCGAATATAGGGAAGTCCCCAGCCCGGATTCGCAAGAAAGGAAGCCGCCAGAAGTACAAACATTGCCATGGCAAGGCCAATCAATACTCCCCAGCGGCGGTGAGAGAATATCAAGATAAGCACAAAGAGAAAGAACAAGCCGCCCACTTCCCATTGATATGTCGCCAGCGAGAGCAATCCGCCCGCCAGCTCATCGTACCCTGCGCGCAGCGCCAGCAGGATGGAAAGGTACAGGAACGTCAGGAAGATGGATGGCGTGCCCACAGCCAGCGCGTTCAGGCTGAAATAGCCGAACAAGCCGAACCCGAACAACGCCGGGAACCACCAGCGCGGAGGTTCCCACTCCGATAGCCTGACGGAGTACAGGACGATGCCGATCAATGCCAGTTCAGACAGGAACAGCCAAAAAGCGCGTGCAAAGTTAAAATCAAAATACGGTGCTAGAGAGGAGGAAAACAGGCTCACCACCTCACCCAGGAGCGCCAGAGGTGTGTAGAGCAGAATGATATAAAAGGGGTCACTTAAAGCAAACGGGAATTCGTCGGAATATGCCAGCCTGCCATTGTAGGCGATAAGCTGGACACGCTGGGCTACTTCCGCACCATATGGTTCGGTCTTCTCGACCCAAAACGCGCGCGCGGCAGACCAGCGCAAAAAAAGTAATTCTCTTCCGGGCAGAATCCGCGCGAGGTGCAGGTTCAACACAAACAACCCTGCCAAAAGGGATAATGCAATGATGAGGAGAAAAATCTCCTCACCACGCAAGACCTTTCTGGATTTGCGAATATCGCGAAATGCCATGCTTTATTTTATTACGAATCGAAAAATGGGACGCGTCGGTGTATTCCGCGCCACTTCCCGGAATCCGGCTTGCTCGAATGTGGAGGCGGTACCGGTGTAGACAAATGGCGCAGGCAAATCTTTCTGCGCGTCCACAGGATAGCCCTCGACGATCTTCCCGCCGTTCTTTTTGACATGTTCCACCGCGGCCTTCAACAACTCAACCGTGATCCCGCTCCGGCGGTGTTTCTTTGCCACAAAAAAACAGGTCACCGACCAGACAGGCTGATCGTCCACAGGCTTGAGTGCACGCGAATGCGCTAGTTTGGGATAGGCTTCGCGCGGTTCGACCGCCACCCAGCCGACAACTTCACCATGCAAATACGCCAGCAACCCGGTGGATGTCCCTGCATCGACAATGGATTTGTGCATCTGTCGCGTCTCGAATCCTCTGGCTTCGTCATAAGCTTTGCCGCGCAATTTCCAGAACATGCACCAGCAACCAGCGCACGCGCCATTGGGGCCAAACAATTCTTCCAGATCGGGCCAGAGATTCCGCTTGATGGGTCGAAAGGAAAGTTCGCTTGTCATATCAGGGCAATAGAATACTCAGCTTTTTAGGCAGGATTTCGTACTCGAAATCTTGAATCCAATCGGGAAACAACTCCCCGTCGGTGTGGGCAGGAGAAGGCTGATCCAAATGGATGGAAATCTTTGCAGAGTGCAGTTCGCGCATCCCCTCCATCTCAACGTAACTACCCTTGTCTTCGTTGAATGCCCTCGGCAGCGCCATGAACAATCCCAGCCGTGTGGCGCGATAGCCAAAGGCGAGGGTCAACTTTCCATCAAAGGGATCCGCATGCGGCGTCATAAAGAAACCGCCGGTCCGCCTTCCGTTGCCAACTGAGACGAGGGAGATCGGTCCGTGAAATTCCCCGTCATCCCATTTGATATCCGCCCGCCATTCGCGTTTATCCATGATGGCTTGCACCGCCGCAACCAGATAACGCACCATGCCCTTGATCCAATGGATCTTCTCATGTTTGATGGTGACATACGGCTCCAGGCCCGCGGCGGAATTGTTGACGAAATACTTGTCGTTCAACCGTCCAACATCCATCGCCCGCGTTTTACCCGCGGCAATAACCTTTGCCGCCTCGTTCAAATCTGTCGGAAGACCGACGTTGTAAGCCAGATCATTAGCCGACCCTGTAGGCATGATTCCAAGCGGCCCAACCGCTTCTTCTCCGGGACCGGCAGCCTGCATCAGGCCATTGAGCGCATCGCCAATCGAGCCATCTCCGCCCGAAACAATAATGGGCGAGAATCCATCCTGTACAGCGCGCGCCACCAGTTCGCTGATGTGTCCTTTACGCTCCGACACCGCCAGGTCAAACTCCAGGCCCGCGGCTTTCAATGCCGCTTCTGTTTCAGGCCAACGTTTTTGTGAGTTCCAACGATTTGAATAGGGATTTAATATCACTTTGGCGGTCATCTGCCCTCCACGAGGTGGTCTCGGTCAATTGTACCCGAAGTCCACTCCTTGAACTGTGAAAGCAGAACCGCCACGAAAATGAGAGCGCAACCAAGGACCTGTATCGCCGCCAGCCTTTCGTTCAACAACAGCCAACCCGAAAGCACCGCAAAAACAGATTCCAGACTCAGCAGCAATGCCGCGTCGGCAGGAGGCGTATGCCGCTGCGCCCAAACCTGAAGCGTGTAACACAATCCCAACGAAAAGACTGCTGTATAAACGACGGCAAACACAATTTGCCAATTGAAGGTAATCATCGTTTCGACCGCGAATCCGACGCCTAAATTCAGGATTCCGCATACAACGAGCTGTCCCACCGAAAAAGACATGGACTCGAACTTCGACGCGAACTTGCCCAGTGTGATGACGTGGAACGCCCAAAACAGCGCACCGACCAATTCCAGCGCATCCCCCGCGCGGACCTCGAACCTGCCTCCTGTTGAAAGCAGAAACGCTCCCACGACAGCCAATCCAAACGCCACCAGCAACATCCAGTGTGGTTTTTCCCGCCAAAAAACGAACAAAACAATGGGGATCAGCACCACGTACAGGCTGGTAATGAAACCGGCATTCCCCGCCGTGGTATATACCATCCCCGCCTGTTGGAGCGCGCTCCCCATGAAAAGGAAGAAGCCTGCAATCGCCATCCACTTGTATTGATCCCGCGACAGGTAATTTTCATCCGCAGGTCGCCGCCCCCGATATGCTACAGGCAAAACCACCAATGCCGCCAACAAGTAACGGAATCCGTTGAACAGGTACACACTCCCCATTTGCCCAGCAACGCGCTGCGCCACGAACGCAGAACCCCAAATGATGGAGATGAGGAAGAGAGTGATGTCAGCTTTGAGACGCATAATAGGATACAATTCGTCCAAGTTTATTGATTGATCTAATCATAGCATATTGCCATCATGTACAACCTCCCCCAAATCACTGCCGAAAAAGATGACCTGCGCGCCGCCGTTCTTCATGCCCGCGCTTACAAACCCATTTATGTCAAAATAAAAGTCAATTACGGTTGTAATCTCAAGTGTGAGATGTGTAAACACTGGCGCGAGACGCGTGAATCGCCCATTTCAATGGATCGTTTCCGTGAGATCATCTCTGAACTGGCGAAACTCGGTTGCAAGAAGATCCACTTCTCGGGCGGCGAACCGATGCTCCGACCGGGACTCCCCGACCTGGTGGAATATGCCACCGGACTTGGCATCCGCGTGACGATGACCACCAATGGCACACTCATCGACAAGGTCAAAGCCAAGCGGCTGATCGAAGCGGGTCTGCGCGGCGTGAATATTTCCATTGATTCGCCCGTCCGCAAGATGCACGAAAAGATCCGCGGCGTGGAAGGCTCCTTCAAGCAGACCACGCGGGCAGTCGCGCTGTTCAACAAATATTCCCACAAAGGCAAATTGACCGTCCGCATCAACACGGTGGTCGGCCGCTCCAATTACCAGACGCTTGCCGCGCTCCCCGATCTTGCCCACGAACTTGGCGCGGATGGTATCAACTTGATCCCCGTGGACGACCACTGCGGCGAACACCTCTCCATGCGGAAGAAAGATATCGCTCTCTTCAACTCCGAGATCGCGCCGGTCATCGACCAGCGCGCCAAAGAATTGGGAATCACCATCGCGGATGAGGATGCCTATCCCTTCGGGCGCGACGAAACGGATGTCAAGCTGGGGCGCGCCGGACGCTACGCCTTCGGCTACTACAACAAATTTCCCTGTTACGCGCCGTGGACGCATAGTCTCATCGACTTTAATGGACTGGTTTACGTTTGCTGTATGACGCGCGAACAGATCAAGCCGCTTGGCAATGTGCAAAAACAATCCTTCAAGGAGATTTGGGAAGGCGCAGCATATCGCCAGATCCGCTTGAACATGCACCCGCCTGCGCTCAAGCCCTGTCAACGCTGTGATGATTTTATCGATGAAAACAAAAAGATTTGGGAAGCAATAGGACCGTACTAATTTACGTCATTGCAAGTGCTTTTTGCGAAGCAATCCCAGTTCAACCCAGAGATTGCTTCGTCGAGAAGATCACTCTCCTCGCAATGACATGCCTAACTTAAATCAGAGAACATATCTGCGCGATCATCATCGTCCCACGTGCTCGCGCGATTGAAAGTGTCCAGGTCAGCCGCGGTGAACGCCGCCGCCGCAATTGGCAAAGCGACCGGCATCTCCAACCCTTGCTGGCAAGCCAGGCACACACGCCCCTCTCGAGTCTGGTTGGTGTGCTCATCGCAGAAACCGCGTCCGCATTTCACGCAGGTTCCGAGCGAAGGATTCTCGCAACGATGCGGCACCAGATAACCGATAATCATTTCACATTGCACAGCGGATTTGTCTGCCATGAAAATTGCTCTCCTCTCTGAAAAGTATACCCCGGACATTGGCGGATTGGCAATCTCAGCCGAACGACTCGCCCGATTGTTAGCCTCTGCTGGACATGAAGTCCGCGTCTTTGCCCCAACCCTGAACCTGCTTCCCTCCGAAAGGCGACATCTTCCCTCAGGCGGAGTCAGCGTCATCCGTTTCGGCGCGCACAAACGCGTGGACGACACCCTCGTGGATTGGTTCGAACTCATCGCCGAAGAACACACACGCGAGCCATTTGATGTACTCCATGCATACTTCCTGACTCAGGCGGGATTTGTCGCGACCTACGCTGGGAAATATTTGAATGTACCAAGCGTTGTATCCATCCGCGGTAATGATATCGAGCGCGCCGCGTTCGACCCATCCCGATTCTCGCACACAATGTACGCGTTGCAGAATGTGAATGCAGTGACAACCAATGCAGCTGAATTGGCGAAGAAGGCAAAGGCATTTATCGACCGGAAGATCATTTTGATCCCCAATGGCATTGATACGGAATGTTTCAAGCCGATGGACAGGAATGAAGCCCTGGCAGATGCGCTTGGGGTGGAAGGAAAGAGGAAAGAAAAAAGCGGTGAGTGGAAAGTGGAAGGTGGCACTTCGGTGATTGGCTTTGTCGGCGAATTAAGAGAGAAAAAAGGACTCAAGATTCTTCTAAATGCCTACGCGCAGATAAATAAAAAACAAGCTACCACCCTGCTCATTGTCGGTGAAGTGCGGCAGGGAGAAGACCAAAAGACCCTCGACGAGTTCCGACTCTCATATCCTGATTCTCGAATTATCATCACAGGCTATGTACCCCATCACGAACTCCCGGCTTATTATTCCTTGATCGATGTATTCGTCCATCCGTCCTTGCGGGATGGGATGCCAAATGCCGTCTTGGAGGCGATGGCTTGCGGAAAGACCGTCCTTGCGACACCTGTGGGAGGCGTGAAGGATGTGATTCGAGACGGGGTCAACGGGATGCTGGTGAATGTCAACGACGCGGAAGGGTTGGCGGAGAAAATCGCCGAGGCGTTGAGTCAGCCTGAAAAACGGGAACAGCTCGGTCGGTCCGCGCGGGAAGCGGTTTTTCGTCAATATACACTTGAAAATGAATTGCAGGCGAATCTAAAAGTCTATGAAAGCCTTGGAGTAGCAAAGTGAACCATCGAATCGAACATGATCTGTTGGGAGAACGCGAAGTGCCAATGGACGCGTATTACGGCGTGCATACACTGCGGGCGCTGGAAAATTTCCCGATCAGCGGGATTCCAATCAGCACATACCCGAACATGGTGCGCGCATTGGCGTGTGTAAAACAGGCATGCGCATTCGCCAACCGTGAATTGGGGTTGCTGGAGGACAAACAAGCGGACGCCATTGTGAAAGCATGCGAAGAAATTCGCGCCGGCAAACTGCATTCACAATTTGTGGTCGATGTCATTCAAGGCGGCGCAGGGACATCGACCAACATGAACGCCAATGAGGTCATCGCCAATCGCGCCTTGGAATTGCTTGGCTTCGAGCGCGGCGATTACAAACAACTGCACCCACTCGAACATGTTAATTTGAGTCAGAGCACGAACGACGCGTATCCGACCGCCATCAAGGTCGCCCTGCAATTCGAGATCGCCGAGTTGATCCACGCCATGGAAGTGCTGCGGCTGGCATTTGCAGACAAGGCGAATGAGTTCAAAGACATCCTGAAAATGGGACGCACCCAGTTGCAGGACGCGGTGCCGATGACACTCGGTCAGGAATTCAGCACGTATGCCGTGATGCTCGAAGAAGATCAGAATCGCTTGCGGGAGGCGGCACTGCTGATCCGCGAGATCAACCTCGGCGCGACGGCGATTGGTACCGGTATCAACGCACATCCTGAATATGCCGCGCTCGCCTGCAAGTACTTGAGCAAAGTCACCGGTATTTCGTATGTAACAGCAGGAAATCTTGTGGAGGCGACTCAGGACGCGGGCGCGTTTGTGCAACTTTCGGGAGTGTTGAAACGTGTCGCGGTGAAACTCTCGAAAGTATGTAACGACCTGCGGCTCCTTTCGTCCGGACCTCGGACCGGGCTCGGTGAAATCAACCTGCCCGCTGTTCAAGCGGGTTCCAGCATCATGCCCGGCAAGGTGAATCCTGTCATCCCGGAAGTGGTGAACCAGATCGCGTTCCTGGTCATCGGCAACGATGTGACTGTCTCCTTTGCCGCCGAAAGTGGTCAGCTGCAATTGAACGCCTTCGAGCCTATCATCGCGCACAGCCTGTTCGACAATCTCATTTATTTACGAAACGGTTGTCTGACACTGGCGGAGCGCTGCGTACGCGGCATTACTGCCAATCATGAACGATTGAAAGAACACATGTCCCGTTCGGTAGGAATCGTCACAGCGTTGAATCCATTCATCGGGTACGAAAACGCAAGTTCGGTGGCAAAGGAAGCGTACTCCACGAATAAAAGTGTGACCGAGATCGTGCTGGAACGCGGATTGTTGACAAAAGAAGAACTGGATGAAATCCTCAAACCTGAAGTGTTAACCAGGCCAAGATGGATTAAGAAGTGATTAGTGGTTGACGACTCCGGTTTGGCAAGTGGTAAAAAGATAGGTATAAGCCCCATCTAGTTGATTATAGGTGCCCCATGACAACTCTTTTTGACTCGACAAGAACCGTAAAATCTGAATTGAACAAGCAAAAATATATCGCCTCGGATGAGATTTCGACGATTGTCTATCTCGCGCAGAAGTTGGGTAAGCCGCTTCTCACGGAGGGACCGGCAGGTGTGGGCAAAACCGAACTCGCCAAAGCCATCGCGGGCGCGGCGGGACGCGAGTTGATCCGCTTGCAGTGTTATGAAGGACTGGACGAGTCGAAAGCGCTGTACGAATGGGAATATTCGAAGCAATTGCTGTACACCCAGTTGTTACGCGACAAGTTGAATGATACCCTCGGTAAAGCAGAGACTCTTGCCGAAGCCGCAGATAAATTGGCAAAAGAAGAAGACGTTTTCTTCTCCGAGCGATTCCTCTTGATGCGCCCCCTTTTGAAAGCGATCTTGAGCGACAAACCGACGGTTCTGCTAATTGACGAAATTGATCGCGCCGACGCGGAATTCGAAGCCTTTTTGCTGGAAGTACTGAGCGACTTTCAGGTTTCAGTCCCTGAATTGGGGACGCTTACCGCAAAGCACAAACCCTTTGTCGTTCTGACATCCAACAACACGCGCGAACTTTCCGAAGCGCTGAAGCGGCGCTGTTTGTACTTGTTCATTGATTACCCAACTCTTACCGAAGAATTGGCAGTGGTACGGCTCAAGGTCCCTGACCTGAACCCGAAGTTGGCGCAGCAAGCCGTGGAGTTTGTGCAGAAACTCCGCAAAGCCGACATGCGCAAGTCCCCGTCCATCAGCGAGACGCTGGATTGGGCAAATGCGCTGGTGGCGCTGAACGCGAAGAACTTGGATAAAGAGACACTCGAAGAGACAATCTCCGTGCTGTTGAAACACGAAGCGGATTTGCAGAAGGCGAAGCGGCAGTTGATCAATCCACCCCTTCCGCGGCACAAGCCAGATGAATTGGGAAGGTTTTCTGGGAATTAATGTTTTTTCGTAGGGACACAACAGCGAGTCGATTTATTGTCCCGACCATCTGCCGTTTCGCTGTATCCTTGCAGGATGAATGAGCCATGGAATCTCGTATCTTACAGTTAATTGCAGCCTTGCGCGCCAGTGGAGTGCGAGTCTCTCTGGCGGAGTCAGCCGAGGCGTTCTCCGCCGTTGACTTGATGGGGATTCAAGATCGCGAGCAGTTTCGCCTCTCTCTGCGGGCAACGCTCATTAAGGATGTCAAAGACCTCCCCGTGTTTGACAAACTCTTCCCGCTCTTCTTCGGCGCGGGACAGCCGCCGCCGATGATGGGCGGCAACCCAATGGACGATATGACACCCGAGGAAGCGCAGATGCTGACGGAGGCGCTGCGCCAGTTCACGGAAAGTCTGCGTCAGCGGATGCAAAGGCTGATGAACGGCGAGCAACTGTCCAGAGAGGAGTTGGAGGCGCTGGGTCAGATGGTTGGACTGAATCAAGTGGACGATCTCCGTTATCAAAACTGGATGGCGCAGCGCATGATGCGCGCGTTGGCGTTCCCCGAAGTCCGCGAGGCGCTGAAGGAGTTGATGGAACAACTCCGACAGATGGGCATGAGCCGCGACCGTATCGAACAGATGCGAGAGATGATTCAGCAAAACATGGACGGCATGCGCGAACAAATCGAACGGTTTGCAGGCGAACGCATCGCCGAGAATTTGAGCGACAAGCCGCGCGGCGAGAGCATGGACAATCTGCTCAACCGTCCATTTCATGCGCTTTCGGAGGAGGAGAAAAAGATTTTACAGCGCGAAGTGAAACGGCTCGCCGCCATGCTGCGCACGCGCATTGCCCTGCGGCAAAAGCACGCCAAAAGCGGTCAACTCGACCCGAAGGCGACCATCCGCGCCAACTTGAAATATCACGGCGTGCCGATGGAGATTCGTCACAAGGATCGCGTGCGCAAACCGAAGATTGTGGTGATTTGCGACATCAGCACTTCAATGCGTTTTTGCTCGGAGTTGATGTTGAGTTTTCTGTTTGCTCTGCAAGGACAGGTGCGCAAGACGCACGCCTTCGCGTTCATTGATCATCTCGAATATATCTCGGAGGACTTCAACGGCTCGAACGCGGACGAGGCAATTGCCTCCGTTTTGTGGCGCATGCCCAGCGGGCATTACAACACCGACCTCGGCTGGTCTCTGCAAAATTTTCAGGACGGCTACATGGATACGCTCAACGGGGGAACGACGCTCATTATCGTCGGCGACGGACGCAACAATTACTACGACCCGCGCCTCGATATTTTCTCCGCGATGACCCGCCGCGCCGCGCGGACCATCTGGCTGAATCCCGAACCCCCGCACCTTTGGCACGGCGACAGCGACATGTCCAAGTACGCGCCGCTGTGCACGAATGTACTGAAGGTCAGTAATTTGAGGGAACTCGCCGAGGCGGTGGATACGTTGATGGCGGGATAGCCCTGGTAAACTCAAATACTTTTTGTCGCCTTTTGAGGACCTTCGAGGAATACAAATCAATCTTTAGAACCATATACTGCATTACTAAAAAACAATATACTTGAAAATAATATGAAACCAAGCGCGCCCAAAATCATGGTCGTCGATGACGACGAAGAATTTACAAAACTTTACAAGGAATATCTCAAGATGGTGGGGTTTGAAGCGGTTGGGAGTGTCCAAATGGATGGGCTAAAATAGAGAAATGAACAGATGTCCATATTGCCAAGAGACAACCCGCCAGAACAAAGCGGGAACAACAAATGCAGGTTCGCAAAGATATCGTTGTATGCACTGC
>Ga0209172_10002406_pt1 | contig 33093 bp, 30 predicted proteins | sample LarsenN4metaG_FD_184113 | JGI IMG/M metagenome (GOLD analysis project Ga0209172, IMG submission 184113) | Hot spring sediment bacterial and archeal communities from British Columbia, Canada, to study Microbial Dark Matter (Phase II) - Larsen... ... | reverse complement strand
GCCGCTCGTGCGCGCTGGCGTGCGCTTCATCGACGGCGCGCAGGAGACACCGAAGACCGCTGTTGGAGAGGCGAAGGAGAACGCCGCCTAACTCACGCGGCCGATCCACAACATTTGACAATTTCTCACCTCGTGTTCCAGGCGAGTCTGCAGCGTACTCCGTTCGACTTCGTCGATATGTCCGTCAAGAACCCGTGGGACTCGTCATGGAAGACCCGGTGTCGCACACGCATCAAGGGATGTGACGGTCTGATTGCGATGGTGAGCGACAACACGGCGACTGCGGACGGCGCCCGCTGGGAGATCAGGTGTGCTTACGAGGAGGGCGTCCCCGTCCTTCCCCTCTACATCCATGACTCCGGAGTGCGGAGGCTGCCGCCAGAACTGAGCGGTCGCCGCGTCTATCACTGGACATGGACGATCGTGAAGACGTTCATCGAGGGCCTGTGAGGAAGCGGAAGAGGATCCACGAGCCTTCGCTATCGCCGGAGGACTTCAGCGATAGGCTGTTCCTGTCGGATGTTTCGAAGTATGGCGACAAGTACATCGAACACCTGCTCGAGCAGTACAAGCTCTACGTCGAGTCGGCTGACAGGATCAGCGACCGGCGCCAGAAGACGAACGAGTTCTTCTTGGGGCTCAATACGGCGATCGTCGCCCTGCTGGGATTCATCGCGACGAAGCTGACCGGAGCGCCGCTGAAGGCAGTGTTCGTCTGCACCAGTCTGGCCGGCGGCGTACTGTGCTATTGCTGGTACCGGATCGTTCGCTCTTACAAAGGGCTGAATACCGGCAAGTTTGCAGTTATCCATGCCATCGAGAAGCGGCTACCGCTGTCCCTGTACGCCACAGAATGGGAGGTACTCAAGCGCGGCGAAGACCGCTCGGTGTACTGGCCATTCACCCACATCGAGCTCGCTGTTCCCTGGGTCTTCGTCGTCCTCTACGTGGTGGTGCTGGTCGCGGGACTGTTCGTCTCCTGATTCCCAGGGCCGGCTCGGGACTGTAGGGCCCACCAGTTGACCTGCGGTCGTCTGCGTACTGTCGCGCGCAACTGTTTACGGATCGCCGCACCGTCCACCATCCCGACAAACTGAGCCATTGCCACTTTTCGGCCGATTGGCGTACATTGGCGCCCGTTGGCAACCGCTACCAGATTCCAGCAAGAACGGCTCGGCCCGATGCCTGACGAGATCCTGACCCTTCCTGAGGTCGCGCAGTTGCTCAAGGTGGCCGAGAAGACCGTCTATACGATGGCCCAGTTGGGGGAATTGCCCGCATTCAAGGTGCGCGGGCAGTGGCGCTTCAAGCGGGTAGACATCGACCAGTGGATCGAGGAGCAGAAGGCCGCCTCCCGTGAGCCAGACGGGGGCGCGAAGTGAACGCCGGAGACCTCAAGCCCGGCATCATCGTCCGCGGGCCAATGCTGCCGGAACCCGTCGAGGTACTAGTCGTTGCCCCGCTCGGCGACGTGGTGAAGCTGACGGGTGCCGGCCAAAAGACCGGCCAAGTGCATCAGCGTGTTCTCCGCGAGGACCAGGTCGCTCTACTCGAAGCCACGCCGGAGACGGAGCCGTTCGATGGCAACCCACTGCATTTCAAGCTGGGCATCGAAGCCGCGCGGCTGGGGCTTGCCTACGAGTACGACCCCTACTTCTCGCTCTCCATCGCACGTGTCGACCCGCTGCCGCACCAGCTCGAAGCCGTCTATGACTACTTTCTGAAGCTTCCCCGCATTCGCTTCCTGCTCGCCGACGACCCCGGCGCCGGCAAAACCATCATGGCCGGCCTGCTCCTGAAGGAGTTGAAGATCCGCGGCCTCGTGAAGCGCACGCTCATCGTCGCGCCCGCGAACCTCACGTTCCAGTGGCAGCGCGAGATGAAGGACAAGTTCCGCGAGGCGTTCGACGTGATGCGCGGCGAGGTCCTCCGCACGCAGTACGGTCAGAACCCGTGGCAGGAGCACAGCCAGGTCGTCACGTCGGTTTCGTGGATCTCACGCGTGGAGGATGCCAAGGACAGCCTGCTGCGGTCGCACTGGGACCTCGTCATCGTTGACGAAGCGCACAAGATGAGCGCCTATAGCGCCGACAAGAAGACCCTCGCTTTCCAGATTGGCGAGGCGCTGTCGCAGCGGACCGACCACTTCCTGCTGATGACGGCGACCCCGCACAAGGGCGACCCGGAGAACTTCCGCCTCTTCCTGAGCCTGCTCGACCGCGACGTGTACGGCGACGTGAAGAGCCTCGAAGAGGCGATGCGACGGCACGAGGCGCCGTTCTACCTGCGGCGCCTGAAGGAAGCACTTGTCACGTTCCCTGATCCGGAGACCGGCGAGGTCAAGAAGCTCTTCACGAACCGTGACGTACGGACAACGAAGTTCGAGCTCGATGGCGACGAGTTCGACTTCTACGACGCCCTGACGCGCTACGTCGAGGACCAGTCGATCCAGGCCGCAGCCGCCGAGAACGTGCAGGCAAACATCCTGTCGTTCCAGATGGCGATGCTTCAGCGCCGTTTCGCGTCGAGCATGTACGCGGTGCGTCGAAGCCTCGAGCGCATGCGCGACAAGCGCAAGAAGATCCTCGAAGATCCGGAGCGCTATCGTCGAGAGCAGATCGACCGCCGGCTGCCCGACGACTTCGAGGACCTGCCCGAGGACGAGCAGGCCAAGATCATGACGAACGCCGAAGAGGCGGTGCTCGTCGTCGACCCGGTCGTCTTGCGCGCCGAGATCCAGCGTCTCGACAAGCTGGTCGATCAGGCCAGAGCCCTTGAGAAGCGCGAGATCGAGTCGAAGCTGACCAAGCTCCGGCAGGTCCTGCAGGAGCAGCACATCTTCGGCGACCCTCGGATGAAGCTGCTGGTCTTCACCGAGCACAAGGACACGCTCGACTACCTGGCTGGTGACGGGCGCGACGGCCGCCCGCTCGGGAAGCTCCGCGAGTGGGGCCTGACGGTCACGCAGATTCACGGTGGTATGCCAATCGGCGACCGGGACACGCCGAACACGCGCATCTACGCCGAGCGCGAGTTCCGCGAGGACTGCCAGGTGCTCGTCGCGACCGAGGCCGCCGGCGAGGGCATCAACCTGCAGTTCTGCTGGCTGATGATCAATTACGACATCCCGTGGAACCCCGTGCGCCTCGAACAGCGCATGGGCCGCATCCACCGGTACTGCCAGACCAAGGATTGCCTGATCTTCAACTTCGCGGCGGTCAACACGCGCGAAGGCCGTGTCCTTGAAAAGCTGCTCATGCGGCTGGCCGAGATCAAGGAGGAACTCGGCACCGACAAGGTGTTCGACGTTGTCGGCGAAATGCTGGCATCGAACGCGCTGGAGAAGATGTTCCGCGACATGTATGCGAGGAGGCTGAGCGAAAGCAGCATCGCGGACCGCATCGTCAAGGACATCGACCCTGAGCGGTTCAAGCACATCACCGGTTCAACGCTCGAAGGACTCGCGAAGAAGGAGCTGAACCTCTCCGCCCTGGTCGGCAAGTCGGTAGAGGCAAAGGAACGTCGCCTCGTACCAGAGGTCGTCGAGGACTTCTTCACCGTGGCCGGGCCCATTGCCGGCGTCCATCCATCACCGGTGCGAGGCAAGGAGCATGTCTATCGCGTCGGCAAGGTGCCGAAGACACTGAGCGCCATCGGCGAGCGGCTGGAGCCCCGTTTCGGCAAGCTCGGACGTGAGTACCAACGCGTTGTCTTTGACAAGACGCTGCTCGGCGACGACGCCACCCTCGAATGGGTGACGCCCGGCCACCCGCTCTTCGAGGTCGTTCGGAGCGACGTGTCCGATCGTGTCGACGATGACCTTCGGAGAGGTGCAGTGCTGTGGGACCTGCACGCAACAGCCCCCTATCGGCTGGATGTTTACGCCGGTTCGATCAAGGACGGACTCGGCAACACTCTGCACAAGAAGCTCTTCGTCGTTCGCACGGATGCAGACGGTTCACTCAGTCTGCGCCAGCCCACGCTGTTCCTCGACCTCATACCATCGGTCAAGGGAACGCCGGCGCCGACGGTAGCTGGCCTGCCTGAGCGCGATGCGGTGGAGTTGTACCTGGTAAAGAACGCACTCAATCCATTCCTCGTCGAGGTCGGCAGCCAGCGCGCCCAGGAGAACCGCGTCGTTCGCCAGCACATCGAGATCTCGCTTCAAGAGTTAATCAACCGCCAGCAGATCTCGCTTGGAGAGCTTCTCAATCGCCGGGTCGAGGGCGAGACCATCTCTGGCTTGGAAGGAAACATCAAACAGGCGGAGGACCATCTCGACGAGCTGAACGCCAGGCTCGACCGACGTCGCCGTGAGCTGGAGATGGAGGGACACTGCACGATCGGCGACGTGCAGCACCTCGGACGCGCCTGGGTCCAGCCACACCCACAACGTAAGGCGCCCGGCATTGCGCCGATGGTCAGTGACCCCGAGATCGAAGCGGTAGCAGTTCGCGTAGCGAGGGATTACGAGGAAGGGCGCGGCTGGGTCGTGGAGAGTGTAGAAAACGAGAATCGGGGATACGACCTGCTCTCGAAGAAGCCTCACCCGACCGAACCAGGCGTGTTCGTGCAGGCGCGTTTCATCGAGGTTAAGGGCCGTGCTGGTGTCGGCGAGGTGGCGCTCACGGCCAACGAGTACCGAACGGCGCAGCGCCTCGGCGACGACTTCTGGCTCTACGTGGTCTTCGGTTGCGCCTCAGAACCGAAGCTGAACACGATTCAGAACCCGGCAAAGCTCGGATGGGAGCCGGTCGTGAAGGTCGAGCACTACCACGTGGCGGCCAAGGCGATCCTGGAGGCTGCGCGTGAGTGACGTACAGAAGTATCCGAAGCGCCTCATTGAGGTCGACCTTCCGATCAAGCGGGTATCCGCCCATGCTCGCCGCGAGAAGTCGATCCGCCACGGACACATCTCAACCCTGCATATCTGGTGGGCGCGGCGGCCCTTAGGAGCGTGTCGGGCGGTCATCTGCGCTGCTTTGTGGCCAGATCCGGCCGATCCGCTCTGTCCGCCCTCTTTTCGTCAAGTTGCCCACACCGAAATGCTGGCGTGGACCAGCCTCGAACGACAGCGGCTCCTCAGCGAGGAGAGTCGCCAGACCTTTGAATCGGGGCGGAAGACGCCCGCGATATTCGATGACCCCCATATTCTTCGGGCGGCTCTGCTTGACTTCGTCGCGGATTTTGCCAACTGGGACAACTCGAACGTTCAAGAGTACTTGGACACCAGCGCTGCCCTGACGACAGCTGCTCATGAGTCTCTCGGCGGAGTCGCTTCAACTAGGCCGCTCGTCGTCGACCCGTTCGCGGGCGGCGGGTCCATACCGATGGAGGCCCTCCGAATTGGAGCGGACGCATTCGGCAGCGACTTAAACCCCGTACCAGTGCTCCTGAACAAGGTGGTGCTCCAGTACATTCCGAAGTACGGCAAGGAGCTGTCCGACAGTGTCCGCAAGTGGGGTGACTGGTTGGTGCGGCGGGCCGAGCGCGACTTGGAGGACCTCTATCCGCTAGACGCTGACGGGGCGCGGCCAGTTGCGTATCTCTGGGCCCGAACGATCAGGTGCGAGGGCCCAGGCTGCGGCGCCGAGCTTCCGCTTTATCGGTCGACCTTACTGGCGAACAAGGGCAAGGGATCGGTGTATCTGAAACCGGTCCTTGATCGGCGTGGCAATCGGATCACGTTCGACATCATGAACGGCGCCCCGCCACCAGGGGCGACAGGCGGTGTCCTTCGCCGCAGTTCGGCGACTTGTCCTCTGTGCGCATACAGCACACCCGCCAGCAACGTGCGAGCACAGTTCACAGGGCGCAAGGGAGGCGCGTCAGACGCACGTCTCTTGGCCGTGGTCACAACGACGCCCGGAGAAGGAGGCCGCCGCTATCGGGCCCCGTTACCCGCCGACGATGCGGCGCTGGCTTACGCGGTCCGGGCCTTGGACACGATTCGAGCCAATGCTCCAGAGGATGTGCCTGATGAGCCGTTGCCATACCTCCGCAGCATTTTCAATATTCATCTGCTCGATGTGACGAAGTGGAGCCAGCTGTTCAGCCCCAGACAGCTCGTTTCGCTGGTAAGGCTCACTCGGGCCGTTCGCGCTGCTGCGAAGGAAATGGAGCGCGACATCACCGATCCGGGGTTGCGCGTGGCGACAGTCACCTGCCTGGCTCTGGCGGTGGACCGCGTGGCGGCCCAGTTCACAAGTCTGAGCTGGTGGCAATCCAAGGGGGAGTTCGTAGTTGGGACATTTGGCCGGCAGGCGCTCGGCATCGTGTGGGACTTCGCCGAGATTCGCCCGGTTCGTGGAGCGTCTGGCGATCTGGACGGGGCCCTCGACTGGGTCACGCGGGTCATTGATGGCGGTGTGTCACCGCGCGGAGCGGAGGCAACGGTGGCGATGGCGTCGGCAACTCATGAACCCTTGCCGGACGATTCAGCCGCTGCAGTTGTGACCGATCCTCCGTACTACGATGCCGTTCCGTACGCTGATCTGTCGGACTTCTTCTACGTCTGGCTGAAACGGATGCTTCGTGACACGCATGCCGATCTGTTTGAGGGCGACCTCACCCCAAAGAGCGGTGAAATCGTCCAGCTGGCCGAGCGCAACCCTCTGTACGCGTTCAAGACGAAGGAGTACTTCGAGAAGGGCATGCAGGATGCCCTTGCTGACGCCAGGCGCGTAACCGTCCCCTCCGGCATCGCGGTCGTCGTGTTCGCCCACAAGACCACCGAAGGCTGGGAGGTGATGCTTTCGTCGCTGATCGGTGCCGGATGGGTGGTGACGGCGTCATGGCCAATTGATACGGAGCGCGCTGTCCGGATGCGCGCCACCGACTCAGCGGCGCTGGCGTCCTCGGTCCACTTGGTGTGCCGGCCTCGGGAAGGGGGCGATGGAACTCTTCGTTCTCACGTGGGCGACTGGCGTGAGGTCTTGGAGGAACTGCCGCGCCGCATTCATGAGTGGATGCCACGCTTGGTCTCCGAGGGCGTCGTTGGCGCGGACGCGATCTTCGCGTGCCTGGGACCGGCTCTCGAAGTGTTCTCACAATTCTCGCGAGTGGAGAAGGCCAACGGCGAGACCGTTACGCTCAAGGAGTATCTGGAGTACGTGTGGGCAGCAGTGGCCCGCGAAGCGCTATCGACCGTTCTCCACGACGGCGACTCCGGTTCTCTGGAACCCGATGGTCGCTTGACGGTGATCTGGCTTTGGACGCTCAGTAGCGGCAACACTGCAGTCGATGGCGACCCTGACCTTGATCCCGAGGACACGGACGAAGACGAAGGGGACGCGGCGTATGCCCAGACCGCCTACGTGCTCGAATTTGACGCCGCGCGAAAGATCGCTCAGGGCCTCGGGGCGAGCCTCGAATCACTAACGCACGTCATCATTGTGAAGGGCGACAAGGCTCGCCTTCTCGGTGTGGCAGAGCGAGCCTCGCACTTGTTCGGCCGGGAGAGCACCCTCCCGATGAAGCGAACCTCAAAAGCAAAGAAGAAGCAGATTTCGCTGTTCGCCGAGATCGATGAGGCGGCCACCGAACAAGGCTGGGGAGACATTGGAGCACCCAAGGCCGGGACGACGACGCTGGATCGAGTACACCAAGCCATGCTGCTGTTCGCATCCGGTCGAGGTGAGGCGCTGAAACGATTCCTTGTCGAGGAAGGCGCAGGCAGGCAGGGACAATTCTGGAAGCTTGCGCAGTCCCTCTCGGCGCTCTATCCAGCCGGCTCGGACGAGAAGCGTTGGGTCGATGGCGTTCTCGCGCGCAAGAAGGGGCTGGGCTTCTGATGGCCCATGCCGCACGATGGACTTCACAGTTCTTCGCGACTCTTCAGGAGGGTCGCAGCGTAGCCGATAACTTGAGAAGAGCTTCGCTTGATGCTGATCTCGCGCGCTGGACAGCGTTACTGACGACCGCCGTCGTTCAGTCGTACGAGCAACTTGGCTGGCACGCCGCTGGTAAAGGTCATCGTTGCCACGCACTGCCGGTTGGGCGAAACGAGTACCTGTCGCAGGACGTCATGGCGTTTCCGCCGTCCCCGGCGCGTTGGCGGTTCCCGATCGCAGTGTGCGAGCTGGAGAACTCCGCCAGCCTCAACCAGGTCGCGTACTCGCTCTGGAAGGTCCTGTGCGTCCGATGTGGACTTCGCACGGTCTTCTGCTACCGACCGGACGCAGCAGATGGCCCCGCGCTCGTTGCCGCGCTTCGCGACGTGGTCGATGGCATGCCGATCTCCGAACGACTGGATATGGAAGGAGAGACGCTCGTCGTTGTTGGCTCGCGCAATGACGCCCAGACGTTCCCGTACGGGTTCTTTCAGATGTGGAAGCTGAACTCCAACACAGGACGCTTCGAGCGCTTCGCGCGACGGTGAGAGTGAGACGCACATGGCATTGAAGCCTTGGTACCAGGTAGTCACGCCACGCGAAGATCTGAGAGACGGTAAGCCACTCGACGCGTCAGAGTTCGCAGTTCATCTCGACCACGTTCGCGACGGGCGTGCTCCAGCCGTGTATCAGAACCCTAGCGATTTCTTCGAGCGCACGTTCTTGACGAAGAACCTCCGCGAACTGACTGCCCAGGTCGTCCGGCGCCTCTCTGGCGTGAAGGTCGAGACGTCGGCCACCTTCAACCTCTCTACGCAGTTCGGTGGGGGCAAAACACACTCGCTGACCCTGCTCTATCACCTCGCGAAGAACGGCGACATTGCGAAGTCTTGGAAGGGGGTCTCCAGCATTCTTCAGGACGCGGGAGTGTCGTCCGTGCCGAAGGCGGACACCGCAATCTTCGTCGGAACCGAGTTCGACTCCATCAGCGGTCGCGGTGGAGGTGACGGCACGCCGCTCCGCAAGACTCCGTGGGGCGAGATTGCCTTCCAGCTCGGAGGCAACGCTGGATTCGCGGTGGTCGAAGAGCACGAGAAGGCGATGACCGCGCCAGGCGGAGACGTGATCGAGCGCATCCTCCCAAGGGACAGGCCAGCGCTCATCCTCTTCGACGAGCTGATGAACTACGTCAGCCGAAGCCGCAAGAGCGGGCTCGCCGCGCAGCTGTACACGTTCCTGCATAATTTGTCGGAGGTCGCGAGAGGCCGCGACAACATCGTCCTCGCTGTCTCGATCCCCGCGTCCGAACTGGAGATGACCGTCGAAGACCAGTCGGACTTCGAGCGATTCAAGAAGCTGCTCGACCGGCTCGGCAAGGCGGTCATCATGTCGGCAGAGGCCGAGACGTCGGAGATTATCCGTCGCCGGCTCTTCGAGTGGCAGGGGCTCACGAAGGACGCCTTTGCGACTGTCGAGGACTACGAAGGTTGGATCCTGGCGAACAGGCAGCAGATCCCGAGTTGGTTCCCGGCCGAGAACGCCCGGGATGCGCTCAAGGCGTCGTACCCCTTCCATCCGTCGTTGCTGTCGGTGTTCGAGCGCAAGTGGCAGGGGCTACCGCGATTCCAGCAGACCAGGGGCGTACTGCGGTTGCTCGCGCTCTGGGTGTCGAACGCCTACAGCGAAGGCTACAAGGGCGCGCACAAGGACCCGTTGATTTCGCTCGGCACTGCACCACTCGACGACCCGCTGTTCAGAGCAGCCCTCTTCGAGCAATTGGGTGAATCCAGGCTCGAGCCCGCCGTCACTACCGACATCGCGGGTAAGGACCACGCGCACGCCATCCGCCTCGATCTGGAAGCGACGCCCGAGATCAAAAAGGCCAGGCTGCATCGCAAGGTCGCCACGACGATTCTCTTCGAATCCAACGGCGGCCAGCAACGTGGCGAAGCGACCCTGCCAGAGGTCCGCTTGGCAGTCGCCGAACCTGGCCTCGATATCGGCAACGTTGAGCAGTGCCTCGAAGCGCTGACCGACAGCTGCTACTACCTGGCCGCCGAGAAGAACCGCTACCGATTCAGCTTCCAACCAAACCTCAACAAGCTGCTGGCGGATCGCCGAGCGAGCGTGAGCGCGGCCTCGATCGACGAGACAGTCAAGAAGGAAATTCAGAAGGTCTTCGGCACCGGTGGCGGCGTCGAGCGTGTCTGGTTTCCGACGAAGAGCAACCAGGTGCCGGATCGTCCCGTGTTGACACTGGGTGTGCTCGCCCCTGAGAACGCCGCGAAGGAAGCTTCCACGCAGAGTCTGCTTGCATCCATGACCGCCGAGAGCGGCACATCATCCCGCACGTTCAAGAGCGCGATCATCTGGGCCGTTCCGGAGGACTCAACGACGCTGCTCGATGAGGCTCGGAAGCTCCTCGCATGGCAGGAGATCGACGCCGAGGCCGACGAGCTGAAGCTGGACGAGACGCAGCAGAGACAGCTTGCCGAGAACACGAAGCGGGCCGAACGGGACCTGCGGGAGGCGGTGTGGCGAACGTACAAGAACGTCTTCCTCCTCGCCGACGACAACTCGCTGCGGAAGATCGACCTTGGTCTCGTCCACTCCAGCGCGGCCAACTCGTTGGTGGAATTGATTCTCTCGCGCCTGAAGCAGGAGGACATCGTTGTCGAAGGCGTGAGCCCGAACTTCCTCACGCGGTACTGGCCGCCGGCCCTTCCGGAGTGGAGCACGAAGTCAGTCCGCGATGCCTTCTACGCGTCGCCGAAGTTCCCTCGCCTGCTGAAGCCCGAGGCCGTGAAGGACACTATCTCTCGGGGCCTGGACGCTGGTATCGTGGCCTACGTCGGCAAGGCCCCGAGCGGCGACTACGACCCCTTCGTCTACAAGCGGTCGCTCAGTGCCGCTGACATCGAGATCGCCGACGACGTGTACCTGATCGTCCGGGAGCGCGCGGAGGAGTACAAGGCCAAGAAGGACGCGCCGCCACCGCCTTCACCGGATGAAGGCAGCGACTCGCCGTCTGGCGACACTGCGTCGACGCCGAACGCCACACGCCCAGCAGGTGCCGACACGCCGGCCGTCCCGACGTCGCCGGAGCCACCGGTCGGAGCCCAGATCGTGGGCTTCCAGTGGACTGGCGAGGTTTCGCCGCAGAAGTGGATGAACTTCTACACGAAGGTCCTCTCTCGATTTGCGACGGGTGGTGGCTTGAAGCTCACCGTCAGTATCGACGTCGAGCCGCCTGGGGGCCTCACGACGGCGAAAATCGAGGAGACGAAGGTGGCGCTTCGTGAATTGGGGCTGTCGGAGGACATGCCGTTGAAGCGGCGATGAATGCACGCTTACCTGCTGACTCACTCGGCCCGGCCAATCAGCTGCGTGTCCTGATGCCGTCCGAGGCGAGTAAGCGGAGCTCCTATGGAAGCCCACACGATACGGTCGATATCCTCATCGCTGTAGCCGACTTCGCGAAGTAGGGCGATGCGTTCTCGAACGATTGAGTTGTCCTTCTCCGCGAGCTGTCGACGGAGCAGTTCGTTCTCCAAGGTGAGTCGCTCCTTCTCCGCCGCTTCACGGAACTCCTTGTCCTGCCGTCGTCGATGTCGATCGTTGAGGTATTCTCGGATCTGTTGCAAGGGGTTCAGCGACGCGGCGAACTCCCAGAAGCCTGGCGATTCGATTCGAACGCGCTGAAGTGTCAATCTGGCCCTCGGTGGGACAGAGTCGCCGTCGACACGCGGCCGTCCTCTACGTTGTACGAGAGCCATCGGGTAGCCTAGCTCCCACCAGAGTCCCGGAGGCAGGTGTCGCCAAGCGCGCCCAGGCAGCCAGCTCCTCTCGAACAGGTAGAGCGCGTCGTATGCGCTCTCAAGGTCTGACAAGAACCGCGTAACCTCGCCGATCGTGCCGCCGCGTTCAGCAAGAATCGTCAGCTTTCCGGACTCGTAGGCCATTCATTCCTCCGGCTCTCAGGCTCGCCATGTGACTCGACGTCTTGCCGAAACACGGCGACTCGCGTGACGAGCTGCGGGTGACACCGAAGCCTGAGAGTCGAAGGGGATGATAGCTCAGCCATGACCCAGCCCTCGGCTCCCGCAACGCTCATTGGCGCCCTTGACGGCCGCCTAACTCGTTGACTTCGGGCACCCGACGGGCGTAGCCTCATCCCATCACCCGTGGCGCTCCGCGCCACCCCCTCCATCGACCTCAGGCCCATGGAGGCAGCCCCAACTCCCGTCACCCAAGCGGTCACGGGAGAGGGCACCCAGCACGTTCCGGCATCGACTCACTCCGCGCAGTTCGCCTGCTCGTCGCGATCGCCCTCAGGGCATCCGGCCAGCGGCGCCGCTGGTAAGGGCTCCCAGACGCCGTCATCGCGCACAGCGCCGACGGTGCAGGCAAGCCGTGCGATAGTCCGGGACATCAAAGAGCGACAGAGGCATCCAACGCGGAAGGCTCGTTCGAGCATCTGCCGGTGCCACCAGGACGGTCGGCGCGCCCGTGGTCACCACCCGCGCGCCGGTCCTCGACGGCCGCAGTAGACGCGCCGCCATCCGGACCGTACCGCGCATCACGCTCCGCGGACTGCAACGGTCCTCTCGGGCTCGACGGTCGATGCCGTGCTGATACAGCACCGCATCGCACCGTCGAACGCCGCTCCGATCCACAGGACGGACATCGGCCACCAGGCCGTGCGGCAACGCCCCGAGTGGTTCCCGACGTTCAACCGTTGCAGTTCGTCGCCGGGGGTATCATGCGAGGACGGAATCGATCTCGTGCGCGGAGGCTGATGCGCGGACGCGAGGCGTTCAGGCGTGGCTGCCGCGTATCGTCGGCGTTCGATGCTCATGTCGACGAATCCCTGCGCGCGCTGGCACGACTGCTCGCCAGGCAGGCCGCACGTGAAGTATTCAACCGCGCCGTGAGCAGCAAGGCCGACCGCTTGACCGAAGAGGGCCGAGAATGAAAGTTGCGATTTACGCCCGCTACTCGTCGGAGAACCAGCGCGAAGCCTCCATCGAAGATCAATTCCGCATCTGTCGCGAGTTCGCGCGCAAGCAGGGCTGGATCATCGCGGGCGAGTACTCGGACCATGCGATCTCCGGCGCGACGCTGATGCGACCCGGTTTCCAGGCCATGATGGCCGAGGCCCTGCGCGGCAAGGTGGACGTCGTGCTCGCCGAGGCACTCGATCGCTTCAGCCGCGACCAGGAAGACACCGCGGGCCTCTTCAAGCGACTGACCTTCGCCGGCGTCGGTATTGTCACGCTCGCCGAAGGCGACATCACGTTCCTCCACATCGGCCTGAAGGGCACGATGAACGCGATGTTCCTGAAGGAACTGGCGGACAAGACGCGGCGAGGGCTGCGCGGGCGGGTCGAGCTCGGCAAGTCGGGCGGCGGCGCTTGCTTCGGCTACCGGATTGTCCGCACGTTCAAGGACGGCGTCGTCTCCACCGGCGAGCGCGAGATCGTTCCCGAGGAAGCTGACATCGTCAGGCGCATTTTCAACGACTACATCGCAGGCATCTCGCCGAAGCAGATTGCGAAGAACCTGAATCGTGAGGGGATACGCGGCCCGCGTGGTGCGCTGTGGGGACCGAGCACGATCTACGGCAACCCGAAGCGCGGCACCGGCATTCTTCACAACGAGCTGTACATCGGCCGTCTGGTCTGGAACAAGCTGCGCTACCTGAAGGATCCGGACACGGGAAAGCGTGTCTCGCGTCCGAACCCGGAATCCGAGTGGGTCGTCACCGAGGTGCCAGCGCTGCGCATCGTGGACGATGAGCAGTGGGCAGCGGTGCAGGCGCGCTACGCGTCGGTGCAGAAGAAGTGGAAGACCGCCGAGTCCGGCAAGCGTTTCCGGCAGTTCGTCCGACCGAAGTACCTCTTCAGCGGCATGACGAAGTGCGGCGTGTGCGGCGCGGGCTTCGTCGTCTACTACCGCGACAGGCTCGGCTGCTTCGGCACGCGCGAGCGCGGCACGTGCACGAACACGCTGACCATCCCGCGTCAGGAGGTCGAGGCGCGCGTGCTGAAGGCGCTGCAGGAGAAGCTACTGCGCAAGGACTTCTTCGAGGAGTTCTGCCGCGAGTTCGCGAAGGAGATGAACCGGCTGCGGATGGAGCAGCGGGCGGGGCTGACATCGGCGAAGCGCGAGGTCGAACGGATCGGCCGGCGCATCAAAAGGCTGCTCGACTTGATGCTCGACGACCAGATCGCCGTAGCCGAGGCCAAGACGGAGATGAAGGCGCTCGACGAGCGCCGGCAGGAACTCCAGGCGCAGCTCGATACGGCCGACGAACCGCCGCCGCTCCTGCACCCGAGCATGGCCGACCTGTACCGGTCCAAGGTGGAGGAGCTGGCCGCCGCGCTCCAGCGGGAGGACACGCGCCTGGAGGCCTCGGAGATGCTCCGTGGGCTGGTTGATTCGATTGTCTTGACCCCGAGGGACGGCCAGCTCGGGATCGAGCTGCGTGGGAACCTGGCCGCGATGCTGACTGCCGCCCAACAAACGAAAAGGTCGCCCGAAACAGGCGACCTTCAACTGCCGATGAAGCTGGTTGCGGGGGGGGGATTTGAACCCCCGACCTTTGGGTTATGAGCCCAACGAGCTACCGGACTGCTCCACCCCGCGTCAGGTTGTGTGTCGGGAACGAACCGAACTAACGAACGAACCTACGGCTTGAAGTACCCGAACGTAGAGAAATCTCAATTTAGCACGCGCCCGGACGGCATTCAAGCCTGCCGAAGCCCGACGGGCCCACCATGAGGGACGAGCCGGACGGCTCCCCCCGGGCCTTACTTTGGACGGCTGCTGTCGGTCGGCGGCACGTCCTTGAGAATGAAGAGCTTCTCCCCGGGCTTGATCAGGCCGAGCTCCCGGCGCGCCAGATCCTCGATGGCGCTCGCGTCCTCCTGCAGACGCCGCACTTCTTCGCTCAGCCGCGCGTTGTCCGCACGGATCGCCGCCAGCGACTGTTCCAGCGCCCGATACTCCTGGCGCTTCTTCAGCATCTCGAGCAGCCCCTTCTCGCCCACCAGCGCGTCCATGACGAGCACGCAGCCGACGAACACGAGCCCGTACTGCACGGCGCGGCGGCCGCGGCGGCGCTTGTCGGGACTCCTCCCGCTGGAGCTCTTCGAGACCTTCTTCTTCACAGGGTGTACTTCGGACGCCTTCCGCCGCGTCCGCGCGTGGGGGTCGTGGCAGAATAACGCGTTTTGATCCGCGAGTACACCTCTAAGTAGCACCCGCGATCGAAAAAGTACAAGAAAAAAACCGTGGCCCAGACTCAGCCTTCGTCCGTCTCCATCGTCCTCACCACGCTCGGCGCCGACGCCGACGCCGCCGCGATCGCCCGCACGCTCGTCGAGGAGCGCCTCGCCGCCTGCGTCAACATCCTGCCGGTCATGACCTCGGTCTACCGCTGGAAGGGACAGGTCGAGCACGATCGCGAACAGCAGATCGTGATGAAGACGACGGCCGATCGCGTCGCCGCGCTGCAGGCGCGGCTGCGCCAGCTCCACCCCTACGAGCTGCCGGAATTCCTCGTGCTGAACGCCGGCGGATCCGACGCCTACCTGGCTTGGGTGGGGGAGTCGGTCGCCCCCTGACCGCCCGAACCGATGCCGGTGAGACCATCCGGCCTCCGTTGGCACCTTACGGGTCGGAGGTCGTGATGCTGAAGTGTCTTTCCGTGGGCATGGTCGCCATTGCCGTCTTCGTCTGCCCGATGCCTGCCGCCGCCCAACGCCCGCCGGCGGCGGTCGAATTCCTGGCCGGATGGACGGGCTTCATCGACGAGGCCTCCATAGACCACGCGGTGTTTGGCGGCGCCGCCCGGTTGTACCTGACGCCGCGGATCAGCATCGGCCCCGAGGTCTCCTACATGCGCGGACCGAACACCGATCGCGACTGGTTCTTCCTCGGCAATCTCACCTGGGACGTTCGTCGTCCGCAGGCCGGACGGCCCCCGCGCGTGAGCCCGTTCCTGATCGCCGGCGGCGGCTTCTTCATCCACAGCCGGTTCCTGGCAGAAACGTTCAGAACCACGGAAGGCGCCTTTGCCGGCGGCGGCGGTGTGCGCGTCCGGATCTCCCCCCGCGTCTACGCGATGGGCGACTTCCGCATGGGATGGGAACCCCACTTCCGCGCCACCGGCGGCATCGGTCTCGCGATGTAGCCGACGGCTACGGCGCAGGCTTGACCGGGCGGGCGCGCCGGCTGCTCAGGATCTCGAACACCATCGGCAGCAGCGAGATGGCGACAATGGCGAGCGCGACCAGCGAGAAGTTGTCCTTGACGACCGGCACCTGTCCGAAGAGATACCCGGCCCCGACGCAGATGCCCACCCACGCAATCGCGCCGGTCACGTTGTAGAAGGCGAACGTCGGGTACGACATCTCGGCCACACCGGCGACAAACGGCACGAACGTGCGGACGATGGGCACGAACCGGCCGAGCACGATCGCCTTGCCGCCGCGCCGCTCGAAGAACTCGTGGGCGCGCGCGATGTAGGCCGGGTTGATCCAGCGGCCCCAGCGCGGATCGGTCCGCGCCAGCGCGATCACCTTGTGGCCGACCGAACGGCCCACGGCGTAGTTCACGGCATCGCCGACGACCGCCGCCGTCAGCAGCAGCGCGGCCGCCAGCCACACGTTCAGCGCCCCGGTCGCCCCAAGCGCACCCGCCGCGAACAGCAGCGAGTCGCCGGGCAGGAACGGCGTGACCACCAGCCCGGTCTCGGCAAAGACGATCAGGAAGAGGATCGCGTAGATCCACGGACCGTAGGCGATCACCAGCTCGAGCAGGTGACGGTCGACGTGCAGGAAGAGATCGATCAGCTCGTTCACGCGCAGTCAGGGATTAGAGGGCGTCGAGCGCCCGGGCCAGGTCCTCGCGAAGGTCGTCGACGTCCTCGATGCCGACCGAGATGCGAACCAGATCGTCGGTCACGCCGATCGCGGCGCGCCGCTCGGGCGGCACCGACGCATGCGTCATCGTCGCCGGGTGGCTGATCAGCGTCTCCACGCCGCCCAGGCTCTCGGCCAGCGCCATCAGGCGCACGCCTTCGAGCAGCGCGCGCGCCTTGTCGAGCGAGCCGAGCTGCAGCGAGATCAGCCCGCCGAACCCGCGCATCTGCCGGCACGCCAGCGCATGCTGCGGATGCGAGCGCAGCCCGGGATAGTGGACCTTGGCGACCTTCGGGTGCGCGGCCAGGAACTCCGCCAGCGCCAGCGCGTTGGCGTTGTGCCGCTCCATCCGGAGCGGCAGCGTCTTCGTCCCGCGCAGCACGAGCCACGCGTCCATCGGTCCGAGGATCGCACCCTCGGCATTCTGGACGAACTTCAGCCACTCGATGTGCTCGTCGCGGACCGCGACGACGATCCCGCCGACGCTGTCGCTGTGGCCGTTGAGGAACTTGGTGGTGCTGTGCACCACGATGTCGGCGCCGAACTCGATCGGCCGCTGGACGTACGGGCTGGCGAACGTGTTGTCCACCACCACGATCACGTTGCGCGCGTGCGCGATCTCGCAGGCGCCGCGCAGGTCGGTCAGGCGCAGCGTCGGATTGGTGGGCGACTCGAGGAACAGCATCCGGGTCGCCGGCCGGATGGCCTCAGCGATGGCATCGAGATTCGACGTGTCGACGTAGGTGAAGTCGAGCTGATACCTGCGCAGCACGCGCTCGAACAGCCGGTACGTCCCGCCATACGTGTTGTCGGTGACGACGACGTGATCGCCGGATTGGAGGAGCGTCATCACGGCGCCTTCCGCCGCCATGCCGGAGGCAAAGGCGAACGCCGCCTTGCCCCCTTCGATGGCGGCGACGTTGGCTTCGAGCGCGAAGCGCGTGGGATTCTGCGTGCGGGCGTATTCGTAGCCTTTGTGCCGCCCCAGGCCCTCCTGCACGTAGGTGGAGGTCTGATAGATGGGCGTGATGATGGCGCCCGTGGATGGGTCCGGCTCCTGGCCGGCGTGGATGCAGATGGTGCTGAACCGGGCGTCGTCGCGAAGCTTCACGGCTAGAAGCGTACTCCATCGCAGCGCCGGAACCACGGCGCTGCACTGTGGGGCCACCTCGAGGTGGCCCGGAACCGGGCGACGTGGCCCGTGTATCAGGGGATCACTGTCCGGCGGAAAGGGCGCGGTTCCGCAGCTCGCTCTCGGCCTGCAGCCAGTGGTCGAGGTCGCGCCCGTGCTGCGCGCCGCCGGCGAGGAACAGCTCGTAGGCGCGGGTGGCGATGTCGGCGTGGTTCAGCGTGATCGATGGGGGAGCCGGCGACGATGCCTGTGGTTGGGTCGATGCTCGAGCGCGGGTCCGGGTTGTGGTCGATTGCCTGGTCCTGGTACTTTTGGGCATTCACACCTCTCGCGATGGAGCTACAAGGGCTTACAGGCATAATACGCGAACGATCCGGTTTGTCCAGCCGTCAGTGACCATTGCATGCCCTCCGAGACACAACGACACCTGCCCGCGGCCTCCGGCTCGCGCGTGGATGTCGTGCGGCAGTGGCTGACCGGCACCTTCACCGGCCGCGCGCTGATCGTCGGCACCGCGATCAAGCTCGCGGCGTTCCTCCTGTCGCTCGTGCTCGGACGATCGCGCGGGCTCGACGCCGTCGACGCGATCGGCGACGTGGCGCTGGTGGCGGCGCTGGCCGCGCTCGGCTATCGCCTCTACGTCGATCTGAAGCGCCGCCTGCTGTGGCGCGTCCGGCGGAAGCTGATCGTCTCCTACATCTTCATCGGCTTCGTCCCCCTCCTGCTGGTAATCGCCTTCTTCATGGTCTCGGGCGCGCTGCTGTTCCTCAACGTCAGCGCCTACGTCCTGCGCAACCGGATCTCGGCCATCGTCGATCAGACGCGGTTCCTCGCGCAGTCGGCGGCGATCGAGCTGCAGCAGGCGCGGGACGCCGGCGACGTTGCCGCCACGCTGAGGCGCCGGCAGACGGCCGCCGTCTCCGGGTACCCGATGGTGTCCTACGCGGTCCTCCCCGCGCCCGACGACTGCGCGCCGGACGTGAAGCGGCCGCCGCTGCCGGCCGCGGTGGCCGGCCCGTGGTCCCACATGCCGCCGCCGGAGTCGATTCCCGGCTGGGTGCACTGCGCCGACACCGCGAACCTCATCACCACCGACACCGATCCCGCCTCGCTCGTCGTGCGTGCGGTGGCCTGGCCGGAAGGCACGCGGAACGCCGTCGTCGTGGACGTGCCCGTGGGCGACGGGCTGCGGCGCGAGCTGCGGGAGGACATGGGCATCACCATCGGCAGGATCTCGCTGGTCGACGTCGAGCGGGATCCGTCGCGGCCGCCGCGGCGGATCGGGATCCTCACCGGCGACGAGGCGCTCGAGGCCGATCGGTCGGAGCCCGTCGAATGGGTCGGCTTCTTCGACTGCGTCGACTGGTCCACGGGCCGGACCAATACGGCCGCGGTCAGCTTCCGGATGGGCCTGGGCGCCGTCTACCGGTATCTCTCCGACTCGGGCGGCCGCATCAACAGCTTCAACTTCGGCCAGCTGCTGCTGCTCCTCCTCGCGGTCGTGGCCGCGTTGTTCCTCATCATCCAGGCGGTGGCGTTCATGATGGGGCTCACGCTGGCCCGATCGATCACGGGGTCGGTCCACGAGCTGTTCACCGGAACCGAGCGCGTGCGCCGCGGCGACTTCACGCACAAGATCGCCATCCGATCGCGGGATCAGCTCGGCGAGCTGGCGGCCTCGTTCAACTCGATGACCAGTAGCATCGAGGAGCTGCTGCAGCAGAAGGCGGAGAAGGAGCGGCTCGAACAGGAGCTGCGCATCGCCCGCAGCATCCAGATGTCGCTCCTGCCGCACGGCTCGATCACCTTTCCGGGCGTCTCGCTGCGCGGGCACTGCGAGCCGGCGCGCGAAGTGGGCGGCGACTACTACGACTTCCTGCCGCTGGATGACTCGCGCATGGGGATTCTGATCGCCGACGTGGCGGGCAAGGGCACGTCGGCGGCGCTCTACATGGCGGAGCTGAAGGGCGTGGTGCTGTCGCTGAGCCAGCGGCACGCGTCGCCGCGCCAGCTGCTCATCGACGCCAACCGCATCATCTCCAAGCACCTCGACTCGCGCAGCTTCATCACCATGACCTACGCCGTCGTCGACATGGCGTCGCGCACGATGACGATGGCCCGGGCCGGGCATTGTCCGCTGGTCTACGTGCCCGGGCCGCACGCCGGGTCGCGCGCGCCGCGGGCGCTGCAGCCGGACGGGATGGTGCTGGGCCTGCAGTTCGACACCGGCGACGTGTTCAGTCGTACCCTTGAAGAGTTGACACTTCCCTTCGGCCCGGGGGATCTGTTCCTGTTGTATACGGATGGCATCAGCGAGGCGATGAACCCGGACGGCGACTGCTTCGGCGACGCGCGGCTGGCCGATCTGGCCTGGCGGCACGCCGACCTCGACTCCGACGAGCTCAGCGCGCGGATTCTCGGCGAGGTCAAGGCCTTTACCGGCAACGCCGCCCAGCACGATGACATGACGATGGTGCTCTTGAAGATCCAGGATCGCTGAAGGTGGTCGTCGTATTCACGACCTCGTCGGACATCGAAGCCAGCGTGGTCATGGCGCTGCTCGACAGCCATGGCATCGAGGCGATCCGCGCCTCGGCGAACACCCAGGGAGTCTGGCCGATGGCGGTGAGCCCGCTGGGCGAGATTCGCGTCGCGGTGCCCGATTCACAGGCCGAGGAGGCGCGGCGGATCATCGACAGCCATCGCCAGGACGTCGGGTCGCGGGTGGTCCGGCTGCGCGACGAGTTCGACGACCTGCAGACGCGCATCGGATACCGGTTCCGCGACCGCGGCCTGCTCGAGCACGCGCTGACGCACAAGTCGCGCGCCGCGGAAGATGCGTCGGGCGGCGTCACCGACAACGAATCGCTGGAGTTCCTGGGCGACGCGGTGCTCGGCCTGGTCGTCGCCGACATCCTCTTCCACCAGTATCCGGACTACGACGAAGGTCAGAAGTCGAAGATCAAGGCCGCGGTGGTCTCGACGCAGTCGCTGGCCCGCCACGCCGAACGGCTCCGGCTCGGCGAACACCTCATCCTCGGCCGCGGCGAGGAGAAGACCGGCGGCCGCTTCAAGCAGGCGCTGCTCGCCGACGCCTACGAAGCGCTGATTGCCGCCATCTATCTCGACGGCGGGCTCGAGGCGGCGGAGCAGTTCCTGCGCCGCGAGCTGAAGGACGCCATCGACGAGGGCAGCGCCCACACGTTCGCGCGCGACCACAAGTCGGCGCTGCAGGAGCGGCTGCAGGCGCTCGGGCGCCCGCTGCCGGAGTATCGGGTCTCGGGCGAGGCCGGACCGGATCACCACAAGACGTTCAGCGTCGAGGTCGTCGTCGGCGGCGAGGTGCTCGGCACGGCAACGGGCCGCGCCAAGAAGGAAGCGGAACAGGAAGCGGCACGGGAGGCGTTGACGCGGCTGCCGCCACCGCCTGGTTCCCGCGACACGACATCCCCATGAATCAACTGGACGACGCTGACGTGTATCGACTGATTGGCGAGGAAGGGTTTGCGCGCCTGGTGCGTGCGTTCTACGCGCAGGTGCCGTCGGATCCGATCCTCGGCGAGATGTACCCGAAGCACGATCTGGCCGGCGCGGAGCAGCGCCTGCGTGATTTCCTGGTCGGCCGCTTCGGCGGTCCGCCGCGCTACATCGAACAGCGCGGCCACCCGCGGCTGCGGATGCGCCACATGCCGTTCCGGCTCGACCAGGAGGCGCGCGATCGCTGGGTGGCGCTGATGAACAACGCCCTGGATCAGGCCGACCTGCCGCCGGAGGTGACGTCTCTGTTGCGGGAGTTCTTTTCGGCGACCGCGACGTTCCTGCGGAACGCCTGATCGAAGGCGAGATTCAGATCCCCTGAGCCCAGAGCCCAGAGCCCACAGCCCAGAGCCCGGAGCCCAGAGCCCAGAGCCCAAGCCCGCAGAATGCAAAATTCAAAATGCCAGCCGGGCGAGGGGGAGGGGCGCTCCGGTCCCGGCATTTCGAATTCTGCATTGCGCCCGGGGCATCAATCGATCTCGATAATGCCCCAGCTCTTTCGTTCTTCAGGTGTCGCGTCGATGCCGGCGTAGGCGAACGCCGGAGCGGCTTCGCGCGGCGGCACGCGGTGGTGGGCGTAGGCCTGCACTTCGCGGGCGACGTCCTCCTCGGTGGGCGGCACCGGCCGGCAGTACAGCCGGACCCACAGCCGCAGCAGCGGATCGGTGAAGCTGTAGCGCTTCTGCGTGGAGACGACGATGTCGACGTCCTCGAGCCAGGAGAGATAGTCCTTGGTCGAGCCCGGCGTGCGGTGCAGCCGCTGGGAGATCTCGGTCAGCGTGAGCGATTCCTCCTCGGCGAGGATGTCGAGGATGGCTTTCAGCGCGCCGTAGCCGCGGGCGCGATGCAGGCGCAGCTCGTAGCAGAAGCGGCACCAGCGGCTCAATTCGCCGTCGTTGCCGAGCAGCGCCGTGAGCGCGCTGATGGGATCCGGTACGCCGCCGGCCCTGGCCATGGCGTCGCCGATGGCCTTTACGTAGATGGCGCGTCCGCCGGTGAGGGCGGCGACGGTGCGGCCCAGATAGTCGCGGTCGTCGGTGGCCATCCGCTCGTAGTTGCCGAAAGCCGGCGCGAGCAGGTCGGTGGCGTCGAGCGGCTGGAGCAACGGCTGGTGCATCACTTCGAACCGCGCGGTCGCGTCGCGCAGCAGCCGGTGGGCGCGCGCCACGTATCGCGTGGTCAGGACGAACCGGTTCGGGCTCGCGGCCAGCGCCTCGATCAGCTCGCGCAGCACGCGGCGCAGGCCGGGGAAGCTTTCGAACGTGCGCAGCTCGAGGATCTCGTCGAGCAGGAAGGTGCACGGCTCGCCGCCCGGCGCGCGGGCGGTGTTGAAGAACGCGAGCAGCGCGTCGAACGCCTCGCGCGCGGACGCCGGTCCCGTCTCGGCGCCCTGGCGCCGGAACGGCGATGCCGCGGTGATGGCCTGGAGGAACCGCTCGGGCGTTGTCGCGCAACGCTCGACATCGATGTACTGCACTGCGTGGCGGCCCAGCCGGTCGCGCAGACGCTGCAGGAGCCAGGTGCGGCCGGTGCCGCACCCTCCGAGTACAACGGGTATCCGTGACGGGGAGGCGTCGAGTGCCGTGAGCACCCGGCGCTCGAACCCCGCCGCCGGCCCCGCAATCCCTGTCGCTATTCCCGTTCTCCGCTCTTCATTCAATGTGTCCGCCCCCTCATCGGGATTCTGATGCCACGGGCATCAGCAGTCGCAATCGCATCCTCGTACCCCGCGTCGGCATGACGCACGACGCCAATCCCAGGATCGGCCGTGAGCACCCGTTCGAGGCGCTCGTCGGCCCCGGTCGTGCCGTCGGCGACGATCACCATGCCGGCGTGCAGCGAATAGCCGATGCCGACGCCGCCGCCGTGGTGCACCGACACCCACGTGGCCCCGGCCGAGGCATTGAGCAGCGCGTTGAGGATCGGCCAGTCGGCAATCGCATCGCTGCCATCACGCATGCCCTCCGTCTCACGAGTCGGCGAGGCCACCGAGCCGGTGTCGAGATGGTCGCGGCCGATGACGATTGGCGCCCGCACCCGCTTGCTGCGTACGAGCTCGTTGATCTTCAGTCCGAACCGCGCGCGTGCGCCGTAGCCGAGCCAGCAGATGCGCGCGGGCAGTCCCTGGAACGCCACGCGCTCGCGCGCCATGCGGATCCAGCGGCAGAGCGCCGGATCGTCTGCAAACATGTCGAGCGCGGCGTCGTCGGTAACACGAATGTCGTCGGGATCGCCGGAGAGCGCCACCCAGCGAAACGGTCCCTTGCCTTCGCAGAACAGAGGCCGCACATATTCCGGCACGAACCCGGGAATGTCAAACGCGTTCTGCACGCCGGCGCGCTCCGCCTGGGCACGGATATTGTTGCCGTAGTCGAACGTCACCGCGCCGCGTGCCCTGAGCGCCAGCATCGCTTCCACGTGTCGTGCCATCGACTCCATCGCGCGCGCCACGTACGCGTGTGGATCGCGCTCGCGCAGGCGCAACGCTTCAGCAAGCGTCATGCCGCCGGGGACGTAGCCGTTGAGCGCGTCGTGCGCCGACGTCTGATCCGTCAGTACGTCGGGCACGACGCCGCGGCGCACCAGCTCCGGCAGCACGTCCGACGCGTTCCCTTCGAGACCGATCGAACGCGCCACCTTGTCGCGTCGCCAGGCCGACACCGTCTGCAGGGCGTCATCGAGGCTCGACGTCGCGGCATCGAGATAGCGCGTGTCGAGCCGGCGCCGAATCCGCTGCGGATCGACCTCAATGACGAGCGCGGCCGCGCCGTTCATGGTCGCGGCGAGCGGCTGGGCGCCGCCCATGCCGCCGAGACCGGCGGTGACGACCAGCCGTCCACTGAGCGAGCCGCCGAAGTGGCGGCGGGCTGCCGCGGCGAACGTTTCGTACGTCCCTTGCAGGATGCCCTGCGTGCCGATGTAGATCCAGCTGCCCGCGGTCATCTGGCCGTACATCGTCAGGCCGCGGTGCTCGAGATCGCGGAACGTTTCCCACGTCGCCCAGGCTGGCACGAGCATCGCATTGGCGATGAGCACGCGCGGCGCGCCGGCATGGGTGCGGAACACGCCGACCGGCTTGCCCGACTGCACCAGCAGCGTGTCGTCGTCTTCGAGCCGGCGCAGCTCCGCGACGATCGCCTCGAATGCCTCCCAGTTGCGCGCCGCCTTGCCCGATCCGCCGTAGACGACGAGCTCGGCGGGACGTTCGGCGACGTCGGGATCGAGATTGTTCATGAGCATGCGCAGCGCAGCTTCCTGCGGCCATCCCTTGCACGAGATCTCGGTCCCTCGTGGTGCGCGAATGGGGCGAGTGCCGGTCGTCATGCCATGAAGTGCCGAATCGCCGGGACGTACTCGGCGACGGGAAAGATCAGAACTTAAGAAGGCTGCGCGCGCTTGTCAATCGGATCGCCGAAAAAAATTCATTTGACTTTCAGCGCACACGCGCGTTCGAGATCGCCGGCGGCGATCATCGCCGTAATCTGCGCGATGTCGCGCGACGGCGGACGATCGCGCTCGAGCGTCGGCACACGCGCGCGAATGGTTTCATGCACGCGCATCAGCGGCGCTGATGAGGTGAGCGGCGCGAGCAGATCGATCGCCTGGCACGCGCACAGCAGTTCGACCGCGATCACCTGCCGCGCGAGCTCGAGCGCGCGCGAGGCCTTGAGCGCCGCCGCCATGCTCATGCTGACGTGATCCTCGGTGTTGCCCGACGTCGGGATCGTGTCGACGCTCGCCGGGTGCGCCAGCGTCTTCAGCTCGGACGCGAGCGCGGCGGCGGTGACCTGCGCCATCATCAGCCCGGACTGCAGGCCGCCGTGGCGGGTCAGGAACGCCGGCAGCCCGCTGCTCGACGGGTTGACGAGGCGATCGGCGCGGCGTTCGCTGATCGTCGCCAGCTGCGCCAGCCCGAGACACAGGACGTCGGCGGCAATGCTGACCGGCGCGCCGTGGAAGTTTCCGCCCGAGACGATGTCGCCGCTGTCGGCGAACACCATCGGGTTGTCGGTCGCGGCGTTGGCCTCCGCATCGAAGATGCGGTGCGCGAAGGCGAACGCCTCGCGCGCCGCGCCGTGCACCTGCGCCGCGCAGCGCATCGAATAGGCGTCCTGGACGCGGCCGCAGTTGGCGTGGGAGGCGTTGATCGGGCTGTCGGCGAGCAGCGCGCGAAGGTTCGCGGCGGACAGGCGCTGGCCGTCGAGGCCGCGGGCGTCGTGAATGCGCGGATCGAACGGCCTGGTCGAGCCCTGCAGGCCGTCGATGCTGAGCGCCGCCGCGACGTCGGCGGCGCGCGCCAGCTGCAGCGCCCCCGCCAGCGTCAGCCCGAGCAGCGCCGCGGACGGCTGCGTGCCGTTGATGAGCGCCAGGCCCTCCTTGGGCGCGAGCGACGCCGGCGTCAGCCTGGCGCGCCGCAGCGCCACCGCCCCGGGTTCCGGCGCTCCGTCGTGCCAGGCTTCTCCTTCGCCGATCAGCACCAGCCCGAGATGCGCCAGCGGCGCGAGGTCGCCGCTGGCCCCGACCGACCCGCGCGACGGGACGATGGGATGCACGCGCCGATTGAGCATCGCCAGCAGCAGCTCCAGCGTCTCGACGCGGATTCCGGAGTAGCCCTTGGCCAGCACGTTCGCGCGCAGCGCCATTGCCGCGCGCACGACCGGCACCGGCAGCGGCTCGCCCACGCCGGCGGCATGGCTGCGCAGCAGATTCACCTGCAGCTCGGCCAGCGACTGGTGGGGGATGCGCACGCCGGCGAAGTTGCCGAAGCCGGTGTTGATGCCGTACGCGGCCGTGTCGCCTTCGGCGGCCCGATCGACCACCGCGCGCGCGGCGCGCACGCGCTCGCGCGCCTGATCGCTCAACGCCACCTGTTCGTCGCCGTACGCGACCGCGACGAGATCGTCGAGCGTGAACGAGGCGCCATCGAGTGTGATCATGTCGGTACCACGGAGATCACGGAGAACACGACGAGCACGCTCGTGTGCGGCGTCCGGCCCGCGTGCCTCTCGTTCTAGTCTACGTGTTTCACGCCTTCGTGTTCTTCGTGTCCTTCGTGGTTAAATCTACGATTGGATGAAAACCAACATCGCGGTTCTGGGCGCGCAGTGGGGCGACGAGGGCAAGGGCAAGATCGTCGACATGCTGACGCCTCACTTCTCGGCCGTCGCCCGCTACCAGGGGGGGCACAACGCCGGCCACACGGTCTACGTCAACGGCAGGAAGTTCGTGCTGCACCTGATCCCGTCCGGCATCCTGCACCCGGGCGTGACCTGCCTGATCGGCAACGGCGTGGTGATCGACCCGCAGGCGCTTTTTGCCGAGATCGAGGAGCTGGCCCGAGGCGGCATCCCCGTCGACGGCCGGCTCAAGATCAGCGAGAAGGCCCACATCATCCTGCCCTACCACCGCGAGCTCGACGTGCTCTCGGAGGCGCGGCGCGGCGAGCGCAAGATCGGCACCACGTCGCGCGGCATCGGACCCGCCTACGAGGACAAGATCGGCCGGCGCGGGATCCGGGTCTGCGATCTGCTCGGCGATCGGACGGCGCTGGCCGATGAAGTGCGCGAGAACGTCAGCGCCCGCAACCGGGCGATCAAGGACTCGACGCTCGACTGGAAGCCCGTCTTCGATCAGGTGGTCGCCTACGGCGAGCGGATGCGGCCGTGGGTCACCGACGTCTCGCTGACCCTGCATCAGATGATGGCGCAGGGCAAGACGGTGCTGTTCGAGGGCGCGCAGGCGACGCTGCTCGACATCGATCACGGCACGTACCCGTTCGTGACGTCCTCGAATGCCTCGGTGGGCGGCGTCTGCACCGGGCTCGGCGTGCCGCCGCGCGCGATCGGCGGCGTGCTCGGCGTGGCCAAGGCCTACACGACGCGCGTTGGGGAAGGCCCGCTGCCGACCGAGCTGTCGGGTCCGCTTGCCGACCGTCTGCGCGAGAGCGGCCAGGAATACGGCGCGTCCACCGGCCGGCCGCGCCGGTGCGGCTGGTACGACGCGGTCGTCGTCCGCTACTCGGCGCGCATCAACGGACTCGATGCGGTGGCCCTGACCAAGCTCGACGTGCTCGACGGTCTGCCCGAGGTCTTCATCTGCACCGGATACAAGACGAGCGCGGGCACGATCACCGAGTTCCCCGCCGATCTGCGGCTGCTCGCCGGCGCCGAGCCGGTCTACGAGCGGCTGCCCGGCTGGACGTCGCCGACCAGGGGCATCACCGAGTTCGAGCGTCTGCCGGTCGAAGCGCAGCGCTACATCCGTCGGCTGGAAGAGACGAGCGGCGTCGACTGCGCCATCATCTCCACCGGGTCCGACCGCCGCGAGACGATCATCAAGAAGGGGTCGGCGGTCGAGCGCTGGCTGGCTCACTGACCTTGATGGCCTCGATGAAGCGCTCGAGGTTGCCGGTCTCGGCGTCGAAGAACTCGATGCCGGCACGATAGACCGGACCTGTCTTCGGCATCTCGAACGCCGCCCACGCCACACCCGCCATCAGCCGGATCGGGCTCTCGGGATCGGGCAGTGTCATCCGCACGCGCTGATTGGGTTTGAGGATGGTGGGCGACACCACCTGCGCGCCGACGAGCGACACGTTGATCAGCGCCGCCGGCTTGCCGTCGATCGTGACCTCGATCCCCTTTGCCACCGCGAACCGCGGCGCGCGGCGCGTGCCGCGCTGATCGAGCGGCGCCGCCGGTGCAGGGGCGGGGGCCGGGGCGGCCGCGGTGGGTGTGGCTGTCGCTGCGGCTGCCGGCGCGGACGCGGCTGGCGAGGCCTCTTTCTTCTTCTTCGGCGTGAGCGGCTTGCCGTCCTGCCCGACGATCCGGATCTCGCAGCCCGCGAGCGCAGGGTCGGCCTTGATGCGCTTGATCAGCGCCGCCCCGCGCGAGGTGGCGGCGAACACCTTCTCGAGGGCGACGACCGGCGGCTTCTCGCGGGTGATGGCTTCGAGCGCCTTCAGCGCATCGGCATCGGAGAACGCCAGAGCATCAGCGAAGTGCTCTTTCAGCGCAGGAAGATGTTCGGGGGCTGCGATGAGGACCGTCTGGGCCACTGAATTGTCAGTCTAACTCAAAAAGCGCGCGCGCCGGCCGCGCCTGCACGCGGCAGCGGGCGGGTGTGTGCACGCGCATGACGCAGAATAGAGAGATGACCACCACCCCGGCGGTCCGGTGCACGGATCTGCGAAAACGCTACGGCACTGTCGTGGCCGTCGACGGATTGTCGCTCGAAGTGGCGCGCGGCGAATGCTTCGGGCTGCTCGGACCCAACGGCGCCGGCAAGACGACGACGATCGAGATCCTCGAAGGGCTGCTCGCCCCGGACTCCGGCGACGTCGAGGTGCTCGGCATGCGCTGGCCGCGCGACGAGCGTCAGCTTCGGCAGCGGCTCGGCATCCAGCTCCAGGAGTCGCAGTTCATCGACAAGCTGACGGTGGAGGAAACGCTGCGTGTCTTCCGCTCGTTCTACGATCGCGGCAAGTCCATCGACGAGCTGCTGGCGCTGGTCGAGCTCGAGAGCAAGCGCTCGAGCTGGGTGGTCAAGCTCTCTGGCGGCCAGAAGCAGCGCCTCTCGATCGCCTGCGCCCTGGCCGGCGACCCGGATCTGCTGTTCCTCGACGAGCCGAGCACGGGGCTCGATCCGCAATCGCGCCGGCAGTTGTGGGGCGTGCTGCAGCGGTATCGCAGCGCCGGCGGCACCATCCTGCTGACCACGCACTACATGGATGAAGCCGAGGTGCTCTGCGACCGCGTGGCGATCGTCGACCACGGAAAGATCATCGCCTTCGATACGCCGAAGGCGCTCGTCGCCGGCCTGGGCGCGCCGAAAGTGATCGTGCACGAGGGCACGCTCGAGGACGTCTTCATGTCCCTCACCGGACGTCATCTCCGTGATGAGTAACGGCGCGCGCGGCGGAGCCCATCCCGCGCTGGTCGAGCTCACGCTCGCCCGGCTGCGCGAGTTCGTACGCGAACCGGAGGCGCTCTTCTGGTCGTTCTTCTTCCCGATCGTGATGTCGGTCGCGATGGCAATTGCCTTCCCGTCGCGCGGAGCGCAGCCCGTGCGCGTCGGCGTGCCGCCGGGCCCCGCGGCCGAGACCCTGCGCAAAACGCTCTCCGCCGACCCCGGCGTCGTCGTCCGCGACGTGGCTCCCGACGAAGAGCTTCGCGTCCTTCGCGAGGGCGGCGTGCACGTCATCGTCCGGCCGGGACATCCGCCGGCCTATCGCTTCGATCCCGATCGCGAGGAGAGCCGCACCGCGCGCCTCGTCGTCGACCAGGTGCTGAAGCGCGCCGCCGGCCGCGTCGAGCCCTGGCAGGCCCGCGAAGAGGCCATCGCGATCCCCGGCTCGCGCTACGTCGACTGGCTGATTCCCGGCATCGTCGGGCTGGGCATCATGAGCAACTCGATGTGGAGCATCGGGTTCATGACGGTGCAGATGCGGCTGCGCAAGCTGCTGAAGCGGCTGGCCGCGAGCCCGATGCGGAAGTGGGAGTTCCTGGCCGCGCAGGTGCTGGCGCGTCTGCTGTTCCTGGGGCCGGAGGTCGCCGTGCCGCTGGTCTTCGGCGTCCTTGCCTTCGGGATGCCCGTGCAGGGCAGCGTCGTCGACATTGCCGTGGTGTCGCTGATCGGCGCGCTGGCCTTCGGGTCGATCGGCCTGCTGGTGGGCAGCCGCGTGCGCACGCTCGAAGCCATCTCCGGCCTGATGAACCTGACGATGGTGCCGATGTGGGTGCTGAGCGGGGTGTTCTTCTCCTCGTCCAACTTCCCCGAAGTGGTTCAGCCGCTCATTCGCGCGCTGCCGCTGACCGCCGTCGTCGATGCGCTGCGCGCCGTCGTGCTCGAAGGCGCCACGCTGGACGGCATCGGCACCGAGCTCGCCATACTGTCCGCGTGGACGGTGGTGCCCTTCCTCGTGGGCTTGCGGATTTTCAAGTGGCGGTGATCATGTTTGATTGGGCGATTTCGGATCGCCCGATCACCAATCCGCTAGTTGGACCCCGTATCGAAGGACGAACCGGCGAATACCTGCCTGCCGTCGGCGAGCTTCACCGTCCGGGCGTTGGCGATGTGGGGCTGCGTCTTCGAGTGGAAGCCGCTCACGGTCACCTTCTGACCCTGCTTCAGCGAGTTGCGGTTCCAGCCGTTGCGCATCAGGCCGTTGGGCGGGCCGAGCTCGAAGTCCCAGATGAAGGGCTTCCCGTTCTCCACTGACTCGATGACCAGCCGGGCGTGCGGGTTCGTCCACTCCAGCCGGACGACCGTGCCGGTCACGGTGAGGGGGCGGTTGGCGTCGAACTCCGCCGCGAAAGAATGATGGGCGGCCACGCGGGCCGTTCCCGCCGATACTGCCGCGAGCGCCACGATTCCCAGCCACGTTTGTCGGTTCATGCCAGTCTCCGCGTCGAGCATAATACGCTGGTTCTCGGGAGGGGAGGGGTCATGAAACGGGTCGTCCTGTCGGTCGTGATACTGGCGAGCATGGTGACGTTCGCCCCCGGCGTGCTGGCGCAGTGGCCGCCGTGGCCGTCCGGGACCGTGCCGAGGAAAGCCAACGGCGAGGTCGACATGGACGCGCCGACGCCGCGAACCCCTGACGGGAAGCCCGATTTCACCGGCCTGTGGCGGGGCGCGCCGACCGGCGGACGCGGTCAGCCGGCGCCCGTCTCGCCGCCGGGAACGCCGCCGATCGCGATGTTCCGCGATGTCGGCCAGAACGTCCCCGGCGGGCTGCCGATCAAGCCGTGGGCGGCGGCGCTGAAGAAGCAGCGCATGGACAACAACAGCAAGGACAACCCCGAGGCCCATTGCCTCCCGATGGGCCTGATGCAGTTCCACACGCAGGGGTTTCCGCGCAAGTTCATCCAGACGCCGAAGCTGCTGGTGATCCTCTACGAGGCGAGCTACGGCATCCGGCAGATCTTCCTCGACGGCCGGCCGCTGCCGGACAACGATCCGCAGCCGTGGTACTACGGGTATTCGACGGGGCGCTGGGAAGGGGACACGCTGGTGGTGGAGACGGCCGGGTTCCGCGACGATGGCTGGCTCGATATCAACGGCTCGCCCCTGACCGACCAGGCAAAGATGATCGAGCGCTTCCGGCGCGTCAGCTACGGGCGGATGGAGATCGACATCACGGTCGACGATCCCAAGGCCTACGACAGGCCGTGGACCGTCCGGCACAACCAGGTCATCATGCCGGACCAGGAGATCATCGAGTTCATCTGCGAGGAGAACCAGCGCTTCGGGCCGGAGCCCGGGCTCGGTCCCGCGTCCGGGATGCGGAAGAAGTGACGGTATAGAGATATAAGGTGTCGGCGGTCTACAGCCGCGGCGGCGAGGCAGCGACGTCCTTCGGGTGCACGTCGCTGCGCAGTCTGACGAACACCGGGCTGCGGAGCCGCCCGTCATTCGTCCACTCGGTATAGGTCACCTCGCACACGAGCACCGGCTTGACCCAGTGTGCGTGGCGTTCCGGGCCCCTCACGATCGGCGGGTCGAACGGACACGCCTTTTGCGCGAGCGCGTCCAGCCGTTTGCGCAGCTCGAGCGCGAAGGCGTGCGTGAAGCCCGTTCCGACGCGGCCGGCGAAGACGAGCCGCGGCCCGTCGTAGCAGCCGACGAGCAGCGCTCCGATTCCGGCGCGTGTGCCTTCCGGATCGGTCATGCCGCCGATGACGAAGACGCCGCGCTGAAGCACCTTCGACTTGCGCCAGCTGTAGCTCCGTCCCGGCTCGTAGGGCCGATCGCGCCGCTTCGAGATAATGCCTTCGAGCCCCTCCTCGCGGCGTGCTCGAGCAGCCGTTCGCCGCCGCCGACGATGTGCACGGCATAGCGAATCCTGCCGGGCGGCGCCTTTCCCCGCTTGCCGGGCTTTCGCGCTGCGCGCTCGATGAGGGCGCGCAGCAGCTTCTTGCGTTCCTCGAGCGGCATCCGGTCGACGGGCCGGCCGTCGAGGCGGAGGAGATCGAACGCGAAGTACACGAGCGGCGCGTGTGACGTGGTGCCCGCCGCCGCCTGCTGGAGCGCGGCAAAGCTCGTGCGGCCGTCGGGCATCAGCATCGCGACTTCGCCGTCGATGATGGTGTCGCGCGTCGGCAGCTGCCGCGCGGCATCGGCAATCCCGGGAAACACGCGCGTCCAGTCGCGGCCGTTCCGGCTGATCAGCCGGACGCCGCCGTTCTCGTCGATCACGCAGCCGATGCGGTAGCCGTCGTACTTGATCTCGTGCAGCCACTCGCCACCGCCGGGCGGCTCGCGGACGAGCGTGGCGAGCTGCGGGCGGTACTCGTACCCGGCCATCAGCGGCCATCGTCTCATGGACGGCTACCGCGGTCCGCCTGAGGCAGGGGTCCGCCTGAAGGCGGACACTACATCGGCGCGCGTCCGTCCGGCTGAAGCCAGGCTGAAGCCGGACACTACTGTAGTGTCCGCCTTCAGGCGGACTCGCGCGATGTAGTGTCCGGCTTCAGACCCTATGTAGGGCAGACGATGGGTCGGGTTGTATGTTGACTCTCTTTTGAGGAACTAACGCGAAAGGAGTTCGACATGACGAGCACGACCCATCGACCAGAGTCTACTGCGGCGGCGTTGTATGTGGCCTGTGAGCTGAGCGCCCAGGAGTGGCTGTTGACAATGAGCACGGGGCCCGAGGGGCGGC
>Ga0209172_10002404_pt1 | contig 33168 bp, 29 predicted proteins | sample LarsenN4metaG_FD_184113 | JGI IMG/M metagenome (GOLD analysis project Ga0209172, IMG submission 184113) | Hot spring sediment bacterial and archeal communities from British Columbia, Canada, to study Microbial Dark Matter (Phase II) - Larsen... ... | reverse complement strand
CACTGCGTCACCCACCGGGTCTCTCGCCTTGCCCCTCACGTCGCCCCCCCGTCGAACGTCACTTCGCGATCAGGTTCGCGACCGCCGGATCGGTCTTGAGCATCTCCTGGTCCTTCATCAGCCCGACCCAGTAGGCGAGCTGCTTCTCGCTCACCACCGGCCCGGGCGGCGAGATCTGCACCTTCGCCAGCACCTCGGGCGGCAGCTTGATGTACTTGCCGATGTGCGCGCGCACCTTGGCGTCGTTGCCCGGCCGCGCCATGAAGGCCGCCGCCTCCTGCACCGCCTCGCGGAACGCCCTCGCGGCAGCCGCGTTCTTCTGCACCCACTCGCGCTTGGCGACGTGGATGATCGTCGGCTGCCCGTCGGGCAGGAAGGTCGAGTAGTAGCTCGCCACGTAGCCCGCGCCGCTGTCGACGATCCGGCTCATGAACGGATCGGCGGTCACGACCGCGTCGACCGAGCCGCCGCGCAGCAGGTCGCCGTGCTGCGGGAACGCCGCCTCGACGAAGTTGACCTTCTTGTAGTCGACCCCCGAGCTCTTCAGCCAGGCGCGGAACGTCACGTGCAGGAAGGCCCCGAGGCCGGGCACGCCCACCTTCTTGCCGAGCACGTCCTGCGGCGTGCGGATGCCCGAGCCGGCGCGCGCGACGAGGCCGAAGCCGGTCAGCGTCTTCGAGGTGACGCCCCCGCCGGCCACGACGACGTGGTCGAGGCCGCCGTCGACCGACTGCAGGAAGACGCTCGGGGTCGGCCCGCCGATCTGCAGCGAATCGGACTGGATCGCCGCCGGGATCGTGCTGTTGATCGGGATGAACTTGGGCTCGACGTCGAGACCGCGCTTGCTGAAGTAGCCCTCCTCGCGGGCCACGAAGACCGAGGCGAAGTCGGTCACCGCGGTGTAGCCGAAGACGACCTTGGTCGTCCCCTGGGCCCGCGCCGGAGCGGCTGCCCCGGCGGCGGCCAGGGCCACCAGGCCGCCGAGCCCGCCCAGGCGCAGCAGCGCCTCGCGCCGATCGGGCAGCGGCGCGGCCACCCGGCCGGCCGCCGCTGCCACGCCGGCCCGCGGGCCGGCCCTTCGCACGATCTGGTTCATGGCTTTCTCCTCGCTGTGGATCGGGATGTCGGTCGGGATAGGGGACGTCGCGCCGTGCTCGCCGCGCGCACGCCGAGCGCGGCACGGATGCCGCCCTCGATGAAGCGCACGAGCAGCTCGGCCGCCGCCGGATCGTTGGCCATCGCCTCGCCGCGCGACAGGCGCTCGACGCGCGTGTCGATCAGGTGGTGCAGCAGCGCGCCGAGCGCAAACTGGTAGACCCATGCCAGTTCGGCACGCGTGGCCTGCGGCAGCGCCACCGCGAAGGCGTCGATGAACCGGTGCGCCATCGGGTCGAAGTGACGGCGCAGCACGCGGTCGGACTCGGGCGAGGCGTAGGCCAGCTCGCGCGCGACGAGCACCGCGTAGTCGCGGCCGTCCGGGCTGGCGCGCAGCCGCAGCACCGGTGCGACGAAGGCGTGCACGAGACGGCGCAGCAGCGAACGGCCGCCCGCGGCGAGTGCCGCCTCGAGCTCGCGCAGCCGCTCGTCGATCGTCGACTGCCAGCGCGCGAACACGGCCTCGAAGAGCGACTGCTTGGGGCCGTGGTAGTAGCCGACCAGCGCCAGCGGCACGCGCGCCTCGGCGGCGATCTCGCGGATGGTCACCGCGTGGTAGCCGCGCTCGGCGAAGAGGCGCTCGGCCGCCGTCAGGATGGCGGCCGCCTTGCCGTCGCTGCGCGGCGGCGCGGTGCGTTCGGCAAGGGTGGCGGCGGTCATCGGTACCCCGGACGGACCGCGATTGAACGCTTGTACAAAACACGCCGCCATCCGGGCAAACACCCTCCGGGCGGCCCGGGGCCGCTCAGAGGCGGCCGGCGGCGGCGAGCGCCTCGCGGTCGAACTGCGGGCCGATCTTGAACACGCCGCTGCAGCGCAACGCGATCTCGCCGTCGCTGCGGACGAGGCCCTGCGCGAAGACCATCGAGCGTGTCGTGCGCAGCACCTGCATCTCGCCCTCGACCCAGGCGCCGAGCCGGGCGGGGCCGACGTAGTCGACCTGCAGGCTCACGGTGGGCAGGAAGCGGTCGTGCAGCTCGGGCACCTGTGACACGGTGCCGATCGGCAGCAGCATGTCGGCGAACGTGGCGAGCATGCCGCCGTGGCAGATGCCCATCGGGTTGCAGTGCCGCGGCTCGACGCGAAACCCGAGTCGGAACACCCCCCCTTCGTGGCGCACGAACAGCGGCCCGTTGACGGCGACGAAGCCGCTCGTCGCGCGGAAGCGCCGGTAGCCGGCCGGCACGGCGGGCGCCGGGGCATCGCCCCGGTCACCCGCAGGCGGCCCGGCTTCCGGCCCGGGATCGATGCCCGCGTCGGCCGCGCTCATCGAGGCGCCTCGGCGCCGCGCGCCGTGTTGCTCGCCCTGCCGGCGGCCGGGCGGGCCGTGGGCCGCCCCTTCACGACTGCACCTCGCGCGCCACGTCGGTGAGGAAGTCGGCCTTCGCCAGCGCACCGCCGCCGCCCGCGTTCGGCCCCCAGCCCGGGTAGATCGCGGCGAAGTCGGCCAGCATCGCCTGCAGCGGCAGGTCGTCGAAGCTGCCTCGCTGGCGCACGTATTCCATGTGCCGGTTCCCGGCGCGGTCGTAGGGGTGGTAGATCGAGTCGGCCGTGCCGTCGAACTCCAGCGGCAGCAGGCCGAACCGCTCGCACAACTGCAGGTTGAACGCCGGCGTCGCCTTCAGCCAGCGGCCCTCGACCAGGATGTCGGTGTAGCCGTGCCAGACGAAGAGGTCGGTCCGCATCACCTCGCGCATGCGCTCGGTGCTGAGGTGGTTGCGCACGTCCGCATAGCCGAGCCTCGCCGGGATGCCGACCGCACGGCAGGCAGCCGCCAGCAGCGCCGCCTTGGGCACGCACCAGCCGTACCCGTTGGCGAGCACGGTGCTCGCCCGCAGGCCGGCCGGCGTCAGGTCGACACGGTACGGGTCGTAGCGGAAGCCGTCGCGCACGGCGAGATAGAGCGCCGCGGCGCGCTCGCGGTCGTTCACGCCTCGCGCATGCCGCTCGGCGAAGGCGCGCACGGCCGGGTGGTCGCTGTCGATGAAGGTCGTCGGCCGCAGCGCGGGGTCGGTGGCGGGCACGCCGCCGGGCGCGGGCCGGTCGGGTTCGGAGGACATCGAGGGGGTGCTCATTCGTAGCGCGGATCCTGCCACCACGGGAACCACTCGGGCATCGCCTGCGTGACACGGTCGGTGAACTGCGCCGGCCGCTTCTCGAGGAACGCGGTGACGCCCTCGCGCACGTCGGCCGAGCGCCCGCGCGAGAAGATCGCGCGGCTGTCGACGCGGTGCGCCATCATCGGGTGCGCCTCGCCGAGCATGCGCCACATCATCTGCCGCGTCAGCGCCACGCTGACCGGCGCGGTGTGGTCGGCGATCTCGCGCGCCAGCGCACGGGCGGCCGGCAGCAGCGCGTCGGGCGCCAGCACCTGCCGCACGAGGCCCGCCTCCAGTGCCTCGGCGGCCGGGAAGACGCGGCCGCTCATCGACCACTCCAGTGCCCGGCTGATGCCGACGAGGCGGGGCAGGAACCAGCTCGAGCAGGCCTCGGGCACGATGCCGCGCCTGGTGAAGACGAAGCCGAAGCGCGCCCCTTCGCCGGCCAGCCGGACGTCCATCGGCAGCAGCATCGTCGCGCCGATGCCCACCGCCGGACCGTTGACCGCCGCGATCACCGGCTTCAGGCAGTTGAAGATTCGCAACGTCACGCGGCCGCCACCGTCGCGCACCGCCTCGTGGCTCCAGTCGATGCGGCCGTCGGGGCCGATGGCCTCGCCCACGGCCGGCCGCCCGGCTTCGCCGGCCCGGGCGGCGTAGTCGAAGGTCTTGCCGCCTTGCGAGAGGTCGGCACCGGCACAGAAGGCCCGTCCGGCGCCGGTGACGATGACGGCACGCACCTCGTCGTCGGCGTCGGCGCGATCGAAGGCCTCGATCAGCTCGCGCATCATCGCCGCGTTGAAGGTGTTCAGCGCGTCCGGACGGTTCAGCGTCACCGTCAGCACACGATCGGCGAGTTCGAGGGACAGGGTTTCGGCCACGATGCGGTCTCCGTGGGCGGGAGTATCGCCGCGCCGGGAGGCCGGTCGGCCGGCAGGCGCGGCCGACCGGCCCGTCCGCGGCCCGCCCGGGCGGGCACGGGCCTCAGGCCGGGCCGGCGGCGGCGGGAGCGCGCGCCTCGCGCAGCCGCTCGAGCGCGAGTTGCAGCAGCGCCGCCATCTGCTGCGGCCCGTCGATGAAGAAGCGCGCCCGCGACCCGCCGCGGCCGCGACCGACGCGCACCGTGAGCCAGTCGTCCGGCGCGCTCTCGAACACCGGCTCGTCGTTGACGTCGTCGCCGGCGAAGAGGGCGCAGTCGGCCGCGCAGCGCAGCACGAGGTCGTGCATCGCCCGCGCCTTGTCGGGCGCGCCCTGCGGAGCGGCGTTGAAGACGCGCTTGCCGCCGAAGATGCGCACGCCGGCCGGCGCCGGATCGAGCAGGCGCAGCAGCAAAGCCCGGGCGACACCGGGCGACCGGGCACGCCGGTAGTGCAACGCGAGAGAGGTGCGCTTGTCCTCCACCGTCACGCCGCTGGCGGCGAGGTCGGCCGCGTGCCGGTGCAGGTGCTCGCGCAGCGGCTGCAGCGCCTCGGCATGCGCGGCCGCGGCGGCCTCCGCCTCCAGGCGCGTCGGATCGTCGGCGCCGTGGCTGCCGACGACGTGCCACGGAACGAAGCCCAGCCGTCCGCGCAGGTCTTCCACCGCACGGCCGCTGACCACCACCACAGGGCACAGTGCCGACAGCGCCTGCAGCCGCTCGGCCACCGGGGCGGGGATGCGCGCGTCGTCCGGGTGCGGCACGATCGGTGCGAGCGTCCCGTCGAAGTCGAACCCCAGCACCGGTCGCCGGCGCATCACGGCCGCCAGGGCCGCCTCGCCTTCGGGGGTGAACAGGTGCAGCATCCGCCCGGGTGTGCGCTCGTATCTCGGAAGCCGGGGCCCGGCCGGCTCAGGCCATCTGGTGCCGCTGGACACGCTCCTCGATGCGCGTGCGCAGGCGCCAGCGCCCGGCATCGGAGAGCATGCGGCCGGCCCAGCGGTAGACGTTGAAGTCGCGCACGGTGGTGCGCAGGCTGGCCATGCGCTCGCGCTGCTCGGCCGCGGGCATCGTGGCGGCCCGGTTCAGCGCGTCGGCGGTCTCCTCGACGTGGTACGGGTTGACGATCAGCGCCTCGTGCAGCTCGCGCGCGGCACCGGCGAAGCGGCTGAGCACCAGCACGCCGCGAAGATCGTCGCGCGCGGCCACGTACTCCTTGCAGACGAGGTTCATGCCGTCGTGCAGGCTGGTCACGACGCAGATGTCCGCGGCACGGTACATCTCGTTGAGCGCGTCGTGCTCGTGGTGCTGCGCCAGCAGGTGCACCGGCTTGTACCCCGGCCGGCTGAAGCGCCGGTTGATGCGCTCGGCCAGGCGCTGCACGCGATCCTGGAAGCTGCGGTACTCGTCGAGGTCGCTGCGCGTGGGAGCCGCAACCTGCACGAACACGAAGCGCTCCAGCCACGACGGGTACTTCTCGAGCAGCCGCTCCACCGCGTTCAGGCGCTCGATGATGCCCTTGGTGTAGTCGTAGCGGTCGACGCCGAGCGCGAGCACCGTGTCGGGTGCCAGGCCGAGCCTCGCCAGCACGCGCGCGCGGCAGTCGGCCGGCGGGGCCCAGAGCTCCGGGTGCTCGGGCCAGGCGATGGAGATCGGGTAGCTCTCGATCAGCGTCTCCTTCTCGCGGAAGGTGATGCTCGAGTGCTCCTGCTCGATGCGCGCCTCGAGGTAGCGGTCGACGGTCTCCATGAAGTTCTTGCAGTGGAAGCGCGTGTGGAAGCCGAGGATCGTGCTGCCTAGCATGCCCTGCAGGATCTCGCTGCGCCAGGGGCAGATGCCGAACGACTCCGGGTTGGGCCAGGGGATGTGCCAGAAGGTCAGGATCGTGGCCCGCGGCAGGCGGGCGCGGATCATCGCCGGCACGAGGGCGAAGTGGTAGTCCTGCACCAGCACCACCGGGTCCTCGCTGCGCGCCTCGGCCACCACGGCGTCGGCGAAGCGCTGGTTGATCGTCCGGTAGGCCTGCCAGTCGGACTCGCGGAACACCGGCCGCACGTGCGCGACGTGGCACAGCGGCCACATCCCCTCGTTGGCGAAGCCGTAGTAGTAGCCCTGCTCCTCCTCGGCCGTCAGCCACACGCGGCGCAGCCAGTACGAAGCCTCGGCCTTCTCGCCCGGCGGCACCGAGACGCGGTTGGAGGCGTCCACGGTGTCGCGGTCGGCGCTGCCGCTGCCGTGCGCGACCCAGGTGCCCGAGCAGGCGCGCATCACCGGCTCGAGCGCGGTGACGAGGCCGCTGGCCGGCCGCCGCACGATCACCTGCGTCGCCCCGCCGCTGCCATTGGTGACGCGATCGTGGATGTACGGCTCGCGGTTGGAGACGGCGATCACCTGGTCGCCGGCCAGCTGGCTGCGCAGCAGCGCGCGCAGGCGCGAGGCCGTCCACTCGGTGTCCGGCCCCTGCGAGCGCCGGTACTCGTCCTCCAGGTCGCGCAGGCGCGAGCGCAGGTCGGCCGCGAAGGGCGCGAGCTCGGGCGCCGGCAGGAGCGGCGTCAGCAGGCCCTCCCCGCGCATGATGGCCCGCACGCCGCGCACCCATCCGTACCAGCTGACCTGGGCCACCACCACCGTGGTGAGCGCGATGATGAGCCCGAGCGCGGCAATGAAGCCGATCAGGTAGCGCCGGGTGTCCTGGCTGCGCCGCTCGATGAAGCTCAGGTCGTGCAGCAGCACCAGCTGGCCGAGCAGCGGTGGCTCGGCGCGGGACGCGTCGCCGCCCTCGCTGCCGGCTTCCGAGGCGGCCCGCCCGCCCACCTCGGCCACCTCGGCTGCCTCGGCGCCGGGGGCCACGCCGCCGGCCTGGACCGGGTGCACGCCCACGTGCACCGGCCCGCCCTCGAGCTCGAAGCTCGGCTCGGGCTGGCTCGCCACCTCCGCGGCACGCGCGCAGGTCAGCTTCTCCGGGTAGCGGTCGGTCTGCTGCACGATGCGACCCTGCGGGTCGCAAAGCGCCAGCGCGAAGAGCCGCTCGTCGCGCGCCGTGCGCTGCAGCAGCGGCTGCAGGCGCGCGCTGCGCCGCTCTGCCAGCGCCGAGGCGATCGAGTCCGACAGCGCGTTGGCCAGCAGCACGCCGCGGATGTTGAGGTCGCGGCTGAACCAGCGCAGCGTCACCTGGTCCATCAGCGGCACGGCGAGGTAGGCCGCCGCCATCAGCGTCACGATCAGCGGCGCCAGGAAGCGCAGCTGCAATCGGATCGACTTCAACTGGAGCTTGAGCGCGCTCAGCATGAAGCCGACCATAACGCACCGGACGAGCGGCCGGCGTCAGAATTGTCCGACGCCGCGAACGGCCATGCCCGCTTGCGCATCGCCGCACGAGCCGCCACCATTGCCCGGCGCCAACTCGCCCACGCCCCTTGACCGACGACCGCTCCGCCCCTTCGCGCCCCGCCGCCAGCCTGGAGCTGGCACTCGTCGGCAACTGCACCATCGGTGCGCTGCTCGAACGTCGCGGCAGCATCGTCTGGTGCTGCATGCCGCGCTTCGACAGCCCGCCGGTCTTCGATGCGCTGATGCACAGCGCCGACGGCCTGCCGCTGGCCGGCGCGATGACCGTCGAGCTCGACGGCCTCGCCCGTCACGAGCAGCACTACGAGCACGGCACCGCGATCGTGCGCACGCGCCTGTGGGACGCGCAGGGCCAGGGCGTCGAGATCACGGATTTCGCGCCGCGCTTCGTCAACCGCGACCGCATCTTCCGGCCCGCGCAGCTGGTGCGTCGCCTGAAGCCGCTCGCCGGCCACCCGCGCATCCGCATCACCGTGCGGCCGCACGGCGCCTGGGGCGCGGCGCTGCCCGAGGTCACGCGCGGCAGCCACCACCTGCGCTACGTGCTGCCCGAGGGCACCTGGCGCCTGAACACCAGCGCCCCCCTCACCTACATCCAGGACGGCACGTGGTTCGTTCTGCAGGGGCCGGCGAGCCTGCTGCTGGGGCCCGACGAGACGATGGCCGACGGCATCGACGAGACGGCCCGCGACTTCGAGGAGCGCACGTCGCTGTACTGGCGCCACTGGACGCGCCGCCTGGCGCTGCCGCTGCAGTGGCAGGACGCGGTGATCCGCGCGGCCATCACGCTCAAGCTGTGCCAGTACGAGGACACCGGCGCCATCGTCGCCGCGCTGACCACCAGCATCCCCGAGGCCCCGGACAGCGGCCGCAACTGGGACTACCGCTACTGCTGGCTGCGCGACGCGTTCTTCGTCGTGCGGGCACTGAACAGCCTGTCGGAGATGGGCACGATGGAGAGCTACCTGCACTGGCTCTACGACATCGTGCGCGGCGCGGCGCGCAACGGCGGCGGGCACGTGCAGCCGCTGTACGGCATCGGCCTGGAGTCCGAGCTGCCCGAGCGCATCGTCGAGTCCGCCGCCGGCTACCGCGGCATGGGCCCGGTGCGCGTGGGCAACCAGGCGCACGAGCACTTCCAGCACGACGTCTACGGCGGCATCGTGCTCGGCGCGGCGCAGTCGTTCCACGACCAGCGCCTGCTGCAGCGGGCCGGGGTCGCCGACTTCACCGCCCTCGAACACATGGGCGAGCAGGCCTGGCGCCTGCACGACCAGCCGGACGCCGGCATCTGGGAGCTGCGCACGCGCGCGCGCGTGCACACCTCGTCGGTCCTGATGTGCTGGGCCGCCTGCGACCGCCTCGCGCACGCGGCCGTGGCGCTGGGGCTGCCCGAGCGCGCCGCGCTGTGGCGCGAGCGCGCCAGCCGCATCCGCGCGCTCATCGTCACGCGCGCCTGGAACGAGAAGCGCCAGGCCTATGTCGAGAGCCTGGACGGCGAGCACCTCGACGCGAGCGTGCTGCTGATGGCCGAGGTCGGCTTCGTCGAGCCGGGCGACCCCCGCTTCGCGAGCACGGTCGCGGCCATGGACGCGACGCTGCTCGACGGCCCCTTCATGCGCCGCTACGAGGCCGCCGACGACTTCGGCCGGCCCGAGGTGGCGTTCAACGTCTGCTCGTTCTGGCGCGTCGACGCGCTGGCACGCATCGGCCGCGTCGACGAGGCGCGCGAGGCCTTCGAGGCGCTGCTGGCGCGGCGCAACGCGCTCGGGCTGCTGAGCGAAGACCTCGCGCCGGCGACCGGCGAGCTGTGGGGCAACTTCCCGCAGACGTACTCGATGGTGGGGATCATCAACGGCGCGGTGCGGCTCTCGGCGCCGTGGGATACGGTGATCTGACGGGGGTGGGGTGCCCCTGCGGGGTGGCCATGCGGCGGATCGTCTCGGCAAGCCGAGGCGGTGGTTGACTGCCACCCGGCCGGGTCTCGCCCCGGCGGTCATCCGAGCATCAGGCCCTTTGCTTTGGCCACTTTGATTTGGGCCGGCAAATGAAAGTGACCCGCCCGCCGGGGCGGGACCCGGCCGACGGACCTGGGCAGTCATCAAGCCCCGCATCAACGAGGCAACGTCCGGACGCAGGGCCCGGGGCAGCAGGCCCAAGCCCCTTCCTCCCCTGCGCTACGATGACGCCAATCATCGACCCAGGCCCCCGGCAGCCCCCGGGCGCCGTGCCCCCAAGATGCAAATCGTCTGCCTCGATCTCGAAGGCGTGCTCGTGCCCGAGATCTGGATCGCCTTTGCCGAGCGCACCGGCATCGGCGAGTTCCGCCGCACCACGCGCGACGAGCCCGACTACGACAAGCTGATGCGCTGGCGCCTCGGGCTGCTGCGGCAGCACGGCCTGAAGCTCGCCGACATCCAGGCTGTCATCGCCGGCATGGCGCCGATGCCCGGCGCGCGCGAGTTCCTCGACGACCTGCGCAGCCGCTACCAGGTGATCATCCTGTCGGACACGTTCTACGAGTTCGCCGACCCGCTGATGCGGCAGCTCGGCCGGCCGACGCTGTTCTGCCATCGGCTGCTCGTCGACAGCGAGGGCTTCGTCGCCGACTACAAGCTGCGCCAGCCCGACCAGAAGCGCCATGCGGTGACGGCGCTGAAAGGCCTGAACTTCCAGGTCTTCGCCGCCGGCGACTCGTACAACGACACCGGCATGCTCGGCGCGGCCGACGCCGGCTTCTTCATCCACCCGCCGGCCAGCATCGTCGCGCAGTTCCCGCAGTTTCCGGTGGCGTCGGACTACGCGCAGCTGGCGCGAGCCATCGACGCCGCGGCTGACCGCGCCGCAGGCCGCGCCTGAGCAGCGAGGCGGGGGCGAAGCCGGGCCGGCCTCGCGCTCCCCGCCTCGGGCGGCACCCGGCCGCGCTGGCCGACCGGATCAGAACGACTGCCAGTCGTCGTCGGTCCCCGTCCTGGCACCCGCGGGTCGCTCGGCCGGGGCGGCTTCGACTGGCGTGGATGCCGGCGCGACGGCGGCCTGCAACGTCGGAGCCGGCGCAGCCGCTGCCGGCTTGGGCTGCGCGGCCGGCGGCTTGCGGAAGGCCGGCCGCGTCACGTTCGTCGCACGGTCCGGGCCGCGGCGCTCCGCGCCCGTCCAGCTCGCAGCGCCCGCCGCGGCGCCCCCTTCCGCAAGGCGGAAGATGCCCACCGACTCCACAAGCGTCTGCGCCTGCAACTTCAGGCTCTCGGCCGCGGCCGCGCTCTCCTCCACGAGGGCGGCGTTCTGCTGCGTCGCCTGGTCCATCTGGCCGACGGCCTGGCCGATCTGCGCCACGCCCGAGCCCTGCTCGGCGCTGGCGCTGCTGATCTCGCCGACGATGTCGGTCACGCGGCTGATCGCGGCCACCACCTGGTCCATCGTCTGGCCGGCCTTGTCGACGAGCGCCTCGCCCTGCTCGACGCGCTCGACGCTGGCCGTGATGAGCGTCTTGATCTCGCGCGCCGCCTGCGCGCTGCGCTGTGCCAGCGTGCGCACCTCGCCCGCCACCACCGCGAAGCCGCGCCCCTGCTCGCCGGCCCGCGCCGCCTCGACCGCGGCGTTGAGCGCGAGGATGTTGGTCTGGAACGCGATGCCGTCGATGGTGGTGATGATGTCGGCAATCTTGCGCGAGCTGTCGCTGATGCCGCGCATCGTCTCCACCACCTGCGCCACCACCTGGCCGCCCTCGCGCGCCACCGCCGAGGCCCCTTGCGCCAGCTGATTGGCCTGGCGCGCGTTCTCGGTGTTGTTGCGGGCGGTGGAGCCCAGCTCCTCCATCGTCGCCGCGGTCTGCTGCAGCGAGCTGGCCTGCTCCTCGGTGCGGTGGCTGAGGTCGGCGTTGCCCTGGGCGATCTGGGCGCTGGCGGTGGCCACGCTGTCGGCGTTGCTGCGCACCGAGGAGACGACCTGGGTCAGGCTGGCCTGCATGTCGCGCAGCGCGGCCAGCAAGGGGGCGAACTCGTCGTCTCCGGCCTCGGGCACCGGCTGCGTCAGGTCGCCTTCGCGCACGCGGTCGGTCACGGCGCGCGCCGCGGCCACGCGGCGCCGCAAGGTCTGCGCCACCATCCAGGCCATCAGCGCGAGCCCGCCGACGATCAGTGCGAACACCCCCATCAGCACGCGCGTCGTCTGGGTCAGGTCCGCCTGCAGGGCCGAGATCTCGTCGCCCAGGCTCCGGGTCTGGTACCTCTTCGCCTCGGCGAGGAGCGTGATCAGGTCGTTGCGTGCCGGGATCGTCTTCTCGACGAGGAACGCGAACGCCTCCTCGCGCCTGCCGGCCTCGACGAGCTGGTTGTTCTCGCCGGCCACCTGGAGGAAGCGCTGCATCGCGCCGGGCACCTTGACCCAGCCCTCCTTGCCCGCGGCGGTGAACAGGCCCTTCTCGTACTCGGCCAGCGCGTCGCCGGCCGCCTTGGCGCGTGCGCCCACCTCGGCCATCGCCGCGGCCCGCTCCTCCGGCGTGCGTGCCAGCATCGCGTGCCGCATCTGCAACGAGGCACGGGTCACGTTCAGCTCGGCCTCGGCGACTCGCGCGAGCTGGGGCATGCGCAGGTCCCGCGCCGTCGCGGCCAGGGTGGCGGCATCGTCCAGCTCGTGAAAGGTGAACGTCGCCGCGCCGACGAGCGCGGCGCCGACGGTGGCGGTCAGCAGGTAGAGGCGGTGGCCAATGCCCAGTCTCGAGAGGTTCATGGGAGGTGGATCCTTGTTGTTCGGCCGTCGGCCGGCGCTATGGAGCCGGCCCGGCATGGGTTGTCACTTGCCTGCGGCTTCGCTCAGAAATGACAGGCAAGCCCGCACTATCGGGTGCCGCTGGCGGTATCGATAGGCCGAACAGTGCACACAAGAGCGCCCAATTCCGGGGCGCCGGCCCCTCGAAGCGGCCGCCCGCCGCGCGGCCGGCACGCCCTGCCGCCCCGGGGTGCGGACCGGATGCGAAACAATCGCCTCCTTTCCCACGCCTTGAAGCGGCCCCCGCCCGCAGCCCACGCCATGTCGCGCCGCACCCTGGAACTCCTCGCCCCCGCGCGTGATGCCGACATCGGCATCGAGGCGGTGAACCACGGCGCCGACGCGATCTACATCGGCGGCCCGGGCTTCGGTGCACGCGACAAGGCGAGCAACGCGGTGTCCGACATCGAGCGCCTGGCGCGGCACGCCCACCGCTTCGGGGCGCGCGTGTTCGTCACCGTCAACACCATCCTGCGCGACGACGAGATCGAGCCGGCCCGGCGCCTCATCCACGAACTGCACGCTGCCGGGGCGGACGCCCTCATCGTGCAGGACATGGCGATCCTCGACATGGCGGCGGCCGGCGAGCTGCCGCCCATCCAGCTGCACGCCAGCACGCAGACCGACATCCGCACGCCCGAGAAGGCGCGCTTCCTGCAGGACATCGGCATCCGCCAGATGGTGCTGGCGCGCGAGCTGACGCAGGCGCAGATCCGCGACATCGAGGCCGCATTGCGCGCCGGTGTGCCGGAAGGCGCCGCGCAGCCGCCCGCGGTGCTGGAGTTCTTCATCCACGGCGCGCTGTGCGTGGCCTACAGCGGCCAGTGCTACATCAGCCACGCCGTCACCGGTCGCAGCGCCAACCGCGGCAGCTGCAGCCAGGAGTGCCGCCAGCCCTACACCGTGCTCGACGGCGCCAACCGCATCGTCGCGCACGAGAAGCACGTGCTGAGCCTGAAGGACAACAACCAGAGCGCCAATCTCGAGGCGCTGGTCGACGCCGGCATCCGCGCCTTCAAGATCGAGGGCCGCTACAAGGACATGGCGACGGTGAAGAACGTCACCGCGCACTACCGGCAGCTGGTCGACGCGCTGCTCGAGCGGCGGCCCGAGTTCACCGCCTCGTCCGACGGCCGCTGCCGCTACACCTTCCAGCCCGACCCCGACCGCGCCTTCCACCGCGGCAGCACCGACTACTTCGTGAACGGGCGCAGGCCGCCGGCCGAGGGCGACATCGGTGCCTTCGACACGCCGAAGCACGCCGGCATGCCGGTCGGGCACGTGCTGCGGCTCGGCGCCGATCACTTCGACATCGAGACGACCGACGCCGCGACGGCGCTGAACAACGGCGACGCGCTCACCTGGACCGACCTGCACGGCGACCTGCAGGGCGCGCCGATCAACGTCGCCACCGCCCTCGGCGGGCGCGCGTGGCGCCTGTTCCCGAACGCGCCGATGGCGGCGCTGAAGGGCCTGCGCGCCGGCGTGGAGATCGCGCGCAACCGCGACATGGCCTGGGAGCGCGTGCTCGAGAAGAAGAGCGCCGAGCGCACCCTCGGCGTGAAGCTGCGCCTCGTGGAGCGCCGCAACGCCTGGCGCCTGGAGGTCACCGACGAACGCGGCCACCACGCCGCGGCCGAGGCGCCGGCGCGCCACGAGCCGGCGCGCGACCCCGCGCGCGCCGAGGCGGCCGTGCGCGAGCACCTGGCGCGCCTGGGCGGCACGCTCTTCGAGGTGCGCGACCCCTCGGCCGATGTGCAGGTGCACTGGCGCGAGCCGCGCTTCGTGCCTCCGAGCCTGCTCAATGCGCTACGGCGCGACGCCGTCGCCGCGCTGGAGGCGGCGCGCGCCGAGGCCTTCGTGCCGCTGCCACCGGGCGCGCCGGTCGAGCCGCCGGTGCCCTACCCGGAGGACACGCTCACCTACCTCGCCAACGTCTACAACGGTCGCGCCGCGGCCTTCTACGCGCGCCACGGCGTCAAGGTCATCGACGCCGCCTACGAGAGCCACGAGGAACTCGGCGAGGTCAGCCTGATGATCACCAAGCACTGCGTGCGCTGGTCGCTGAGCCTGTGCCCCAAGCAGGCCAAGGGCGTGACGGGCGTGCAGGGCACGGTGCGGGCCGAGCCGCTGACCATCGTGCAGGGCCAGGAACGCTTCACGCTGCGCTTCGACTGCAAGCCCTGCGAGATGCACGTCGTCGGGCGCCTGAAGAAGAGCGTGCTGCGGCAGGCTGCCGCGCAACCGCTGACCTTCTACCGCACGCGGCCCGCGCCGGCCTCGCCCGCCGCCCCGGCGGGCGGCGGCGTGCCGTCGAAGCAACCGGCGCCAATGACGCGCTGACACGCCGTCGCCGGAGGCCGGCCGGCCCCGCGTCGGCGGCGCCGGGCCGGCCTTTGGTCTTGCGGAGTCGCGATCCGGGCGCGCTATGGTTCGCGCCGTCGGCCTCGCCGCCGATCCGACGAACACGAACCCCGGAGGAAACCCGCCATGGACATGCAGACCATCCAGACCTTCCTCAGCACGACCGTCACCGAGCTGGCGATCAAGGTGCTCGCCGCCATCGCCTTCTGGATCATCGGGCGCTGGCTGATCGGCAAGGTGGTCGCGATCATGCAGGCGGCGCTGAACCGCAACCAGGTCGACGCCACGCTCACCAAGTACCTGGGCTCCATCGTCGCCATCGCGCTGAACATCGCGCTCGTCCTGGGCATCCTCGGCTACTTCGGCATCCAGACGACCTCGTTCGCGGCGATGCTGGCCGGCGCCGGCGTGGCCATCGGCGCGGCGTGGAGCGGCATGCTCGGCAACTTCGCCGCCGGCGCCTTCATGCTCGTGCTGCGCCCGTTCAAGATCGGCGACTTCGTGCAGGTCGGCGGCATCACCGGCACGGTGCACGAGCTCGGCCTCTTCGGCACGACGCTGATCACGCCGGACAACGTGCACACGGTGGTGGGCAACGGAAAGATCTTCGGCGACGTCATCGTCAACTACTCGTCGCGCCCGACGCGCCGCGTGGAGCGCACCGCGCAACTCGCCGGCAGCGTCGACCCGCTGCAGGCCGTCGAGCTGCTGCGCGCCGCCGTGGCGAGGATCCCGCACGTCGTCGCCGAGCCGGCGCCGGAGGTCTCGATCCTCGACATGAACCTCGTCGGCCCGGTGATCGCGGTGCGCCCGTACTGCCACACCGACCACTACTGGCAGGTCTACTTCGACACCAACGCCGCGATCATCCAGGTCGCCAAGGACAACGGCTGGCCGGCCCCGACGCCGACGCAGATCATGCGCACGGCCCCGCTGGCCGGTTGATCACCGCGGCCGCCGACGTGCGGCCCGGCGGGCGGTCAGGGCTGGGTCTGCTGCCACCAGCGCGCGGCCGCCTGCTGCTCCGCGGCACCGGGCGAGGGCAGCGAGGGCAGTGCCGCACGCCCCGCGACCAGGCGGTCGCGGCCTTCACCGGGCGCGCACCGGGGGTCCGCCGGGGCGGCGACCTGCAGGTCCAGGTGCAGGTGGCGAAAGCGGTAGGCCGCCGCCATCATCGGCCCCGCGCTCGCCGGACCGCAGGCGACGAGCCCGATCACCTGGGGCGTGCGCGGCCCCACCACCGCCTGCAGCGCGTCGAGGTCCTCGAAGGCACGCCCGGCCCAGGCATAGTGGTCCGGGTGCGCCGCCACCGTCACGTCGGGCCGCGCCGGCTGGCCGCTCGAGCTGCCGGCGGCCACCAGGATCCCCATCACGAGCGCCGCCTGTCGCGTCATCCGCAGCATCGTCGATCTCCCGCCACCCCGGCCAGCGCCCCGTGCGCGGCCTGCGTGGTCAAATGAGGGCGCGATGCTCGGCTTCCGCCTGCCGGCCCGCAATCGAGTTGTTCTCATCGCCAGCATGAGGCCAGCGCATGGATCGCACCCGCATCCCACGCCTGTCGCTCGACCTGCTGCGCGGCTTTCGCGCCGCGGCGCGACACCTGAGCTTCACGCGTGCGGCGCAGGAACTGTTCGTCACGCAGGGGGCCGTGAGCCGCGAGGTGCGCACGCTGGAGGAGCAGCTCGGAACGCCGCTGTTCCGCCGCATCAACCGCCAGCTGCAGCTGACGCCGGCCGGCGAGGAGCTGCTGCGCGCGGTGGACCAGGGCCTGGCGGTCATCGACGCCGCCGCGGCGCGCATTGCCGGCGGTGCGCAGACACTGGGCGTGACGACGACGGTGGCGCTCGCCTCCACCTGGCTCGTGCCGCGGCTGCAGCGCTTCGCGGCCCGCCACCCGCGCATCGACATCCGGCTCGTCGCCAGCAACGAGGCGATCGACCTGCAGCGCGAACACCTCGACCTGGCGCTGCGCTACGTGCATGGCGACGCCGTGCGGCCGCCCGGGGCGAAGCTGTTCGACTACTGGCAGTTCCCCGTGTGCGCCCCGGCACTGGCCGCCGACCCGGCGCGGCCGCTGCGAACGCCCGCCGACCTGACCGGGCACGTGCTGCTCGACTTCGAGACGCTCCTGTACGGCCGCCCCTGGTACGACTGGGGCCAGTGGCTGGCGGCCAAGGGCGTCCCGGGGCTGAAGGGCTCCGGCTGGCTGCGCTTCTCGCACTACGACCAGGTGATCGCCGCGGCACGCGCGGGCAGCGGCGTGGCCGTGGGCAAGTGGCCGCACCTGGCCGGCGAGCTGCGCGCCGGCACGCTGGTGGCGCCGATGGGCCCGGCCGGCGAGGCCCTCATGGGCGCGTTCTTCATCGAGCTGGCCCCCGGCGCCGAGGGCGAACGCACCGAGGCATTCACCGCCTGGCTGCGCGACGAGGTCGAGCTCGAGGGCCTCCGGCCCGGCCCGCCCGGCCGCTGACGGCCTTCAGGGCAGGGCCGAGGGATCGAAGTTCGCGCCGCAGACGATCACGGCCACCTTCTCGTCCGGCGCGGGCTGGACGGCACCGGCCCACAGCGCCGCCATCGGCAGCGCCGCCGCCGGCTCCACGGCCAGGCGCAGGTCGGACCACAGCCGGCCCTGGGCCGCGGCGATGAGGTCGTCGGGGATCAGGTAGGACGCCGCGACATGCCGGCGGCAGATCGCCCAGGGCAGGCTGCCGATGCGCCGCGCGCCGAGCGAGTCGGCGGCGATGCCCGACACCTCCACTGCAACGGGCTCGCCCCGCGCCAGCGCCGCGTGCAGCGTGGGCGCGTTCTGCGGCTCCATCGACTCGACCCGCGTGCAGCCCTCGAACCACGCGGCGATGCCCGCGATCAGGCCGCCGCCGCCGACGGCCACGAGCACGCGGTCGGGCACGCCGGCCTCCGCCTCGATCTCCATCGCCAGCGTGCCGGCGCCGGCGACCACCTCCGGCTGGTCGTAGGCGTGCATCATCAGCGCGCCGGTGAAGCGCTGGCGGCCGACGCAGGCCTCGTAGGCCTCGGCGTAGGTGCCGCCGACGACGGTCATCTGGGCGCCGGCCACGACGAGGCGCTGCCGTTTGGACGGCGGCGTCGTCTCCGGCACGAAGACCTCGCAGCGCACGCCCAGCGCCCGCGCCGCCAGCGCCGCGGCGATGCCGGCATTCCCGCCCGAGGCGATGGTCACGCCGGCCGGGGGGATCGAGCGTTGCGCGCGCAGCCGGTTGAACATGCCGCGTGCCTTGAAGCTGCCGGAGACCTGCAGCTGCTCCAGCTTCAGCCACACCTCCGCGCAGCCCAGGCCGAGCGCCGCACCCGGCAGCTTCCACAGCGGCGTGCGCCGCACGTCGGCGCGGATGCGTTCCATCGCGGCGCGGATGGTCTCCGGTCCGATGCGGTCGGCCGAGCCCTCGTCAGCCGGAGCCACCCTGGAAGCCTGGTCCATGCAGGCCATGCTATCGCCGGGGCCGGGCGCTACAGTTGCTCATGGACGACACCCGCCGCCAGACCCCTAGCTTGTCGACGATCGAATGGGCCCAGCGCCTCGTGCGCCTGAACACGATCAGCGACCGCTCGAACCTCGCCCTCATCGAGACCGTCGCCGACGAGCTGCGCAGCCTCGGCGTGCCGCTGCGCCTGACCTACGACGACGAGCGCCGGAAGGCCAACCTCTTCGCGACGATCGGCGAGGGCAAGCCGGCCGGCCTCGTGCTCTCCGGCCACACCGACACCGTCCCCTGGGAGGGCCAGGCGTGGACGCACGATCCGCTGGGCGCCACCGTGGCCGACGGGCGCCTGTATGGCCGCGGCAGCGCCGACATGAAGGGCTACATCGGCGCCGTGGTCGCGCAGACGCGCCACTGGCAGGAGGCCGACCTCCCGTTCGCGCTGCACTACGCCTTCAGCTACGACGAGGAGGTCGGCGCGTTCGGCGCGCGCCGGCTGCTGGCCGACCTCGCCGACCTGCGCGAGGCCGGCCGCATGCCGCGCCTGTGCCTCGTCGGCGAGCCGACCGAGATGGTGCCGGCGATCGCGCACAAGGGTGTGTACCGCTGGCGCTGCAGCGTGCGCGGCAAGGCGGCGCACAGCTCGCTCACGCCGCACGCGGTGAATGCCGTCGAGGCCGCGGCCCGGGTGATCGCCGGCATCGCCGGCATCGGCGACGAGCTGCGCGAGCGCGGAGCGCGCCAGGCCGGCTTCGACGTCCCCTTCACGACGGCCGCCGTCTGCGTCGTGCAGGGCGGCATCGCCGACAACGTGGTGCCCGAGGACTGCCGCTTCCACTACGAGTTCCGCAACCTGCCCGGCGAGGACGCCGAGGCCCTGCACGCGCGCGTGGTCGAGCGCGCCCGCGCGCTCGAGCCGGCGATGAAGGCGGTCGACCCGACCACCGGCATCCGCTTCGAGAGCATCACGGAGATGCCGGCCTTCCGCGCCGCGCCCGACGAGCCGGCGGTCGGCCTGGCGCTGCGGCTGGCGGGCGCCGAGCGCACCACCAACGTGGCCTTCGGCACCGAGGCCGGCCTCTTCCAGCGCGCCGGGCTCTCGACGGTGGTCTGCGGCCCCGGGTCGATCGGCCAGGCTCACCAGGCCGACGAGTTCGTCAGCCTCGACCAGCTGGCGCGCTGCGAGGCCTTCCTGCGCGGCATCACGCGCGAGGGCAGCGCCTTCCTGGGCCGCTGAAGGCGCTCAGCTCGCGAGCAGGTGCTCGGGCGGCGAGCCCGCCGTCCAGCGCTGCCACATGCGCTGCAGCAGGGTCTCGAACTCCTGCGTGTACAGCTCGCTGTCGAACAGCGGCAGCTCGAGCCGGCGCGAGACGAGGTGGTCGCGGTAGCCCGCCAGCAGCGCAGGCTCCTTCGCCAGCGCCAGGATCGCGAGGCGGTACTCCTCGACGCTGGCCAGCGCCAGCTCGCCGATGCCGGCGGCGTTCAGCACGCTCGCGGCCACGCGCGACGCGAAGCCGTTGCCGTACAGCGTGACCACCGGCACGCCGGCCCACAGCGCGTCGGCCGCGGTGGTGTGCGCGTTGTAGGGCCACGTGTCGACGAAGAGGTCGGCCAGGGCCAGGCGCGAGAAATGCTCGGCGTACGACACCGCCTTCGCGAACACGATGCGATCGCCCGCGACGCCGCGCGCCTCGGCCGCGCGCCGCACGTTGTCGTGCAGCTGGCCGTTGGTCTCCTTGAGCCACAGCACCGAGCCCGGCACCTCGCGCATCACGCTGCACCATACGTCGAACGCCTCGGGCAGGATCTTGTAGGTGTGGTTGAAGGCGCACAGCACGAAGCCTTCGTCCGGCAGGCCCGCCTCGGCGCGGCTCATCGGCCGCGCGGCATCGGGCACCGGCCGCCAGCGGCCGTTGGGCTGGAAGGTCAGCGGCATCTGCGCCAGCTTCTCGCTGTACAGGTGCGCCAGCTGCACCGGCGTGACGAGCGGGTCGCCGACGAGATAGTCGATGTAGGGCGCGCCCGTGCTGGCCGGGTAGCCGAGATAGGCCACCTGCAGCGGCGCCGGCCGCCGCGCCAGGATGGCGTTGCGGTGGCCCCGAGTGTGGCCCTGCAGGTCCACGAGGATGTCGATGCCGTCGGCGCGGATGCGCGCGGCCGCCTGCGCGTCGCTCGTGCCGCGCAGATCCACGAAGCCGTCGGCCGCGGCGACGAGGCGCTGGCGGATCGCCGAGCCGTCGTCGCGCCCGGTCGAATAGAGCACGACCTCGAAGCGCGCGCGGTCGATGCGCTCGATCATCTCGACGATCAGCTGCGACACCGGATGCTCGTGGAAGTCGAACGACAGCATGCCCAGGCGCAGCCGGTGCGTCGCGGCCGTGCGCGCGGACCGCTCCGCCGCCGTCAGTGCCGGCAGCTCGGGCGCGCCGACCGTCGCGACCAGCGCCTCGGCACGCGAGGCCGCCAGCTGCAGCGCCGGGTCGACGGGCAGCGACAGCAGGCTGAACGCGCTGGCCAGGCGCGCCATGCCGAAGGGCGTGGTCGCCAGCGCCTGCTCGATGCGGCGGACGTCGTCGTCGAGGCTGTCCCAGTCGCACACGTGGCGCTTCTCGTACGACAGGTGCGCCATCGCCTGCAGGTTGCCCGGGTCGAGGGCGAGCACCGTCTTCAGGCACTCGATGGCCTCGTTCTGCATCGCCATGTCGCGGAACGCGGTGGCCATCATCGCGTGCAGCGGCATCATCGCCGGCGCCTTCGCGGCGGCACGCATCAGCACCTCGATCGACTCCTTGGGCCGGCGCAGCGCCTGCAGCATCGCGCCGTGCTGAAGCATCGCATCGGGCTCCTCGCTGCCCGTTGCCTCGAGCTGCTCGAACGCGGCCACGGCCTCGGCGTAGCGGTGCAGGGCCGCCAGCGCCTCGCCGCGCAGGCGCAGGGCGAGCGGCTGTCCGGGCGCGAGCGCGAGCGCGCGGCCCGTCGCCGCGAGCACCCGCTCGTGGTCGGCGACATGGCGATAGACGTTCGCGAGGTTGATCCAGTACAGCGCGTCGGCCGGCGCCTCGCGCACGGCGCGCCGGAACGCCCGCGCTGCGCCGATCCAGTCGCGCTGCTGCACGCGCGCCACGCCCTGCTCCCAGTGCCGGCGGCCGCGGCCGCCCATGGCCGCGGGCGCCGCGGCGTTCGACGCCTCGGGCGTCATCGTGATGGCGTTCATGCAGGCACTCCTTCGGGCCGCGCGGCCTGCGCGCCGGCGGCGTGCGTGCCCGCGGCCGGCGTCTGCGGCTTGTAGGCGTTGATGTTCAGGCTGATCGGCGTGCCGAGCACGACCGTCTCGCTCGTGTCCGCGAAGAGGCCGTGCCGGCTCACCCGTTGCAGGTTCTCGAAGCCGGCCCGGTCGAGGAAGGCGGCCATGAAGTCCTGGTTCAGGCCGACACGATGGTGGTCGTGCGCGTGCGTGTGGCCGCCGAACATCATGCGCATCACCTGGAAACGCTGGTTGACGTCGAGCACGTGCCGCTGCAGCAGCAGGTGCGAGAGGATGTCGATGTCGGGCACCGACAGGCGCAGCACGCCGCCCGGCGCCAGCACGCGGTGCCACTCAGCCAGCGCGCGCGGCAGTTCGTCGACGTAGTCGAAGTGCTCGAGCACGTGCGAGGCGTAGACCTCGGCGAAGGTGCCGTCGGCGAAGCGCGACAGGTCGAGCGCGTCGCCCACGTGGTCCACGTGCGCGCCGGCGCGCACGTCGAGCACCTCCCAGCCGGCACGGGCCTCGGTGCCGCCGATGTGCAGTTTTCGATGGGTCATCGCAGGGGAGTGTTCGCTGAAGGTGAAGCGGGCACCGGCGGTGGCCCGGGCCGCGACGGCCGGCTGCGCCGCGAAGCCTGCAGCACTCGGACACAGATGCCGGGACGTGCAGCGGATGATCGGGTTCAAGTCGCGGGGCGTCGCGCCGAAATGGCGGGGTTCGCCTGCCCTTCTCCCGCCCTTGCCTCATGCGAGACCGAGGTGCCACGCCGAACAGGGCACGAAAAAAGGCGCTAAAGCTCCGATCGGGGTCGCCGAAAACGGGCTCAACGTGCCAGCGAAAGCGAGCACGGGTCCGGAGCGGAACGGGCCGCGGTCGCAAAGCCTATCCAGGGGCGGCTTCCACGGCGACGGGTTGCCCGGGCGTGTTCCCGACGCGGCATGCGTGCATGGCGCCGACGGAACGGCTGGCGAAAGGTGCGCGGTCCCTAAAGGAGAGAGGGGGCCACATGCCCCAAGCCGCTGAACTGCCTGTGGTCCATCACCCCCAATTGGAGTTAGCCAAATGTCCCAGTCGATCAACACCAACCTCGTTTCGCTGAACGCCCAGCGCAACCTCGCATCGAGCCAGTCCTCGCTGGCGGTCTCGATGCAGCGCCTGTCCTCGGGCCTGCGTGTCAACAGCGCCAAGGACGACGCCGCCGGCCTGGCCATCGCCGAGCGCATGCAGACCAAGGTGCGCGGCATGACGGTCGCGATCCGCAACGCCAACGACGCCATCTCGATGTCGCAGACGGCCGAAGGCGCCCTCGGCAAGGTCGGCGACATGCTGCAGCGCATGCGCGAACTCGCCGTGCAGGCCGCCAACGGCACCAACACGTCGAACGACCGCACGAGCCTGAACGACGAGTACCTGCAGCTGGCGCGCGAAGCGGCGCGTACGCTCAGCGGCACGCAGTTCAACGGCCAGAGCATCCTCGCCACGACCGTCAACTCGACCTTCCAGGTCGGCGCCAATACCTCGGCCACGCTGGACCAGATCTCCGTCGCCGCCTTCGACTGGACGAGCGTCGCCAACATCACCACGGCCATCGGCTCGGCGGTGGGCACCGACCCGACGACGGCCATCGCCGGCACCGACGGCAGCTTCGCGCTGGCGTCGATCACGGCCATCGACGCCGCCATCGACAGCGTGAACAGCCAGCGCGCCACGTTCGGTGCGGTGCAGAACCGCTTCGACAACGTCGTCGCCTCGCTGCAGGTCTCGGTCGAGAACCAGACCGCCGCGCGCAGCCGCATCATGGATGCCGACTACGCCACCGAGACGGCCAACCTGTCGCGCGCCAGCATCCTGCAGCAGGCCGGCAACGCGATGGTGGCGCAGGCCAACCAGCTGCCCCAGCAGGTGCTCGCGCTGCTGCGCTGAGCGTCGCGGCGACACGGCCCCGCCGGCACCCGGCGGGCGCGCGACGCCCCGGGAGGGCCCGCACGGAGCATCCGGCGGGCCCTCTTTGCATGGCTTCGACTCCAGGCGCGATTTGGCCGGCCTTCGGCCCGCTTATCGCCCGACCCCCGGCGCGGGGGCGGCCTTAACCTGCCGGCACAGCGCTTCGGTCCCGACGCTCGAGGATTCGAGGCGATTCATTCGCCCCGTTCCAACTTCGATCCGTCGGCGCCCGCAGCGCCACCGCCCTAGGAGTCCGCCGTGCCCCAGACCATCAACACCAACCTCGTCTCGCTCAACGCGCAGCGCAACTTGAGCACGAGCCAGACCTCGCTGGCCACGGCAATGCAGCGCCTGAGCTCCGGCCTGCGCGTCAACAGCGCCAAGGACGACGCCGCCGGCCTCGCCATCGCCGAGCGCATGAACACGCAGATGCGCGGCATGAACGTCGCGATCCGCAACGCCAACGACGGCATCTCGATGGCGCAGGTGGGCGAAGGCGCGCTCGGCAAGGTCAGCGACATGCTGCAGCGGATGCGCGAGCTGGCCGTGCAGGCCGCCAACGGCACCAACACCGAGACCGACCGCAACAGCCTCAACGACGAGTTCCTGCAGCTGGCGCGCGAGGCCCAGCGCACGCTCGGCGGCACGCAGTTCAACGGCCAGAGCATCCTCGCGACGACGCTCACCTCGGTCTTCCAGGTCGGCGCCAACACGTCGGCCACGCTCGACCAGATCAGCGTCAGCGCCTTCGACTGGACGCAGAGCGCCACCATCACGGCCGCCGTCGGCGCCGCCGTGGGCACCGACCCGACGACGGTCATCGCCGGCAGCGACGGCAGCTTCGCGCTCGCCGCCATCGCCGGCATCGACCTGGCCATCGACAGCATCAACGCCCAGCGCGCGGCCTTCGGCGCGGTGCAGAACCGCTTCGAGAACGTCATCTCCAACCTGATGGTGGCCTCGGAGAACCAGGCCGCCGCGCGCAGCCGCATCATGGACGCCGACTACGCGGCCGAGACGGCGGCCCTCAGCCGCGCGCAGATCCTGCAGCAGGCCGGCAACGCGATGGTGGCGCAGGCCAACCAGCTGCCGCAGCAGGTGCTGTCGCTGCTGCAGCGCTGACGCCCGCAGGGCGACGTGACCGGCCCCGCGGTCCGCCGGCGACGCCGCCGCGGGCACCGACCCGCCGGCCCGTCCGCCGCAACAACGCGTCACATCCGGGGCGCCGACCCGCTCAAGCTTCGCTCAAGCCGGTCGATATGGGGCTCCAAGGGGGCGGCGTGCGCGTTCGACGCGGCACGACCTCTCCCGAAGAGCCCCTTGGCCATCGGCCACCGCGCCTGAGCGGTGCCTCCCCGGGAGAACCCACATGCCCGCGCTCACCTCACTCGGCATCGGCAGCGGCATCGACCTGAACACCATGCTCACGCAGCTGGTGGCGGTGGAGCGCAAGCCGCTCGAGCAGATGCAGGCCGAGGCCAGCAAGCTGCAGACGAAGGTCAGCAGCTTCGGCCAGATCCAGAGCCTCGTCTCGCGCCTGCAGGACGCGGCCAACAAGCTCAAGGGCACCGCCGGCTCCGGCGTCTGGTCGCAGTCGGTGGCCAAGAGCAGCAACGACCAGGTCGTCACCGCCGTCAGCGGCAGCTCGGCCGCGCCGGGCAGCTACGCGGTCACCGTGACGTCGCTGGCCTCGGCCCAGACGGCCGCGTCGGCCACGCCCTTCGCGAACGCCTCGGCGCTGATGGGCGCCGGCACGCTGACGCTCGAGCTGGGCAGCTGGGACGCGGGCCGCACGGCCTTCACGCCCAAGCCCGATACCACGGCAGCGACACTGACCGTCACCGCCGACGACACCGTGACGACGGTGCGCGACAAGATCAACGCCCTCGGCGCCGGCGTCACGGCCAGCATCGTCACCGACGCCAACGGCACGCGGCTGGCGCTGCGCTCGGCCAGCACCGGTGCCGTCAACGGCTTCCGCATCACCGCCGCCGACGCCGACGGCAACAACACCGATGGCGCGGGGCTGTCGCGCATCGCGTACGACCCGCCGGGCGGCACCGTCGGGATGCTGTTCGGCCAGGCCGGCGCCAACGCCGTGGCCAGCATCAACGGCGTGCCGGTCGAATCGGCCACCAACGAGCTCACCGGCGTCGTCGAGGGCCTGACGCTGCGCCTGCGCGGCACCGCCGCCACCGCGGTGGACGTGGATGTCAGCCCGGACCGCGAGGCCATCACCGAAGCCGTCAAGGGCCTCGCCAGCGCCTACAGCGATCTGGCCAAGTACATCGGCGAGCAGACGAAGTACGACGCCACCTCCAAGGTGGGCGGCCCGCTGCAGGGCGACAGCGCGGCCGGCAACGTGCTGGCACGCCTGCGGGGCGTGATCAACGGCGCCTCCGGGGCGTCGTCGGCCTTCGGGCGCCTGTCCGACGTCGGCCTCGAGCTGCAGCGCGACGGCACGCTCGCCGTCGACGGCGTCAAGCTCGACAAGGCGCTCGGCGACCTCGAGGGCCTGAAGAAGGCGTTCACGAACTCCGACGCGCTGGTGACGTCCAACGAGGGCTTCGCCCGCCGCTTCGCGACGCTGACCACCGAGCTGCTCGCCGTCGACGGCAGCCTCACCACGCGCAGCGAGGGCCTGCGCAAGCTGATCACGCAGAACAGCGAGAAGCAGAGCCGCCTCGAGGACCGCGTCGAGCGCTACCAGGCGCGCCTGGTGCAGCAGTTCACCGCGATGGACTCCAACCTCGCGCGCCTGAACGCGCTCAACAGCTACGTCACGCAGCAGCTGGCCGGATTGGCCAACAGCGGCAACAGCTGATGCGGTGGGAGGCTTCACGGCCTCCTGCTCAAGTGGCCCGGACCGGGGGCCGATAACAGGTGCATCCAACGCGCACCGAGTCCCCCAGGATGTACGCCTCACAGACCTTCGCGCCCTTCGGCGGCCACGCCGCCCGCCATGCCCTCGGCGGCCTCTACCAGCAAGTGCGGGTCGAGTCCAAGGTCGACGGCGCCTCGCCGCACGAGCTGGTGGCGATGCTGTTCGAGGGCTTCATGGAAGCCGTGGCGCAGGCACGGGGCGCGATGCGCGAGCAGCGTCCCGAGGTCAAGGGTGCCGCGATCGGCCGTGCCGTGCGCATCGTCGAGGAAGGCCTGCGTGCCGGCCTCGACCTGCGTGCCGGCGGCTCGCTGGCACGCGACCTCGACGAGCTCTACAGCTATCTCGCCCTGCGCCTGACGCTGGCGAACCTGCGCAACGACGAGGCGGCGCTGGAGGAATGCCAGCGCCTGATGCGACCGCTGCACGAGGCATGGCTGGCCATCGCCGAAGAGGCCGAGGCCGCCGCACCCCGCCGTCGCTGAACCCCCGCCGACCCGACAAGCCCGCATCCCAACCTCAGCACCGCAGCCCATGGATCCGCAACTGCTCACCTACTACGAAGCGATCGAGCGCGCCAGCGCCGACATGCTCACCGCCGCGCGGGCGGGCAACTGGGACGAGGTGGTCAAGCTGGAGGGCGCCTGCGTGCTGCTGATCAGCCAGCTCAAGCATGCCGCCCAGGAGCCGCGGCCGGCCCTGGCCGACACGCAGGCCGAGCGCGCGGTGGACGCGGCGCAGACGGACGCCGCCAAGGCCAAGTCGCGCATCATGCAGCGCATCCTCGTCAACGACGCCGAGATCCGCCAGCTCGCGGAGCCCTGGCTGCAGACGCTGGACGACGCCCTCGCCGGGCGCCGCCGCACGCTGCACTGAAGGAACGGGCGCCATGGAGGCCGGTCTCCAGCCCGCGCGGGCCACGGCGACGCCCGCGGCCGCGCACGACGACTACCGCGTCGCCGATGCCGCCGAGCGCCTGGCGTTGCTGATGCAGCTGCGGGACAGCGCCACCCCGGTGCTGATGCACGCCCCGGACGGCGCCACGCTGCGCACGAAGCTGTGGGTCGTCGACGGCAGCGCCTCGCGCCTCGTGTTCTCGGTGGCGGCGGCCGACCTGGCCTCGCCGCACCTGGACGCGCTGCTGGAGGCCGAGGAGGTCACCGCGGTCGCGCACCCGGGGCAGGTCAAGCTGCAGTTCGACCTCGCCGGCCTCGTGCTCGTGCGCGGCCACGCGAGCGCCGTGCTGCAATGCGGCTTGCCGGAGGAACTGCTGCGCTTCCAGCGCCGCGAGACCTTCCGCGTCTGCCCGCCCGTGACCTCGCCGGTGGCCTACCTGCGCCACCCGGCCATCCCCGACATGTCGCTGGCGCTGCGCGTGCTCGACCTGAGCCTCGGCGGCTGCGCGCTGCGCCTGCCCGACGACGTGCCGTCGCTGCCACCCGGCACCCGGCTGGGCGGCGTCACCGTCGAGCTGGACCTGCACACGCGGCTGCGCGTCGAGCTGACGCTGCAGCACGTGACGCACCTGGCGCACGCCGAGGGCGGAGCCCGGGACGACCGGGCGACCCCGGCCACGCAGGGCCCGGGCGGCGCCCGCCTGGGCTGCGAGTGGCACCTGCTGCGCCCCGAGGACGAGCGCGCGCTGCAGCGCTGGATCGACCAGGCGCAGGTGCGCCAGCGCCTGAACCAGCGTGCCGCCGCCGCGCGCGGCGCTTCCGGCAGCACCGGCAGCACCGGTGCGGCGCCTGCCAACCCGTCCGCGCCCGCGGCTGGGCGCAGCCCGGTGCCGGCGGCCGACGCGGCCCGGCAGGGCTGAGGCATCGCGCGCCAGATCCAGCGCACGACGCAGGATGAGTCACGAGGCACTGATGGCACGGCGCGGATTCACGCTCGTCGAGGTGCTCGTGGCCAGCGTCGTCGGCGTGCTGCTGGCGACGATGGCCTGGCCCAGCTATCGCAGCCAGTTGCTGCGCGCCGGCCGGGCCGAGGCCGTCGAAGCGCTGCAACGCCTGCAGCGCGTGCAGGAGCAGCATCGGGAGACGTTCGGCCGCTACGCCACCGAACTGGCGGCCGTCGGCTTCGCGCAAGCCAGCACCGGCGGCCGCTACCGCCTCGAACTCATTCCCACCGGCGTCGAGTCGTACCGCGCGGTCGCCGTGGCGCACGAGGCGGGGCCGCAGGCCGCCGACACGGCCTGCCCGGCCCTCAGCCTGGAGGTGCGCCAGGGCTTCGCCACTCTCGGCCCCGACGGCCGCTGCTGGAATCGATGAACGCCGCCCGCCATCCCCCGGGGCCCGCCGCCCCTCGCCGCCGCGGCGGGTCCGTGCCGGGCTGCGCCCGCGGCCTCACGCTGCTGGAGCTGGCGCTCGTGATGGCCGTGCTCGCCATCCTCGGCGCGCTGGCCGTGCCGAGCATGGCCGCGCGCCTGCGCGCCGAACGCCTGCAGACCGCGGCCGAGATGTACGCCGCCGACATCGCGGATGCCCGCCACGAGGCCGCGCGCCGCGGCCAGGCCCTGCACATCGAGGCACACGCCTCGTCGGCGCCCGTCGCGCCGGCGCAGCCCACGTGGTGCTGGTCGGTGGCCGTGTCGCCCGACTGCCCCTGCGGCGACGCCGCCGCGGCGAGCACCTGCCGCCTGAAGATCGTCCCCGCCCAGGAGCACCCGGGCGTCAGCCTCGTCCAGGCGCAGCCGGTGAAGGTGCAGCCCGACGGACAGGCCACGCCGACGCTGGCCGCCGTGTTCGCCGCCGGCGATCGGCAGCTGCACGTCCAGATCTCGCGCTTCGGCCGCGCGCGCGTCTGCGATCCGGCGGGCACTTCGAGCCGGGTGCCGCGCTGCTGAGAAGGCGTCGGGGCCAGCCGCCGCGCACAGCATGCCGGCGTTGCCGACGAAAACCGACATCGACGCGCGGGCGGAGGGGCTTCGCGCGAGGCGGTGCTCGCCTCAGACCTGCATGTTCATGATGTCGCTGTAGGCCTGCAGCAGCCGGTTGCGCACCTGCAACGTGGCCTGGAAGCCGACGTTGGCCTTCTGCATCGCCAGCATCGTTTCCTCGACGCTGACCGTGGGGTTGTCGAGCGTCAGCTCACGCTGCAGCCGCTGCGCCTCGAGCTGCGACTGGCTCACGCCCTGCAGGGCCTGCGTCATCGCGGCCTTGAATCCGCCGGCCGGCGCGCCCGCGCCGTCGACCCGTGGCATGCCATTGGCCTGCAGCCCGGCACGCGCCAGCGCGGCCTGGAAATCGAACGGCTTGAGCCGGACCTCGTTCATGGCGGTTCATGAGCTCTTCACGGTGACGCCACTGTAGGCAGCCGCCCGTCGCGGCACGGGCGGAAGAAGCCGGGCTTTGGGCGCCTTCTCACGGCACCGCCGCCCGGGCGCGCCCCGAACAATGCGTGCAGTCACCCCTCCTCGGGCCTCCTTCGCCCCTGCCTCCCTCCGCAATGGACAACGCCGTCGCGACCGTCGCCAACAACGCCGCCCTGGCGCCCAACGCCGCCGCAGCCGCGCCCCAGCGGCCGGGCCTCGTCGAGCGCTGGCGCGCGCTGCCGGCGCGCACGCAGACGATGGCGCTGGCCGGCATCGCCGCGCTGGTGGCCGTGCTCGTGCTGCTGGCGGGCAATGCCCGCGACGCCGACTGGCGCGTGCTGTTCCCGAACCTGTCGGAGAAGGACGGCGGCCAGGTCATCGAACGGCTGACGCAGATGAACGTGCCCTACCGCTTCAGCGAGAGCGGCGGCATGCTGATGGTGCCGGCCTCGCGCGTGCACGAGCTGCGCATGAAGCTCTCCGCGGCCGGCCTGCCCACCGGCGGCGTCGGCCCGGGCGGCCTCGGCAGCGCCGGCCCCGGCTACGAGCTGCTCGACAAGTCGCCCTTCGGCCAGACGCAGGGACAGGAGCGCATGAACGTGCAGCGCGCCATCGAGGGCGAGCTGACGCGCACGATCCAGAGCCTGGCCTCCGTGCAGTCGGCGCGCGTGCACCTCGCGATCCCGAACCAGAACGGCTTCTTCCGCGAGCAGCAGAAGCCCAGCGCCAGCGTCGTGCTCAACCTGCACCCCGGCCGCACGCTCGAGCGCAGCCAGATCGCCGGCATCGTGCACCTGGTGAGCTCCAGCGTGCCGGAGATGAACCCGAAGGCCGTCAGCGTGATCGACGGCAGCGGCGCGCTGCTGTCGGGAGCCCCGGCCGGCGAGGCCGACGCCGAGGGCCTGGACGGCACGCAGCTGCAGTACCGCCGCCAGATCGAGGCCGGCCACCTGCGCCGCATCCTGGACCTGCTGGAGCCGGTCGTCGGGCGCGACAACGTCCGTGCCAGCGTCACCGCGGACATCGACTTCTCGCAGGTGATGCAGACCGCCGAGGCCTACCGGCCGAACCAGGGTGCCGACGCCCGCATCGCGATCCGCGAGCAGCGCTCGCAGGAGAGCACGCAGCCCGGCAGCGCCACGCCGGCCGGCGTGCCCGGCGCGATGACCAACCAGCCGCCGGTCAACGCCACGGCGCCGATCGCCGGCGCCTCGGCGCCGCTGCAGGCCGCCGGCGCCAGCGGCACCGGTGGCAGCATGAGCCGCGAGGGCGCGACCCGCTACGAGCTCGACAAGACCGTCACCGTCACGCGTGCCGCGGTCGGCCAGGTCAAGCGCCTGTCGGCCGCGGTGGTGGTCAACCACCGCAGCAGCACCGACTCCAAGGGCAAGCCGGTGTCGACGCCGCTGACGGACAAGGAGATCGAGCAGCTCACCGCGCTCGTGCAGCAGGGCATCGGCTTCAACAGCGAGCGCGGCGACCAGGTGAAGGTGATCAACGCCCCCTTCCGCGCCGACCCCGCGCCGGCGGCCGACACCACGCCGCTGTGGCAGCAGCCCTGGCTCACCGACCTGCTGCGGAGCACCGCGGCGCCGCTGGCGCTCGGCCTCGTCGGCCTGGCGATCGTCTTCGCGCTGCTCCGGCCGGCGATGAAGGCGATGTTCGCGCCGCCCCCGCCGTCCCCCGGCGCGCAAGTCAACGAGGTGGTCGGCGGCGACCTGCCGCTCGATCCGTCGGCGCCGCCGGCGCTCGAGGCGCCGGGCGCCAACGAACGCCTCGAGGCCGCGCGCCGGCTGGCCAAGGAGAACCCGGCGGCCGTCGCCAACATCGTGCGCGGCTGGGTCAACGGCGAAGCATGACCTCCACCCGAAGCGCCCGCGGCACGGCCCTCCCGGGTCGGCACCGCCAGCGGCCCGGCCCGGCCGGATCCGCGGCGGTCGCCCGTCCGCCAGTTCACTTTAGCCGCTAGCCCATGGCTGCCCCGCTCGACGACCAAGGCCTGGAAGACGCCGCCATCCTGCTCATGAGCCTGGGCGAGGAGGAGGCCGCGGAGATCTTCAAGCACCTCTCGCCCAAGGAGGTGCAGCGCCTGGGCGAGACGATCGCGAAGACGAAGGCGGTGCCGCGCGAGCGCGTCGACAACGTGTTCGAGAAGTTCGAGGCCGTGGCCGCGAGCGAGCACATCCTGGTGGCCGACACGAACGAGTACGTCAAGAGCGTGCTGCGGCGGGCGCGCGGCGAGGACAAGGCCAACCTGCTGATCGACCGCATCCTGCAGGGCAGCGACGTCACCGGCATCGAGAGCCTGAAGTGGATGGACCCGGGCTCGGTGGCCGAGCTGCTGCGCAACGAGCACCCGCAGATCGTCGCCGCCATCCTCGTGCACCTCGAGTACGACCAGGCGGCCGACATCCTCAAGCTGTTCCCCGAGCGCCAGCGCAACGAGGTGATGATCCGCATCGCCACGCTCGACGGCATCCAGCCGGCGGCGCTGAAGGACCTCAACGAGGTGATGAGCAAGGTGCTCGCCGGCGGCGACCGCACCAAGAAGGCCAACCTCGGCGGCGTCAAGACCACCGCCGAGATCCTCAACATGCTCGGCAGCGCCGTCGAGACCAGCGTGCTCGACTTCGTGCGCGAGGCGGACAACGACCTCGCGCAGAAGATCATGGACAACATGTTCACCTTCGACGACGTCGAGAAGATCGACGACAAGGGCATCCAGGCCCTGCTGAAGGAGGTGCAGAGCGAGTCGCTGGTCATCGCGCTCAAGGGTGCCTCGCCGACCATGCGCGAGAAGGTGTTCAAGAACATGTCCAGCCGCGCCGCCGAGTCGCTCAAGGAAGACCTCGAGTCGCGCGGGCCGGTCCGCCTGTCGGAGGTGGAGTCCGAGCAGAAGGAGATGCTCAAGATCATCCGCCGCCTCGTCGATGAAGGGCAGATCGTGCTCGCCGGCGGCGGTGACGAGCAGTTCGTATGAGCCAGGGCGGTTCTCCGAAGAGCCCGTGGCGCAACGTGCCGCCGGCCGCGGGCGCGAAGCCGGCCTCGGCCTACACGCGCTTCATCCCGCGCGAGGAGCTCGGCGAGGTCGAGAGCTGGCGACCGGGCAGCTTCGGCGGCGCGGGCGCGCCCGGCGCCGAAGCGCCCGCGCGCGCCGCCGCGACCGCCCCGACCCCCGAACCGACGGCCGCCGAGTGGCAGGCCCGCATGCAGGCCGCGCGCCAGGCCGGCTACCAGGACGGCTACCGCGACGGGATGGCCGCGCTCGAGAACTTCAAGCAGCAGTTCGCGGCCCAGGCCACGGCCCAGGTGGGCCAGCTGCTCGACGCGTTCGACCGCCAGCTCGCCGCGATGGACGAGAAGCTCGCGCAGACGCTGGCCCGCACCGCCGTGCAGCTGGCGCGCGAGGTCGTGCGCAGCGAGCTCGTCACGCAGCCTTCGCTCGTGGCCGGCGTCGCCGCCGAGGCCCTCGGCGCGGTGATGCTGTCGGCACGGCACATCACCGTCGTCGCGCATCCGCAGGACCTGCCGCTCATCGCCGAGGGGGCCGAGGAGACGCTCGCCGCACGCGGCGCGCGCCTCGTCGCCGACGCGGCGGTCGAGCGTGGCGGCGTGCGCATCGAGTCGGACGTCGGCCGCGTCGACGCCGGCATCGCCCGCCGCTGGCAGCAGGCCG
>Ga0209172_10002403_pt1 | contig 33169 bp, 32 predicted proteins | sample LarsenN4metaG_FD_184113 | JGI IMG/M metagenome (GOLD analysis project Ga0209172, IMG submission 184113) | Hot spring sediment bacterial and archeal communities from British Columbia, Canada, to study Microbial Dark Matter (Phase II) - Larsen... ... | reverse complement strand
TCCACGCGCGCTCTTCCGGCAGGAAGCCGGAGTTCTTGACGTTGCCCTTCCAGTTCTTGAGGTCGATCTCCTGGTGGGCGATGTTCCAGTCGCCGCAGATCACCACGTCGCGGCCCTGCGCGCGCAGCTGGTCGAGGTGCGGCTTGAACACGTCGAGGAAGCGGAATTTCACGTCCTGGCGCTCGTCGCTGCTGGAGCCGGACGGCAGGTACAGCGAGATCACCGACAGGTTGCCGCTATCGACCTGCAGATAGCGGCCTTCGGCGTCGATCCAGTCCACGCCGAGACCGATGGTGACCGCGTCCGGCTGCTGGCGGGTGTAGATGCCGACGCCGCTGTAGCCCTTCTTGTCGGCGTAATGAAAGTAGCCGGTCATGCCGTCCGGATTCTGCATCCGCGGCGACAGGTCGCCGGCCTGCGCCTTCAGCTCCTGCACGCAGACAAAATCGGCGTGATGGCCGGCCAGCCAGTCAAAAAAACCCTTCTTGTCGGCAGAACGGATGCCGTTGAGGTTGGCGGAAACGATTCGAAGCATGGGGTCTCCCGTGGTATCCTTGCCGGCAATTTTTCAGCCACGTCAAAGTGTTAATCATAAAGAGGTATATGGGAATGAGCGATTTTCGTCAGGATTTTATTCGTTTTGCGCTGAGCAAGCAGGTATTGCGTTTTGGCGCATTCGTCACCAAAGCCGGACGCACCTCGCCGTACTTCTTCAACGCCGGCCTGTTCAATGATGGCGACAGCGTACTGCAGCTGTCGCGTTTTTATGCAAAATCCATCAGCAGCAGCGCCGTAGAGTTTGACATGATTTTCGGGCCGGCCTACAAGGGCATCATCCTCGCCGCCGCCGCCTCGATGGCGCTGGCGGAACAGGGCCGCAACGTGCCGTTCGCCTACAACCGCAAGGAAGCCAAGGACCACGGCGAAGGCGGCACTCTGGTCGGCGCGCCGCTCAAGGGTAAGGTACTGATCATCGATGACGTGATCTCCGCCGGCACCTCGGTGCGCGAATCGGTGCAGCTGATCCGTGCCGCCGGCGCCGAGCCGGCCGGCGTCGCCATCGCGCTGGACCGCATGGAACGCGGCACCGGCGAGCTGTCGGCGGTGCAGGAAGTGGCCCGCGACTTCAACCTGCCGGTGGTGGCCATCGCCAACCTGCACGACCTGCTCGGCTTCCTCGAAGGCAGCCCGGAGCTGGCCGATAATCTGGAAGCGGTGCGCGCCTACCGCGCCCAGTACGGCGTCAGCGCCTGACATGGCCCGCCGCGCCGTACTGCTCTGCTGTCTCGTCACCGTGCCGGCCACGGCTGGCGGGCTATACAAGTGGCAGGACCAGCACGGCGCGGTGCACTACAGCGACCAGCGGCCAACGCAGGAACAGGCCGCCGGCGTCAGCCGCCTGAACCCGCAGGGCGTGCTGCTGGAAGCGGGCGAATCGGCGGCACAGCAGGCGGCCCGCCTCGCCGCCGCCGCACAGCATAAACAGCAGCAGGCGCAGCGTCGCGAGCAGCAGCGCCAGGACCGGCTGTTGCGCGAGCGCTACGACAGCGTGCGCGACATCGAGCGGCAACGTGACGCCGAGCTGCAACGGCTGCAGCCGGGTCTGCTGCAACTGCAACGCCAGCAACAGCACGAGCGCCAGCATCTGGCCAGCCTGCAGGCCGAGGCGAACAGACTGCAGCAGGCCGGCAAGCCGCTGCAGGGACTGCCCAGCCAGATCGCGGTGCAGCAGCGCCTGCTGGACGGCACCAGCGCCCAGCTGCAATTGCGCAGCAACGAGATCGAGGCGCTGCGTCTGAAGGCGGAACAGGACAGCCAGCGCCTGCGCCAGCTGCTCGGCGCCAGCGCGCCCTAAACCGGCCCGGCGCGGCCAAGCACACCGCACCGCGTAGCCAAACCCTGACGCATCGACACAGGCCGACCAGGCGCACGACAAGGCGGCGCAATGCCGGATCAGCGGTGTCGTGCGCGGCGCTTACTGCTGCGCCGCTTCCTTCTGCTGCCAGGCGTCCTTCAATACCTGCTGCGCCTGCTGCAGGCCGCTCTCCGCCGCCAGCAACTGGCTGTCGGCGTGCTGCAACTGCAGATTGGCCTGCGCCAGCTGCTGCTGCGCCTGCTCCAGCCGCTGTGCGGCCAACCTTTGCTCCGCCTCCGCCTGCTGTTTCTGCCGCCGTGCGCCATCGAGGCGGCTGTCGGCGCTCTGGTACGCCATCTGCGCCGCCAGCAGTTGCTGATCCACCGTCTGCGCCTGCAGCGTTGCCGCCGCCAGCAGCAGCGCCAGTGCCATGGTCTTGCCTTTCATGTTTCGGACTCCTTGAATCGGTTTGCGGTGTGGCTCAATCGTCCGCCGGCAGCGCGCCGCGCGGTACGTCCAGCGCCTGGATGCGCTCGCGCAGATAGCACAGCATCAGCAGCCCCGGCAGCGCCATCACCGTCGAGAACAGGAAGAACACCGGCCAGCCGACGCTTTCGGCCAGCACCCCGGACATCGGCCCGACCCACACGCGGCCGATGGCGGAAAACGCCGACAGCAGCGCGAACTGGGTGGCGGTGAATTTCTGGTTGCACAGCGCCATCAGGAAGGCGACAAACGCCGCGGTGCCCATGCCGGCGGTCAGGTTCTCGATGCTGACCGCGAACAGCAGCAGATTGTCGACGGCGGTGGCCTCGTGCAGCGCCACCAGCCCCCAGTCGAACGGTGGCAGCCAGAAGCCGCCCCAGGCGCCCTTGCCCGACACCGCCACCAGCCAGAAACCGAGGTTGGACAACAGCTGCAGCACGCCGAACAGCAGCAGCGAGCGGAACAGGCCCAGCTTCATCATCAGCGCACCACCGGCCAGCGCGCCGACGATGGTCAGCCAGATGCCGATCACCTTGTTGACCACGCCAATCTCGGCCTGGGCAAAACCGACGCCCTTCAGCAAAAAGGTGGTGGTCAGCGCGCCGGCAAAGGCGTCGCCCAGTTTGTAGAGGATGATCAACGCCAGAAAAGCGCCGGCCGCCTCCATGCTGAAATAGTTGCCCAGCGAGCGGTTCAGCGTCTCGAAGCGCGCGCGCCGCGCCGCCCACCACGCCAGCGGGATGGTCACCGCCATGCCGATCAGCAGCGTCAGCAGGTCGACCCATTTTTTCTGGTCCGGGTTGGACGGCGGCGCAAGGTTGGCCGCAGCCGGGGCCGCGCTGCCGAACAGCGGCGACAGCACGGCGTCGGCCAGCGGCGCGCCGACGCGGGTGGTGAACTGGTAGCCGACCACCACCGCCAGCAGCACCGCGACAAAGCCTTTCAGGTCGTTGCGCGCGTTGCTGTGCGGCGCGACATTGCCGGCCGGCACCGGCGGCACCAGCAGCAGCGACACCAGCGCCGCCGCCAGCATCAGCCCCGCCATCAGCAGGTAGATGCCGTTCCAGTTCAGACCGCTGCCGCTGACCGGATCGGCCCACACCATGGCGATGCCGCCGGACAGGATCATCGCCAGCCGGTAACCGAACACCCCCAGCGAGGAGCCGAGGCCGCGTTCCTGCGGCGCCAGCACGTCGGTGCGGTAGGCGTCGATCACCACGTCCTGCGACGCCGACAAAAAGGACAGCAGCACCGCCAGCAGCGCAAACGCCTGGATGCCGTGTGCCGGCGAGGTGCGGGACATCAGCGCCAGCGTGGCGGCGATGCCCAGCTGCGACAGCACCAGCCAGCCGCGGCGGCGCCCCAGCAGCGGCGGCTCGAAGCGGTCCATCAGCGGCGCCCACAGGAACTTGAAGGTGTACGGTAGCCCGACCAGGCTGAGAAAGCCGATGGTGGCGATGTCGAGGCCGTCCACCGTCAGCCACGCCTGCATCGCGGTGCCGGACAGCGCCAGCGGCAGGCCGCTGGCAAAACCCAGCACCCCGATCATGACCATGCGCCACGCGCCGCTCTTGCGAAAATCAGCCATCTACTCGTTCCTGTCCCTGCAAAATAAAAAGAGCGCGGATCACGCGCCCTGAAGCCGCCGGGGCCGGGCCCCGGCCAGCACTGCGTCAGCCGCGGCCGACCCGGTAAAACGCCAGGCTGCCGCGCAGATTGGGCAGGAAGCTCACCCGCCGGCCGTGCGCCATCACCACCCGCTCCAACACGCGGATGTGGTTCTTGGCGCACAGGTTCTCGAAGTCGCCCAGCATGCACCAGTGGATGTTGGGGGTGTTGTACCACTGGTAGGGCATGTCGTCGGACACCGGCATGTGGCCCTGCATGATCTGCCAGCGGTTCTGCCAGTAGCCGAAGTTGGGGAAGGTGACGATGGCCTCGCGGCCAACCCTGAGCATCTCCAGCAGGATCTCTTCGGTGTGCTGCATCGCCTGGATGGTCTGCGACAGCACCACGTGCTCGAAACGCTGGTCCTCGAATTCGGCGAGGCCGGCCTCGAGGTCGCCCTGGATGGCGTTGACGCCGGCCTTGACGCAGCTGACCACGTTATTGACGTCGAAATCGACGCCGTAGCCGTTGACCTGCTTGTGCTGCTGCAGCCAGGCCAGCAGTTCGCCCTCGCCGCAACCGAGGTCCAGCACGCGGCTGGCCGGGGCCACCCAGTCGGCGATCAGCTGCAGATCGGGGCGCAATGTTGTCAGTGTCGTCATGCGTTCACCTCCTCGGCCACGCGGTCCAGATAGGCCTGCATCAGGTCGACATAGGGTTGGTCGGTCATCAGGAAGGCGTCGTGGCCGTGCACCGACTCGATCTCGCCATAGCAGACGCGCTTGCCGGCGGCGATCAGCGCCTTCACCGTCTCGCGCGAGCGTTCCGGCGAGAAGCGCCAGTCGCTGGTGAAGCTGGCCACCAGGAAGCTGGCCGTCGCCTTTTTCAGCGCCGCCACCAGGTCGCCGCCGTAGTCCTTGGCCGGGTCGAAGTAGTCCAGCGCCTTGGTCATCAGCAGGTAGGTGTTGGCGTCGAAGTAGTCGGAGAACTTGTCGCCCTGGTAGCGCAGGTAGCTCTCGATCTCGAACTCGACGTCGTAGCCGAACTGGTATTCGCCGGAGCGCAGCATGCGGCCGAATTTCTCGCCCATGCCGTCATCGGACAGGTAGGTGATGTGGCCCAGCATCCGCGCCAGGCGCAAGCCGCGGCGCGGGATGGCGCCGTGGGCGTAGAAATCGCCGCCGAGGAAATCGGGATCGGTAATGATCGCCTGCCGCGCCACGTCGTTGAAGGCGATGTTCTGCGCCGACAGCTTCGGCGCCGAGGCGATCACCAGCGCGTGGGCGATGCGTTCCGGGTAGTCGATGCTCCACTGCAGCGCCTGCATGCCGCCGAGGCTGCCGCCGATCACCGCCGCCCAGCGGTCGATGCCGAGACGGTCGGCGAGGCGCGCCTGCGCGGTGACCCAGTCCGGCACCGTCACCACCGGAAAGCGCGAGCCCCAGGGTTGGCCGCAATCCGGATCGATGCTGGACGGGCCGCTGCTGCCGTGACAGCCGCCAAGGTTGTTGACCCCGACCACGAAGAAGCGGTTGGTGTCGATCGGCTTGCCGGGGCCGACCATGTTGTCCCACCAGCCGGCGGCCTTGTCGTCGGCGCTGTAGCGGCCGGCAACGTGGTGATGGCCGGACAGCGCGTGGCAGATCAGAATGCCATTGCTGCGCGCGGCATTCAGCGTGCCGTAGGTTTCAAAAGTCAGGCGATACGACGCCAGCACATGGCCGCTGTTGAGCGGCAAGGGCGTGGCAAAATCCGCATGCTGTGGCGTCACGATGCCGACGGATGACGAAAGATTGGACATAACTGCCTCTTGTAATCGGCGGCGGGGGCAGGAATGGCGGCCTTTTCGGCTCTGCCCGTCCCCGTTCAAGGCTGCTCCTGAGCAAGGACAGAGCTTAGCTTGCCGACGCACGCTTGCACAGGCCTGCCAACGCCGCCAATAATCATTCCCTGCAAATTTTCGCGGTTTTTCCCCATGATCGGTCGCCTGTTCCGGCTTGCCCTGCTGTTTGTCACCGCTTTCCTGCTGATCCGCTGGCTGTTCAACCGCGAACAGCGCCAGACCGTCCGCGAGTTCATCCACACCCTCGCCATCGCGCTGCTGGGCAGCTCGCTGCTGTTCCTGCTGCTGAATCTGGCCGGCGTGCGGCTGTAGTCGACAGCCTTGATCCCGCTCACTCCGCCGCGGCGGCCAAGGCGCTAGACTGCCGGCTTTTCTGCCGACGAGCCCTGGCTGCGCATGGACCTGACCCGCCATCTTCATACCTTCGGCCACTACCTGAAGACCCGTTTCGGGGAAAAGGTGCACAAGCTGTCGCTGGCCGGCGACTTCACCTGTCCCAACCGCGACGGCACGCTGGACCGCGGCGGCTGCACCTTCTGCAACGTGAAAAGCTTCGGCCGCGAGGGCGGTACGCTGTCCATCGCCGAGCAGATCGCCCGCGAGAAGCACAAGACCGACCGCGCCCGCCGTTATCTGGCCTACTTCCAGGCCTATACCAGCACCTACGCCGAGGTGGCCACGCTCAAGGCGCTGTACGACGAGGCGGCGAGCCAGCGCGACGTCGTCGGCCTGTGCGTCGGCACCCGCCCCGACTGCGTGCCGGATGCCGCGCTCGACCTGCTTGCCGGCTACCAGCAGCGCGGCTATGAAGTCTGGCTGGAGCTGGGCCTGCAAACCGCCCACGACGCCACCCAGGCGCTGATCCGGCGCGGCCACGGCCTCGCCGACTACCGCGACGCGGTGCAGCGCGCGCATCGGCGTGGGCTGCAGGTCTGCACCCACCTGATCGCCGGCCTGCCCGGCGAAGACGACCGCCACGTGCGGCAGACGCTGGCCACGGTGCTGGACATCGGCGTGGAAGGGCTCAAGCTGCACCCGCTGATGATCGTGCGCGGCAGCCGCATGGCGGCCCAGTACCGTCGCGGCGAGATCGCCCCGCTGACGCAAGCGCACTACGCCGCGCTGGCGGCCGAGCTGATCCGCCACACCCCGCCCGAGGTGGTCTACCATCGCGTATCCGCCACCGCGCAGGCGCCGACGCTGATCGCGCCCGACTGGTGCGGCCCGCGCTGGCCGGCACTGCAGGCGATTGCCGCCGCGCTGGCCACCAGCGGGCCGCAGGGCAGCGCGCTCGGTCGACCGTGGGTCGCGGGGTAAGCCGCGGCGCGCAACTGTTTTTGCCGGCGGCTGTCAGATCAGGCGGAATACTGCGACTAAGGCCTGTTGCCCCCGCGAGATCACCACTATGCTCATCAAGACCCTGACCGACCGCCTGTCCTCTGCCGACATCACCCCGCAGGAGGTCTACCTCAACCGCCGCCAGTTCATGGCCGGCAGCGCCGGGTTGCTGCTGCCGGTGTCGGCCATCGCCGCCTTGCCGGCGACGAAAAGCCCGCTGTCGACCAGCGAAAAACCGAACAGCCGCGACGACATCACCAGCTACAACAACTACTACGAATTCGGCACCGGCAAGGAAGAGCCGGCGCTGTACGCCCGGCGGCTGAAGACGCGGCCGTGGACGGTGACGGTAGACGGCGAGGTGACCAAGGCGCGCACATTTGACATCGACAGCCTGCTGAAGATGAAGCTGCAGGAGCGCATCTACCGCCTGCGCTGCGTCGAGGGCTGGAGCATGGTGATCCCTTGGATTGGCTTCCCGCTGGCCGACTTGCTGAAGCAGGTACAGCCGACCTCGCGCGCCAAGTACGTGGCGTTCGAGACCGCGCTGCGCCCCGGCGAGATGCCGGGCGTGGCGCGACGGGTGCTGGACTGGCCGTACCGCGAGGGGCTGCGCATCGACGAGGCGATGCACCCGCTGACCATCCTCGCCGTCGGCCTCTACGGCGAGCTGCTGCCGAACCAGAACGGCGCGCCGGTGCGGCTGGTGGTGCCGTGGAAGTATGGTTTCAAGAGCATCAAGTCCATCAGCCGCATCCACCTGCTGGAAAAGCAGCCGCCGACCAGCTGGAACATGGCGGCGCCGAACGAGTACGGCTTCTACTCCAACGTCAATCCGGCGGTCGACCACCCGCGCTGGAGCCAGGCGACCGAGCGCCGCATCGGCGAATTCTTCAAGCGCAAGACGCTGCCGTTCAACGGCTACGGCGAGCAGGTTGCCAGCCTGTACCGCGGCATGGACCTGCGACGGAACTTCTGACATGGCCGACAGCACCATCCTCGCCCGCCCGCTGGCCCTGCACTGGCAACAACCCGGCCCGCGCCTGTTCGCCGCCATCAAGGGGCTGCTGTTCCTGATCTGCCTGTTGCCACTGGCGCAGCTGCTGTGGCACGCGCTGCTCGGCCATGCGGTCAACCCGATCGAGGACCTGACCCGCGGCCTCGGCACCTGGACGCTGCGCTTCTTGCTGCTCACGCTGTGCGTGTCGCCGCTGCGCGCGCTGGGGGCGCCGGGTTGGCTGCTGCGCCTGCGCCGCATGCTGGGACTGTACGCGTTCTTCTACGCCTGCCTGCACCTGCTGACCTATCTGTGGCTGGACCAGTTCTTCGACTGGGCCGCCATCGTGCGCGACATCGTCAAGCGGCCGTTCATCACCGTCGGCATGCTCGCCTTCGGGCTGCTGCTGCCGCTGGCGATCACCTCCACCGACGGCTGGATCCGCCGCCTGAAGCGCAACTGGGGCAAGCTGCACCGCCTGGTCTACGTCATCGCCCCGCTGGGGGTGCTGCACTACCTGTGGCTGGTGAAGCGCGACCTCCAGTCGCCGCTGATCTATGCCGCCATCCTCGCCGTGCTGCTGCTGTGGCGAGTGTGGCGATACTTGCGGCCAACGTTGGCCGCACGGGTAAAATAGCCGACGTCTTGCACTGGACCCCGCATCATGTCGAAAGAGAAAGCCCCGGTCACCCAGGCCATCCGCCTGCTGCGCCAGCATCAGGTCAGCTACAGCGAACACCTGTACAAGTATGAGGAAAAAGGCGGCACCCGCGTCTCGGCGCGCGAGCTGGGTGTCGATGAACACTGCGTGATCAAGACCCTGATCATGGAAGACGAGCACAAGAAGCCGCTGATCGTGCTGATGCACGGCGACCGCGAGGTTGGCACCGGCATGCTGGCCAAGCAGGCCGGCGTCAAGAAGATCAGCCCCTGCGACGCCAAGACCGCCGACAAGCACAGCGGCTACCAGGTCGGCGGCACCAGCCCGTTCGGTACCCGCGCCAGCATGCCTGTGTACATGGAAGCCAGCATCGCCGAGCTGGACAGGATCTACATCAATGGCGGCAAGCGCGGCTTCCTGCTCGGCCTGTCGCCGCAGGAGGTGATCCGCGTGCTGCAGCCGGTGCTGGTGCAGGCCGCCGCCAGCTGAGCGAGCGGTTCACGTTCTCGCGCGCCAGCGTCAGAGCAGCCGGCATGGCCAACAACGCGCCGTGAACGTGGTATCAGTCCGCCCGTTTTGACCGATGCCCACGCAGGATCACGCCGGCGCAGCGGCTCGCGGTGCGCTGCTTACGCCGCGCGGCTGACGCGGCGACGGTAGGCGCTGCGCAGCAGGAAGCCGGTCACCAGCAGGCCGCTCATGGTCAGCGCCAGCGACAGCGTCGACGTCCACACCAGCGGTGCGATCACCCCGGCGATCAGGCTGGAGAACATGGTCTGGGTGAAGCCCTGCATCGACGACACCGTGCCGCGCAGGTGCGGAAACTGGTCCATCAGCACGATGGTGATCGACGGCGCCGACAGCGACATCCCGGTCGAATACAGCGCCAGCGGCGGCACGCTGCTCCACACCGACGGCGGCAGCAGCCACGCCGACAGCACGTTCAGCACCGCGGCGCCGAACATCAGGGCGTAGCCCAGCGACACCAGCTGCCGCGCATTGCGCCGCCCGGCCAGCCGCCCCGACAGGAAGGCGCCGAGCATGATGCCGCCCACCGCCGGGCCGAACATCCAGATGAACTGATCGTGGCCCAGCCCCAGGTGCTGCATCACGAACACCGGTGCCGACGGGATATAGAGGAAGAAGCCGGCAAAGTTGAACGACACCGCCAGCGCCAGCAGCTGGAACTCGCGCTTGCGGCCAACCTCCAGATAGTTGCGTGCCAGCTGCCGCCAGGCGAATGGCGGGCGCACCTCGCGTGCAAGCGTTTCCGGCAGGCTGCGCCAGCAGGCGACAAACAACAGCAGTCCCAGCAGCGCCATGAACACGAAGATCGAGCGCCAGCCGAAACTGCCGAACAGCAGGCCGCCGACCACCGGCGCAATCGCCGGCGACACCGAGAACAGCATCGTCACCTGCGACATCATGCGTTGCGCATCGTGGCCGTGGAAGCGGTCGCGGATGATGGCGCGGCCGACCACCAGCCCGGCACCGCCGCACAGCCCCTGCATGCCGCGGAACAGCAGCAGCGTCGACAGGTCGCTGGCCATCGCGCAGCCGACCGAGGCGATGGCAAAGCACAGGCACGACACCAGGATCACCGGCCGCCGCCCGACGCTGTCGGAAATGGCGCCATGCCACAGCATCATCAGTGCATAACAGAACAGGTACACCGACAGCGCCTGCTGCATCTGCAGCGGCGAAGCGGACAGCGCCACGCCGATGTCGGCCATCGCCGGCAGGAAGGTGTCGATGGAGAACGGGCCGAGGGTGGCCAGTGCGGCAAGCAGCAGGGCCAGCACCGCGTGGCGCTGGCGGGAGGATTCGGGCATAGTCGGCAAAGAACGGGCTAGGAAATATAATCGGCACCGTAGCACGCCACGGCGGCACTGACGAACAACAGTGTGTTCAAGAACTCCCAAGACATAGCAGAAAGTAGCGATTCATGATCCGTTTTTATCACAACCCGCGCTGCTCGAAATCCAGAGAAGCATTAAAACTGTTACAGGAGCGCTCCGCCCCGCTCGAGATCGTGGAATACCTGAAGACCCCGCCCAGCATCGAGGAGCTGCAGCAGCTGTGCCAGGCGCTGGGCGTCAGCCCACGCCAGATGATGCGCAGCAAGGAGGACGATTACGTCCGCCGGCACCTGGACGACGTGTCGCTGGAAGACAAGCACCTGCTGCAGGCGATCCACACCCATCCGCAATTGCTGGAGCGCCCGATCGCGCTGCTCGGCGACCGCGCCGTGATCGGCCGGCCGCCGGAACAGGTGCTGTCGCTGCTGTAACGGCGCCGCCCCGCAAAACGACAAGGCCAGCAGACGCTGGCCTTGTGTTTATCCGCTGCGGCCAACGTTCAGAACAGCAGTTCCTTCACGTTTTCCACCGCGTCGCCCGCCGGCGCCGCTTCCTCGGCCGGCGCCGTCTCGTCCGGCGTCACATTGCCGCTACCCGGCACCGTGCCGCGGTTGTTGATGCTCAGCTGCGGATTGGTACGCTGGAACTCTTCCATATAGTACTCGTCGTTGCCACGCAGGGCGGCGCCCGGCCGCACCACGATGCCCGGTGGCGGCGGCAGCTCGATGTCCGGCACGCCCTTCAGCGCATTGTTCATGTAGTTGATCCAGATCGGCAGCGCCGCGGTGCCGCCGTAGCCGTAACGGCCCAGGCTGCGCGGCTGGTCGAAGCCGACCCAGGTCACCGCCACCAGCGACGGGGTGAAACCGGCAAACCAGGCATCGCGGAAGTTGTTGGTGGTACCGGTCTTGCCGGAGATGTCGCCGCGCCCCAGCGCGGTGGCGCGGTTAGCAGTGCCGTAGCGCACCACGTCCTTCAGCATGTTGCTGACGATGTAGGCATTGCGCGGATCGATCGCCTGTGCCGCATTGCGCCCCGCCACCGCCGGCTCGGTGCGCGCCAGCAGGCGGCCGCCGGCATCCTCGATGCGGTCGATGAAGTAGGCGCGGGTGCGGTAGCCGCCGTTGGCAAACACGGCATAGCCTTCCGCCATCTGCAGCGGCGAGGCCTGGCCGGCACCCAGCGCCATGGTCAGGTAGGCCGGGATGTTCTTCGACTCGAAGCCGAAGCGCTGCACGTACTGCTGGCCGAAATCGGTGCCGATCGACATCAGGATGCGGATCGACACCAGGTTTTTCGACAGCGCCAGTGCACGGCGCATCGTGATCATGCCGGCATATTTGCCGTCATCGTTCTTCGGGTCCCAGCTTTGGCCGCCGATGGTCTGCGGATCGACCGTGATCGGCGCGTCGTTGATCATGGTCGACGGCGTGAAACCGCGGTCGAGCGCGGCGGAGTAGACGAAGGGCTTGAAGGTGGAGCCCGGCTGGCGCATGGCCTGGGTCACGTGGTTGAAGCTGCTGCGGTTGAAATCGAAGCCACCGACCAGCGAGCGGATCGCGCCATTGGCCGGATCCATCGCCACGAAGGCGCCCTCCACCGTCGGCATCTGCACGATGCTGACGTTATTGCCCTGCTCCACGATGCGGATCACCGCGCCACGGCGAATACGCTGCACCGGGGTCACCCGTTCCGACAGCGCACTGCGGGCGAAGGTCAGGCCACGGCCGCGGATCTGCAGCTTGCGGCCGCCACGCAGATAGGCGGTCACCGCCGACGGCGAGGCCGACAGCACCACGCCCGGCTGCATATTGCCGCTGTCGCGCACCGCGGCCAGCGTTTCATCCAGTGTTTCCTCAACATCGGCGTCTTCCACCTTGCTGAGGTCGACAAACGACTCCGGGCCGCGGTACGGCTGGCGGCTGTCGTAGTCCATCAAGCCGGCACGCAGCGCGTCAAATGCCCACTGCTGGTGGCGACTGTCGATTGTGGTAAAAACGCGAAACCCTTCGGTGTAGGCGCCGTCCTTGTAACGTTCGTACATCGCCTGGCGCACCATTTCCGCCACGTACTGTGCCGGCAGCGAGGTGTCCGGATTGGCAATGGCCAGGCGCAACGGCTCGCTTCTGGCCGCCTCGTACTGCTCGGCGGTGATGTAGCGCAGCTCATGCATACGACGTAAAACATAGGCTTGGCGTAATTTTGCCCGTTCTGGATTGACAACGGGATTGTAGCTGGACGGCGCCTTCGGCAGACCGGCCAGCATCGCCATCTCGGCCACGCTCAGGCTTTGCAGCGGGCGACCGAAATAGGTTTGCGCCGCGGCGGAGAAGCCGTAGGCACGCTGCCCCAGATAGATTTGATTGAAATAGAGCTCGAGAATCTGGTCTTTCGATAAAGTGTGCTCAATCTTGAACGCGAGCAGCGCTTCATTGAATTTGCGAGTAAAGGTTTTCTCGCTGGACAGGAAGAAGTTTTTGGCCACCTGCATGGTGATCGTGCTTGCACCGGAATGCGTGCGACCGGATACTATGTTGCCGACTGCCGCACGCATTACGCCAATGTAATCAATGCCGCCATGCTGGTAGAAACGCTCATCTTCCGCCGACAAAACCGCCTGTTTCATCAACTGTGGCACATCGCCGATTTTGGTAAAAGAACGCCGTTCCTCGCCAAATTCACCGATTAATACCTTGTCCTGGGTATAGACGCGCAACGGGATTTTCGGGCGGTAATCGGTCAGCACGTCCAGGCTCGGCAGGCGCGGATAGGTCACCAGAATGGCGATCACGGCCAGGCCCAGCACCAGGATGGTCAGGCCGGCAATAATGCCGGCGGTCACGGAGAGAATGCGTGGCAACATAAGTGGGTAGTGAAGCTCTTGCCTTTCAGAAGGATGGCGCATTATACCTTTTTCAGATAGCGACGATACGTAACGGCGCCTCAGCCGGTCATCGCAGCCGCGCCGCGGATGACCACCAGCCGATCAATGGCCACAAGACCGGAGGTTGGCCGCGCCCAGTCAGCAGTCACGACAGGCGCGGCTTGAAAACGATGTTTGACAAGAAACCCTCACTGGATGTTTCCAGACTGAAAAAAGCGTTGGCGCCGCTGCTGAGCACCACCGAGCACGGCCTGCTCGGCATGGACATCAGCTCCAGCGCCATCAAGCTGGTCGAGCTCAGCAGCGCCGGCCGCGGCCCGCAACTGGAGCGCTACGTTGTCGAGCCGCTGCCCAAGGACGCGGTGGTGGAAGGCAATATCCAGAACATGGAAGCCGTCGCCGAGGCCATCCGCCACGCCCGCCGCCATCTCGGCTCGTCCTGCAAGCGGGTGGCCATCGCCCTGCCCACCGCAATGGCGATCTACAAGAAAATCCTGGTGCCGGCGGCGCAGAACCCCGACGACCTGGCCATGCTGGTGGAAACCGAGTCCAACCAGTACATCCCGTTCCCGCTGGACGAGGTCAACCTCGACTACCAGGTGCTCGGCCCGTCCGCCAACAGCGGCAATGACCTCGACGTGATGATCTGCGCCGCGCGCAAGGAAAAAGTCGAGGAACGCGTGGCGGTGGCCGAAATGGCGGGACTGAAGGTCGACGTGGTCGACATTGATGCCTTCGCCATGCTGACCGCCTTCGAGCAGCTGCAACAACAGCTACCGGACCAGGGCATCAACCAGACCTTCGCCCTGTTCGACATCGGTGCCACCGCCATCCACTGCTCGGTGATCCGCAACGGCCAGCAGCTGTACTACCGCGAACAGGCCTTCGGCGGCAGCCAGCTCACCCGCGACATCCAGCGCCGCTACGGCTACAGCCACGAAGAGTCGGAACACGGCAAGCGCACCATGATGCTGCCGGAAGGCTACGAGAACGAGCTGCTGCGCCCGTTCGTCGATTCGCTGGCACAGGAAATTCAGCGCGCGCTGCAGTTTTTCTACACCAGCGTCAGCGTCTCGCAGTACCTGCGGGTCGACTACATCCTGCTTGCCGGCGGCTCCAGCATGCTGGCCGGACTGGACGATGCCGTGCTTGGCCGTACCCAGATCAGCACCATGATCGCCAACCCGTTTACCACCATGACGCATTCCTCGCATGTCGAGCTGAAAAACCTGCTGCTGGATGCGCCATCGTTACTGGTCGCGTGCGGACTGGCCCTGCGGAGATTCGACTGAACCATGATCCGGATCAACCTGCTCCCCCACCGCGAACTGAAAAAGGCGGCCCACCGCAAGCGCTTCCAGAACATGCTGGCCGCGGCGCTCCTCGCCGGACTGGGGCTGTCCTACGCCGGCTACAGCTGGCTGGACAGCACCCTCAGCGAACAGCAACGCCGCAACCAGCAGCTGGAGCAGGCCATTGCCCAGCTTGACCAGCAGTTGAGCAATATCGAAAACCTGCGACAGCAGCGCATGGCCTTGCTATCGCGCAAGGAACTGGTTGAACAGCTGCAGAATAGCCGCACCGAAGCCACCCGGATTTTTGACCACTTGATCAAAACCCTGCCGGAAGGGGTATTCATCAAGAGTTTCAAACAGACCGGCACCACCATCGCACTGAGCGGCACTTCCTTGTCCAGCGCCCGTGTTTCGGCCCTGATGCGCAACCTGGAGCAGTCCGAGGTGTTCAGCGCGCCGATCCTGATCGAGGTCAGTTCCACGCTGGTTGACAATGTGCGCGCCAATGACTTCAGCCTCAGTCTCTCTCTCCGGACACCGGCGACCAGTGCCAGCCAACCCGTGCAGGCCGTACCAGGGGCAACGCCATGACAATGGATGAATTCCGTCAACTCGATCTCAAAAACCTGCCGGATTTGCCACTCGGGCCGCAGATCGCCAGTCTGGTCGTCATGATTGCCGCCATCCTGGGGCTGGCCTACTACTTCGTGTTTGCTGACCTGCAGGACCAGATCGAGCGCCAGCAAGCCAAAGAAGTCCAGCTTAAGGAAAGCTTCCTCGACAAGAAGCGCCAGGTTGCCAATTTGGCCGCGCTGGAAAACCAGCTGAAGGAGATCGAATCGTCTTTTGGCGCCCTGCTCAAGCAGCTGCCAACCAAGGCGGAAATGCCGGCCCTGCTCACCGAAATCAACCAGGCAGGGGTTGGCCGCGGCCTGCTGTTCGAGCTGTTCCGCCCTGGCAGCGAAACCAAGGCGGCACAAATCGCCACCCTGCCGATCCAGATCCGCCTCAGCGGCAGCTACGGCGAGCTGGCGACCTTCGTCAATGACGTGGCGCAGCTGTCACGCATCGTGACCATCGGCGACATTACCCTGAGCCCGAACGGCAGTGCCAAGGAAGACCGCCTGCAGCTACAGGCCACCGCCAAGACCTATCGTGCCCTGGAGGCCAGCGAACAGACGGCCAAGACCGGTAAACCATGATGAAAACAGCACGCCAACGCATCATCATCCTGCCCTGCCTGCTGGCACTGACTGCCTGCGGCGCCGAGCCGGAAAGCATCGAACAATGGATGCAACACGCTGGCAAGGATCTGCACGGCAAGGTCGAGCCCTTGCCACCGCTGCAGCCCTATGAGCCTTACCAGTTTCAAAGCGCCCAGCTGGGTTCGCCGTTTGATCCGGCGCGACTGCAACTGGCGCGCAACAAGGTCAAAGGGTTGTTCAACAGCAACCGGCCACGCGAGGTGCTGGAAAACTACGAGCTGAGCCAGCTCAAGCTGACCGGCACCCTACGCATCAACAAGCAGTATTTCGGGCTGATCCAGACGCCCGACAACGGCATATACCGTGTGCGGCCCGGCAGTTTTGTCGGCCCCAACTTTGGCATCGTGCGCAAAGTCAACGAGACCGAAGTGGTACTGGAAGAAACCGTGGAAAACATCAATGGGGAGTGGGTACAACAAGAAAACACGTTGTACCTGCTACAGCAGGAACAAGGGGCAAAACCATGAACAAGCACTACCTGAAAACACTGGCCAGCAGCCTGCTCCTGGCCGGCCTCTCCCCGGCCCTGCTCGCCGCCAATGCCATCACCGCCATCGACCTCGTCAACAACAGCCAGAACGAACCGGTGCTGGCCATCAGTTTTGCCGCGGCGCCGACCACGCCGGCCAGCTTTTCCATCATCAACCCGCCGCGCATCGCCTTCGACTTCAAGGACACCAAGAACCAGACCGGCAAGAACCTGCTGCCATTCAACAGCGAACTGCTCAACGCCGCCACCATCGTCGAAAGCAGCGACCGCACGCGGCTGGTGCTCAATCTCAACAAGAGCAGCGCGCACAGCACCCGCATTGACGGCAAACAGTTGCTGGTGAGCTTCAACGCCGCCGACAAGCCACTCGCCGCCGACAACAGCCCGCTTGCCAGTCCCGCTGCGGCCAACCTTGGCATGGCCCGCCAGGTGGCCAATGTCGACTTCCGCCGCGGCAGCAAAGGCGAGGCACGCATCATCGTCGACCTGCCGACCAGCAATAGCCCGGTGGACATCAAGCGCGAAGGCAACAGCCTGATCGTGGACCTGGCTGGCATCAAGCTGCCGCGCCACCTCGAGCGGCGCCTGGATGTCACCGACTTTGCCACCCCGAGCAGCCGCGTCGATGCCGTCAACCAGAACAGCGGCAGCCGGATTGCCATCCAGTCTGGCGGCAACTGGGAGTATTCCTCCTACCAGACCGAGCGCCAGCTGGTGGTCGAGATTCGCGCCGTATCACAGGAAGAGGCCGAGGCCAACCTGCTGGCACAGGGCAAGACCAATTACAAAGGGCAACGCCTGTCGCTCAACTTCCAGACCGTCGACGTGCGCTCGCTGCTGCAGGTCATCGCCGAGTTCACCGGTCTGAACATCATCACCAGCGACAGCGTGACCGGCAACCTCAGCCTGCGCCTTAACGACGTCCCCTGGGACCAGGCACTGGACCTGATCCTGACTCAGAAAAACCTGGAAAAACGCCAGGTCGGCAACGTCATCCGCATCGCGCCGCGTAGCGAACTGGTCAGCATCGAACGCCAGATCGCCGAAGCCAACCGCATCAAGAAGACATCGGAGCCGTTCATCACCGAAACCTTCACCATCCGTTATCGTGCCGCCGAAGAAATCAAGGAGGCGATCAAGGATCTGGGTCGGTTTAGCCAAGTGGCAGAAACCGAAAGGGAAAGCAACAGCAGCGAGACCGGCGCCAACTCCCGCTCCGCCACCACGGTCAACAACGCCCTGACGCTGATGGCAGACAGCCGCTCCAACCGCCTGATTGCCCGCGCCGGCGTGTCGATGATCGAGGAAGTACGCAAGGTCATTGAGATTCTGGACGTGCCACTACGCCAAGTGCTGATCGAGGCGCGTATCGTCGAGGCCAAGGACAACTTCCAGCGCGATCTGGGCGTGCGACTGGCCTTCCAGAAGGTCGGTGGCGATACACTGGTTCGCGAGACCCTCGCCGGGGCAACCACATCGAACGGCAGCGTTCTGAATCCGATTGTTGATCTGCCAGCCTCCCTCTCGGGAGCATCCATCGCCACCATTTACCGTAGTGCAAGTAGCCTGATCGGCCTGGAACTATCCGCGATGCAGGCCGAGGACAATGGCAAGGTGGTGTCCAGCCCGCGCATCCTGACCGCAGACCGCACCAAGGCAACCATCACCGAAGGGACCGAGATCCCCTACCAGTCCATCGACGACAACGGCAAGTCGACCACCACCTTCAAGAAAGCGAACCTGAGCTTGTCGGTGACGCCGCAGGTGACGCCGGAGGACGACATCATCATGCAACTCAACATCACCAAGGACACGCCGAACCTGAAACTGGCGCTCGATGCCGGCCCGGCTATCGACAACAAGACGGTAGAAACCCAGGTTCGCGTCGAAAATGGCGGCACCGTCGTGATTGGCGGCATTTATGTGCAGGAAGAAAACAATGTCGAAAACAAAGTGCCTTTGCTGGCCGATATCCCCTTGCTTGGCGTCCTGTTCCGCAACAAATCCGTCACCAACAACCGCCGCGAACTGCTGATTTTCATCACGCCGCGGATTGTCGAAAACGAACTGATTGCCCGCTAAGGGCAGGCGACAGCGTGCCAACACTTCCTTTACAATGCTGGGCATGAAACTGGCAGGCAATATCTTTCTGGTCGGCTTGATGGGTGCCGGCAAAACCACGGTTGGCCGCACCCTTGCCCGCCACACCGGCAAACAATTTTTCGACTCGGATCACGAAATCGAAAAACGCACCGGTGTTCGCATCACCACCATCTTCGACATCGAGGGTGAGCAGCGCTTTCGCGAGCGGGAACGCGATACCATTGCCGAGCTGTGCGCGATGGACAACATCGTGCTGGCCACCGGTGGCGGTGCCATTCTGGCGCCGGAAAACCGGCTGGCGCTGCGCAGTCACGGCACCGTGATCTATCTGCGCGCCCAGATCGACGACATTCTGGCCCGCACCCTGCATGACAAGAGCCGCCCGCTGCTGCAGACCGGCAATCCGCGCGCCAAGCTGGAAGAACTGTTCGCCCAGCGCGATCCGCTGTATCGCGAAGTGGCCGACCTGACCATCGACACCTCCCATCAAAACGTTAACGTGCTGATTGCCCGCCTGGAACAGCAGTTGGCCGAGATTCTGACCTGCCCAAAGTCCAACTGATCATGAAAACGCTCGATCTTGTTCTTCCCGATACCCGTTACCCCATTCACATCGGTCAGCAGCTACTCGGCAAGGTCGAGCTGATTACTCCCCACCTCAAGCAAGCCCGCGTAGCCATCGTCACCAACACCACAGTGGCGGCGCTGTATCTTGAGCCACTGCTGCGCAGCCTGGAGCAGGCCGGCATCAGCTGCCTGCCGGTGGTACTGCCGGACGGGGAGGACTTCAAGACCTGGGACACCCTGAACCAGATTTTTGACGCACTGCTGTCGCACCGCTGCGAGCGCGGCACCACGCTGATCGCATTGGGTGGCGGCGTCATTGGCGACATGACCGGTTTTGCCGCCGCCTGTTACCAGCGCGGCGTACCCTTCATCCAGATTCCGACCACCCTGCTGGCACAGGTCGACTCTTCCGTCGGCGGCAAGACCGCGATCAATCATCCGCAAGGCAAGAACATGATAGGTGCGTTCTACCAGCCGCAAGCGGTGATTGCCGACATGGACTTGCTGGACACGCTGCCGGAACGCGAACTGTCGGCAGGCCTGGCCGAGATCATCAAATACGGCCTGTTGGGCGATGAGCAGTTTCTGGGCTGGCTGGAGCAGAACATGTCCGCGCTGCGCAAGCGCAACAAGCAGGCGCTGGCCTATGCGGTGGAACACTCCTGCAAGATGAAGGCCGATATCGTGGCACAGGACGAGAAAGAACAGGGCATGCGTGCCTTGCTAAATCTTGGCCACACCTTTGGCCACGCCATCGAAGCCGGCCTCGGCTTCGGCACCTGGCTGCACGGTGAAGCCGTCGGTGCCGGCATGCTGCTGGCGGCCGAAGCATCACGACAACTGGGCTGGCTGGATCAAGCGCAGGTCTCGCGGGTGGAGGCGGTACTGCAGCAGGCCGGCTTGCCGACCATCGCGCCGGCACTGGGCACCGCGCGCTGGATCGAACTGATGGGCCATGACAAAAAAGTGGAAGGCGGCGAGATCCGTTTCGTGCTGCTACAGTCGCTGGGCCATGCTGTTGTCGCAAAGCTACCTGCCGCAATCCTGGAGCAAACCCTGAACAGCCGTTTTGTCGGCAGCGCCCCGTAAATACCACTACGCATTTCTACGAATTGCCGCGGCCGGCAGCGCATTGCAAAATGGTTGCTCCAATGAGGAGAGATCACCATGCTGCGCCTACTTGCCGATGTCGCCAAAGCCTTTGATACTGTTGCCGACATTGCCCATCCGGGCGAGCTGATGCACCAGTTGCGCTTCGTGCCGCCACGGCAGCGCGGCATCGACCCGGTCGGCGAAGCCGAGGTGTATCTCACCTACCAGCGCTACAAGCGGGCACGACAAGTGCTGCGCCACACCATTCGGACCGAGCCGGACAACCTGCCGGCACACATCCTGCTGCTGCACACCTACTTCCTACTGGAAAGCAGCCACGACTACTGCCAGCTGGCCGCAACACTGCAGAGCAAACTGGCGCACCGCCCGGAATGGGCGCACATCTGCCACGTTGGCCGCAGCCTGGCGCCGGACTATCCGCTGTTCCAGCAGCACACCCACTGAGTCGCCTCGCCGCTCCGCACGCAGAGCAAGCGGCAAATCTGTGCGTTCCACACCATCCAGTCCCAGCCTGTCCGCCGCGCGATGGCCGCAAGCTGCGGACAGGCGCTCCACGCCAATTCACCATCACGTCTCCTCACCCGGTAGCGAGCTATAGCCATTTGCCGCGACCTAGTGCACCAGCTCGCACTGTTCCACGCCGTCACGCCGGACACACCGCTTGATGATCCCGGTTTGCGTCAGGGAAATCACCTCCGCTTCGTCCGTCACTCGCAAGCGCGTGGCGCGCAGCACGTAGTAACCCTCGTCGGTGTTGCGTGGCAAGGAGCCGAATGCCAGCTGGTACTGCGCCACCCCGCCGGGTGGCGAAAGCGGGGCCGGCAACGCCGGCCAGCGCGTCGGCGTCAGCTTGTAGCTGCCGTGGCGATGGTAAAGCTCCTCCAGAAAGATCGCATTTTCCTGCAGCAGGACGATCGCCTGCGCCCGCTGGCTGCGCTGCACATAGCCCTGATAAGCCGGCAAGGCGGCCGCCGACAGGATGCCGAGCAACGCCAGCACCAGCAGCAACTCGAGCAGGGTGAAGCCGCGCCGCACTAACATGGCAGCGCGCGGATGCGCATCGGCACCGATACCAGCAGCTGCTGGCAGCCGCCATGCTGATCCTGCACCGTGAAGCGCACCGACTGCACGTTCTTCAGCCCGCCCCACTCCCCGACTTCGAAGCGCGGCACCGACACCAGCAGCTGCGGCGCCGCCGGCGTGGCCTTCAGCGGCAGCACCTGCAACGCCTCCTTGGAGTCGTAGAGCGCCAGCCGGCCACCCGCCCGGTCCTGGTACAACAGCACGCCCTCACTCCAGAGCCGCTCACCGGCGCTAAGTGGCGGGCTGGCAAAACAGCCCTGCGGATCCTGGTTCAGCTTCATGTTGACGGCACAGACATGCACCGGCTGCTGCCGCAGCAGGGCATCGTTCCTCGCGCGCAACAGCAGTACGTTCAGGCGGCTGATATAGGCCTGCAGCACCCGGTCCCGCACCATGCCGCTCCACGCCGGAATGGCAAACGACAGCACGATGCCGCCGAGCAGCAGCGTCATCAACAGTTGCAATAGTGAAAAGCCACCAACCCGCGACATGTCTGCCCCCTCCTCGGCTAATCCTCAACAAATAATGCCATATGATTTTTAATTGGCATTAAAAATCAGGAGAAGGTATCGCAACAAGTTGGCCGCAGTGTGGCGCGCGGCGTCACTCCGCCTTGCACCAGGCGCGATTGGTAATTTTGCGACGACACATGTTTAACTTATCGATCACCCGTAGCTTTTTACTAAACACCAGCATAGAATGAGCCAATACTCTAGCCAGTGCTGGGCGAGCTCATCTCCAGCAGATAAGGCAGGGCCGTCTAAAGGAGAAATTCATGAGTCCGCAAGAACTGATGCAGCGTAAAGCCAATGCCACCCCGCGCGGTGTGGGCGTGATGTGTTCCTTCTTCGCCGAGCGCGCGAAGAACGCCGAGATCTGGGACACCGAAGGCAAGCGCTACATCGATTTCGCCGGCGGCATCGGCGTACTCAATACCGGCCACCTGCATGACAAGGTGCAAGCAGCCGTTGCCGAACAGCTGAACAAGTTCAGCCACACCTGCTACCAGGTGGTGCCTTACGAGCTGTACATCGAACTGGCAGAAAAACTGAATGCGATGACCTCTGGCAGCCACGCCAAGAAAACCGCGTTCTACACCACCGGTGCCGAAGCCGTGGAAAACGCGGTGAAGATTGCCCGCGCCGCCACCGGCCGTCCCGGCATCATCGCCTTCGGCGGCGGCTTCCACGGCCGCACGCTGATGGGCATGGCACTGACCGGCAAGGTCGCCCCGTACAAGATCGGTTTCGGCCCGTTCCCGTCCGACGTGTACCACGGCGTGTTCCCGAATGAACTGCACGGCGTGTCGGTAGCCGACTCCATCGCCAGCATCGAGCACCTGTTCAAGTACGACATCGAAGCCAGCCGCGTGGCGGCCATCATCTTCGAACCGGTACAGGGCGAAGGCGGCTTCTACTCCGCGCCGGCCGAGTGGGTGCGTGAAATCCGCCGCATCTGTGACCAGCACGGCATCCTGATGATCGCCGACGAAGTGCAGGCCGGCTTTGCCCGTACCGGCAAGTTCTTCGCCATGGACCACTACGACGTCGCCCCGGACCTGACCACGCTGGCAAAATCGCTGGCCGGCGGCTTCCCGCTGTCCGCCGTGGTCGGCAAGGCCGAGATCATGGACGCACCGGCACCGGGCGGCCTGGGCGGCACCTACGCCGGCAGCCCGCTGGCCCTGGCCGCGGCCAAGGCGGTGATCGATGCCATCCAGGAAGAAAAACTGCTGGAGCGCGCCAACAAGCTGGGCAGCCAGCTGAAGGAAGTACTGAACGGCCTGAAAGCCGACATCCCGCAGATCGCCGATGTACGCGGCCTCGGCGCGATGATCGCGGTGGAGTTCAACAAGGCCGGCAGCCACGAACCGGATGCCGACTTCACCAAGAAGGTACAGACCAAGGCACTGGAAGCCGGCCTGATCCTGCTGACTTGCGGCGTATACGGTAACGTGGTGCGCTTCCTGTTCCCGCTGACCATCGAAGACGCCATCTTCGATGAAGCGCTGCAGAAACTGGTTGCCGCCATCAAGGCCTGATCACACTCGTTGAAATAGCCTGCGGCCAACCTTGCATCACGCAACGTTGGCCGCATCGCCTACAAGGACACCACACCATGCTGAACCTGAAAGACCCGTCGCTGCTGCGCCAGCAGTGCTACATCAACGGCGAATGGCTGGATGCCGACAACGGCCAGACCATCGCGATAAGCAACCCGGCCACCGGCGAGACCATCGCCCACGTACCGAAAATGGGCCGTGCCGAAGCCGAACGTGCGGTGGCCGGCGCCGCCGAAGCCTTCAAGAGCTGGAAGAAGAAATCGGCCAAGGAACGCGCCACCATCCTGCGCAAGTGGTTCGACCTGATGATGGCCAACCAGGACGACCTGGCGGTGATCCTGACCTCGGAACAGGGCAAGCCGCTGGCCGAAGCCAAGGGCGAAATCGCCTACGGCGCCAGCTACATCGAGTGGTATGCCGAAGAAGGCAAGCGCATCTACGGCGACACCATTCCGTCCACCGGTGCCGACAAGCGCATCCTGGTCACCAAGGAGCCGATCGGCGTCACCGCCGCGATTACGCCGTGGAACTTCCCCAACGCGATGATCACCCGCAAGGCCGCCCCGGCACTGGCCGCCGGCTGCCCGATGGTGGTACGCCCGGCCAGCCAGACCCCGCTGTCGGCACTGGCGATCGCGGTGCTGGCCGAACGTGCCGGCATTCCGGCCGGCGTGTTCTCGGTACTGACCGGCGGCTCCACCGAAATCGGCGGCGTGCTCACCGGCAGCGACACGGTGAAGAAATTCTCCTTCACCGGCTCCACCGAGGTTGGCCGCAAGCTGATCAGCCAGTGTGCCGAAACGGTGAAAAAGGTGTCGATGGAACTGGGCGGCAACGCGCCGTTCATCGTGTTTGACGACGCCGATCTCGACGCCGCCGTCGAGGGCGCGATGATCTCCAAGTACCGCAACGCCGGCCAGACCTGCGTCTGCGCCAACCGCATCCTGGTGCAGGACGGCGTGTACGACGCCTTCGCCGAGAAATTCGCCGCCGCGGTGGCCAAACTCAACGTCGGTAACGGTCTGGAAGCCGGCATCACCCAGGGCCCGATGATCGACCAGAACGCGGTGAGCAAGGTGGAAGAGCACATCGCCGACGCGCTGGCCAAGGGCGGCACGCTGGTGACCGGCGGCAAGCGCCATGCGCTGGGTCACAGCTTCTTCGAACCGACCGTGATCACCGGCGTGACGCCGGCGATGAAGGTCGCCAAAGAAGAGACCTTCGGTCCACTGGCACCGGTGTTCCGCTTCAAGACCGAAGCCGAAGCGATCCAGATGGCCAACGACACCGAGTTCGGCCTGGCGTCCTACTTCTACGCCCGCGACATCGGCCGCATCTTCCGCGTGTCCGAAGGCCTGGAATACGGCATGGTCGCCGTCAACAGCGGCATCCTGTCCAACGAGGCGGCACCGTTCGGCGGCGTGAAGCAGTCCGGCCTCGGCCGCGAAGGCTCCAAGTACGGCATCGAAGACTACCTCGAGATCAAGTACGTACTGCTGGGCGGTATCGACCAGTAAGCGACAAACAGGCTGGCCGCTTGCGGCCAACCTTGTGCACAACAAAGCCGGTGTCCATGACACCGGCTTTGTCATTGGTGCGCCGCAAACCCGCGGCGCCGGTGTCAGAGCTTGCCGGCGTGCAGTACCAGACAGTTGCGGCCACGCTGCTTGGCCTGGTAGCAGGCGTCGTCGGCACGGGACAGTACCGGCTGCGCCCGCTCGTCCTGCGGCTGGATCATGGTCACGCCGATGCTGGCGCTGATGCGGAACGCGCGCTCGCCCAGGTAGACGATGTGGGCGTCGATCGCCTGCAGCAGCTCGCGCAGCATGCGCTCGGCGACTTCCAGCTCGCAGTGGCACAGCAGGATGGCGAACTCGTCACCACCGAGGCGGGCGACAATGTCGCTGCTGCGCACCTGCTGCTGCATGATGCGCGCCACATCCTGCAACAGCAGGTCGCCGCCCTGCTGGCCGGCGCTGTCGTTGACCGCCTTGAAATGATCGAGATCGATCATCGCCAGCACGTGCGGCTGGTAGTGCACGCGATTGTCGTCGAGCACCTCGCCCAGCGCGGCAAGGAAACCGCGACGGTTGCGCAATCCGGTCAGCACGTCGTGGCTGGCCTCCCAGCGCTGCTGCTGCATGCGCTGCTGCCGTTCGCCGTCGTCGCGCAGCACCACCACCTTGTAGCCCTGCAGCGCGCCGCTGCCGGCCATCACCGACAGCGTCAGCAGCACCGGCTGCACCCGCATGTCGCGGCTGAGCAGATCCAGCGCCAGCGTCTTGCCGGCGGCGTCGCGCTCGATGTCGCGCAGCGGCACCGCCAGTCCGGTCTCCGGGCTGACCAGATTCATGAACACGCCCAGCAGGCGGCCGAGCACGTCCGAGGCCGGCACCCCGAACAGCGCCAGCGCCGGCGGGTTGGCGTATTCCACCTCGTCCATGCGGTTGGTCAGCACCACCGCGTCGCTGATCGAGCCCAGCAGCAGCAGGCTGCGCTCGCGTTCGGCCTGCAGGCTGCCACGCGCCTCCTCGCGGGCGCTGACATCGCTGACCAGGCCGAGAAAGCGGCGTTCGCCGCCGCTGGTGGCCAGCTCGCTGAAGCGCAGCTCCACCATCACCCGGCAGCCGTCGCGATGCCGCAGCCGGCACAGCAACTCGAAGCCGCTGCCGGTGGCCAGCAATTGCTGCCACTGTCCGGCCACCTGCGGCAGGCTGTCGGGGTGGATCTCGTCCAGCCAGTGACGGCCGAGCCAGTTGCCGATCTCCGCCGCCGGCAAGCCGGCGACACGCATGCTGGCCGGATTGAGCGATTGCAGGCGCGCCTGCGCATCCACCACCAGCACCCCCATCGGCGACACCTCGTTCAGGGTGCTGAACAGGGCGTCGCGCGCGGCGAGCTGCTGCTCGCAGTCGGCGCGGCGACGGCAGGCGGCCGCCACCTCGTGAGCGATGCGCTGCAGCTCGCTGCAGCCCAGCGCCACTGTCGTGGCGTAGGGGTCACGCTGCAGCACCGTGAGCTGGTTCTGCAACCGGCCCAGCGGCCGCAGCAGGCGGCGCATGCCCCACCACGCCAGCGGCAGCGACAGCAGCAGCGCGACCAGCAGCAGCAACAGGTAGTGGCCACCCAGCACGCGCGCCGGCTGCATTACCTCGTGCAGCGGCAGCACCACCCCGAGCAGCCACGGCACATTGCGCAGCCGCTGGTAGACCTGCAGCGCCGGCACGCCATGGCTGTCGCCCACCGCGGCCTGGCCAGCGGCGCCGCCGAGGGCACGCTGCAGCAACGGGTCGGCCGTCGCCACCGGCATGCTGTCGCCGGCATCGGCGTGCAGGATGGCGAGCTGGCTGCGTACGCTATGGATGGTCAGGAAACCGCCCTGCCCGATGGCGATGTTTTTCAGTTCGCCGAAGAGCTCCGGCGAATACAACTCCAGACTGCCGCCGAGCACCCCGGCGAGCTGGCCCTCGGCGCTGAACACCGGGGCGGTGAACACGATCACGGTGCGCTTCAGCCCGCCACTCATCGGCACCGGCTCCGACACCTGCGGCCGCAGGGAGTCGCGGGTGGCACGGAAGTAGTCCTGATCGGCGACATTGAGGCCGAGCCGTCCCGGCAGCCCTGGGTAGTCGGCGATGACGTTGCCCTTGCGGTCGTACAGCAGCACGCTGCTGAACATGCCCTTCAGATAGCGGAAGCGGGCAATCAGCTCTGCGCCCTGCTGCTCGAACTGCTCTGGCGCCAGCTGCAGGTTGGCCGCAGCCTGCTCCAGCAGCACCTGCCGCGTGCGCACGCGGTCGTCGACATCGGCGGCCAACCTTGCGGCCAAGGCTTCCAGGCTGCGCGCCTGCACCTCGCGCAGCGCGCTGCGGCTCTGCACATAGGCACTGCCGCCGGCCAGCAGCAGCAGCAGCGCCAGGAACAGGCCGCCCAGCACCAGCAGGCGCAGGCGCAGCGTCGACAACAGCACACTCTTGAACATGACCCGGCTCGATACCCCTCGGCAACGGTTGGCGATGGCAGGCGGCGGCGCCGCTCAATGCAGCTTCGGCGCGTGCTCGGTGACCGGAATCCCGGCCTGCTGCAGGCAGGACTGCAGGTCCTGCCACACCAGACTGCGATCCGGGCTCAGGTCCGGCGTCAGCAGCCAGGGCGTATGGGCCAGCAGCCGTTGCGAGCCGCCCAGCAGGCGCACATCGTAGGCCTGGTGTTCCGGCTGGTATTCCGCCTCGGCGCGCAGCCCGTCCGGCAGTTCGCTGCCGGAGAGCACCGCCATGGTCAGCGCGAAACGCTTGCGGTTGTAGGCGGCAGTACCGGCGGCCAGCGCCTCCCACCACGGCAGCGGCATGAACAGCTCGGCCTCGCCGTACACCATTTCCGCCGACAGCGCCTGCTGCACCAGCGGCATGGTGGCGTCCAGCGCCTCGCGCGCGTGGCGACGCACCTGCGCCAGCGGCAACTTGCCACGCTCGACGATGAAAGGCAGCCACGCCAGCACCAGCTGCGGTTCGTTGACGGTGGAGGCGGCCTCGAAACTGGCGCGCGAGGCGGCGACGTCGTGCAGCGCCAGGTCGCAACCGGCGTCCATGGTCGGCGCCAGATGCACCAGTGACTGGCAGCTGCGCTCGGCCAGGCTGTCGACGGTGAAGATGGTCGGCGACATCCACAGGATGGTTTCCGGCGCCAGCGTCAGCGCCTCGGCCAGCTGCGGCTCCACCTGCTCCAGCAGCGGAAAATGCCACCACACCCCGCCCTGCGCCCGCGAGAACACCACCGGGAACGCCCACAGCTCGTAGGAGGCGACATTGCCGTCCGGTCGCATCACCTCGGGGAAGGCGATGGTGTCGTGGGCGCAATCCAGCAGCAGTTTGCGCGCCGGCGGCTCGGCCTGCAGCGCCAGCTGCGACTCGGTAAACACCGCCTGGTCACCACCGGACAGCGCCTGCTGTACCAGCGCCGCCAGCTGGATGCGCTTCACCGGGTTCTGCACCGCGTCGCGACTGAGGGCGACCAGCTCGGCGATACGTGCCTGCCGCTCCGCCGGCGGCAGCGGCTCGGTCGGCACCAGGCGGAAATCACGCTCCTTCGGTGCTACCTCGCGGTCGATATAGGCTTTCTGCAGTCGTTGGTAGACCTGCATCGCCTCGTCGCAGATCTTCTGCAATTGCGCGGCGGTCGGGATCTCGCCCCAGAAGTTGAAATCGAACAGGCGGAAACCGGAATTGGTGACGTAGTGCGTCAGGTGATGGCTTTCGTCGTACAGCACCACGCTGCGGAAGCCGTCCTGGTCGCGGCCGTCAAACGGCGTCAGGTCCATGCCCACCAGACGACAGACGAACACCGGTTCCTGGGTATGAATCACGTATTCGTAAGGTTCCAGCCCCTTCTCTTCGACGGCGTCACCAAAGATGAAACGGCTGGGAATGAATGGATCGCCCTTGATCGGGACATTGCGCGGATGGGATTTCATGCGTCTGGCGTCGATACTGCCTTGTAAAACCGCCGATTTTACTCCGACGCCAGAAGCATAGCTAACAGTTAGGCTAATTTAGTGCCAGCTGGTAACGCTGGAACACCACATCGCGCTGCCAGCCCATGCTGGCGTACAGCGCCTGTGCCGCGGCATTGTCGACGGCGGTCACCAGATCCAGCCTGACCACGCCCTGGGCCGCGGCCACGCTGGCCGCCGCCTGCAACAGCGCCCGCCCCGCGCCACTGCGCCGTGCGTGCTCGGCCACATACAGGTCGTTCAGCAACCACACCGGCGCCGCCGAAACCGAACTGAACAGCGGACAAAGCTGGGTGAAACCCAGCAATTCCCCGGCGCGCTGGTACACCAGAATGGTGGTATCGCCCTGCAGCAGCCGCTGGCGGATAAAGGCATGCGACAGCTCGGCCTCGTCATGGCGACCGTAGAACTGGCGGTAGCCGTCGAACAGGCTAGCCAGCTGCGGCAGGTCGGCCAGCGTCGCCAGCCGCACGCCGTCCTGCTGTGTCTGCGCGGCCAGGCTGCGGCGGCACTCGTCCAGGCTGCGGCGCTGGCGTCCGTCGGCGTCGAAGTTGGCCGCATCCAGCCACGCTTCCAGCACGGCACGGTTGGCCGGCCACTCGCTGTCCAGCAGGCTGAACCAGGCGGTGTCGCGGTTCAGCCCCCAGTTCACCCGCGCCTGACGGAAGATGCCCTCGAAGGTAAAGCCCAGCCGCGGCGCGGCACGCATCGACGGCGCATTCAGCGCGTTGCATTTCCATTCGTAGCGACGGTAGCCCCAGTCGAACGCCTGCCGCATCAGCAGGTACATCGCCTCGGTGGCCGCCACGCTACGCTGCAGCAGCGGCGAGTAACGCAGCCAGCCGATTTCGATCACCCCGCCCGCCGCGTCGATGCGCAGATAGCTGCAGCTGCCGATCGCCTGGCCGCTGGCCTGATCGACGATGGCGAAAAACAGCGGGTCGCGGCTGTCTTCCATCATGCCGAACCAGCTGCCCCAGTCGGCATCGCTTTGCGGGCGCGGCATCAGGTAGGCCCAGTCGCGGCCGTCCACATCCAACTCCAGCGCCGCGCGCAGCCCGGTACCATGCTGCTGGCGGCTGAACGGCTCCACGCGGCAACTGCGCCCCTGCAGGGTGACGCGCTGCGGCGGGGTGGCGCCCTGCCAGTTGTCCACCGTCACGCCCAGCGCGCGGCCGTACTGATCGTATTGCATGCTCATGTTCAGCCTCCGCAGCCGCAATCGGCGGCCGTGTTGATGTCGCAGCTGGCACCGCCAGCCACCGTGGGGTAGCCGTCACGCTTCCACCAGTCCAGCCCGCCCTGCAGCTCCTTCACCGTAAAACCCAGCTCGGCCAGCTTCAGCGCGGTTTTGGTGGAGGCATTGCAGCCGATGCCGTCGCAGAAGGCCACCAGCAGCACGTCGCGCGGCAACTGTGCGGTGCTGGCGGCATCGATGCCGCGATGCGGCAGGCTGATGGCACCGGGCAGGGTTTCGGCGGCATAGGCCGCCGGCGAGCGGCCATCCACCAGCAGCAGCGCCTTGCCCTGCTTCTGCTGCTCCGCCACATCCCAGCTATCGATCTCGTACGCCAGTTTGGCCTGATAAAACGCGATTTGATCCATTCTGCTTCCGCTCCGTTGGTATCCCGACCACTTCATGGTAAAAACATTCACGGCCCCGTCCAAGGGCCAGTTTATGACAGCGAAGGGGAACCACTTTGCAAGCAGCATGGATCAGCGAGGCACTGGCCGCCAGCCTGGAGCGGCACAGCAAGGAAGGGCTGTCACGGCAGCTGATGCGGCTGCTGCGACAATGGATCAGCGACGGGCGCCTGGCCGGCGACACGCTGCTACCGGCCAGTCGCGAGCTGGCGGCCAGCCTCAAGGTTGGCCGCAACACGGTGCTGAACGCCTATGAACAGCTGCAGGCGGAAGGCTACCTGAGTACGCGCCACGGGGCCGGCACCTATGTCACCGGCCTGTTCCGCCAGCGGCAGCAGACGCCGCTGCCGGCACGGCGCCTGCCGCTGGGACTGTCGGCGCGCGGTACCAGCCTGTTCGCCAGCTGCGGCCTGCCACAGGGGCTAAGCGGTGCCTTCGCGCCGGGGGTGCCGGAGATCCGCCAGTTCCCGCATCACTGCTGGCAGCAGCTGCTATCGCGCCACCAGCGGCAAGCTCATCCGGCGATGCTCAACTACACCGCCGACGGCGGCCTGCCGGCGCTGCGCGAGGTACTGGCGGAGTACCTGCAACTGTCGCGTTCGGTGCGCTGCCGGCCGGAACAGATCCTGATCACCCACGGCGCGCAGCAAGGACTGGAACTGACGGCCCGGATGCTGGCTGATCCCGGCGACATCGCCTGGGTGGAAGAGCCCGGCTATGCCGGCGCCCATGCCGCGTTCCGCGGTGCCGGCCTGACGCTGCTGCCGGCACCGGTCGACGCCGAAGGTCTGGCGCCGCAGTTGGTCGCCGATCCGCGCCCGCCGCGCCTGATCTACACCACGCCGTCGCACCAGTATCCGTCCGGGGTGGTGATGAGCCTGTCGCGACGGCTGGCCTTGCTGCAGCACGCCGAACAGGCACAGGCGTGGATCATCGAGGACGACTACGACAGCGAATTCCGCTACCGCTCGCAACCGCTGCCGGCGCTGCAGGGCATGGCACCGGACGAGCGGGTGATCTACGTCGGCACCTTCAGCAAGGTAATGTACCCCGGCCTGCGCATTGGCTATCTGGTGGTGCCGGATGCGCTGATTGACGCCTTTCGCAGAGCCAATGCCCGCCTCTACCGGGAAGGGCAGTACCCGGTGCAGGCGGCGCTGGCCGACTTTATCGCCGCTGGACACTTCGCCCGCCACGTGCGCCGCATGCGCGAGCTGTATCGTGAGCGGCAACAGCTACTACGCAAGGCACTGGCCGACTCCGCCGCCGAGCGGCTGGCTTTGTCACCCGGCGAGGCCGGCATGCACCTGGTGGCCAGCCTGCCAGCCGGCGTGCAGGAGCAGGCACTGAGTCAGGCTGCCGCGACACAGGGCGTCTGGCTACGGACACTGGCGCGCCACTACCTGGCGACGCCGCAGCAGCAAGGCCTGGTACTGGGCTACGCCGGCGTCGACCAGCACGCGATCCGGCATGGCGCCCAGGTACTGGCCAGCCTGCTGCAGGAACAAGGGAAAAAGTGATGAACAAGCCGCCACTTCTGGTCAGTGCCTGCCTGCTGGGACAACCGGTACGGTATGACGGCCACGGCAAGGCCATACCGTCACCGCTGCTATTCGAATTGGCCCGTCGCTATCAGCTGTTCAGTATCTGCCCGGAGTGCCTGGGCGGCTTGCCGACGCCGCGCCCAGCGGCCGAGATCAGCGGTGGTGACGGTGGTGACGTACTGGATGGCCACGCCCGCGTTATCACGCAGACAGGACAAGATGTCAGCCGCGCCTTCAGCGACGGCGCGCGACAGGCTCTCGACAGCGCCATCCGCCACGGCTGCCGCCAGGCACTGCTCAAGGCCAACAGCCCGTCCTGCGGCAACCGGCAGATCCATAGCGGCCACTTCGATCAGCAGTTACAGCCCGGCAGCGGCGTGACGGCTGCCCTGCTGCAACGGCACGGCATTAGCGTATTCAATGAAAATGAGATGGACGGGCTGCTGCTCACCAAGCCGCAACCATAGCTGCCGACAAGTGTGGTCTGGCTCCCTGCAGGCCGCGGCGGTGTGACGCCCCGTTAACAGCAGGTGATCACCGTGCATTCGACCAATCTTATGATTTCAACACAACTGATGACATAAGGATTGAATTGTATCGTGTGGACGAACCATGGCGGGGCCATTTGGCAAAACGTGTTGATGGGAAGTCGGAAGGCTGAGCAGGGTTGGCCGCAGCGGGGTTGTGCAGGCAGCGGCCACGCACCTCGCGAGCGACCCCGTTGGATCAGCGGCGGGGCGAGATGGGGAATCGAATGGCGGCCGCAACGTTTGCTGCGTCTGCTTTGCGTTGCACAAAGCACAAAGCCCAGCTCGATTGAGCTGGGCTTTGTTTAAGGGGCGTCTGGCGGTGTCCTACTTTCACACAGGTATCTGCACTATCATCGGCGCTAAGGCGTTTCACGGTCCTGTTCGGAATGGGAAGGCGTGGGACCACCTCGCTATGGCCACCAGACATAAACTG
>Ga0209172_10002400_pt1 | contig 33179 bp, 6 predicted proteins | sample LarsenN4metaG_FD_184113 | JGI IMG/M metagenome (GOLD analysis project Ga0209172, IMG submission 184113) | Hot spring sediment bacterial and archeal communities from British Columbia, Canada, to study Microbial Dark Matter (Phase II) - Larsen... ... | reverse complement strand
GGGGCTGGGGCCGTAGCGATGCTGGTGGGCGAGGAGCCCACCGTATTCCAGGTAGACGTCGGGGCCAACGGGTATTACGGCTATGAGGTGATGGATACCTGCCGACCCACGCCCGACGGCGAGGCGGGCGATGCCGAATTGTCGCTGCTGTCCTATTTGCATTGCTGCGAACAGGCGTTTCTCGAATACCAACGGCGGGTTGCAGGGGCGGATTTTCGGGATACGTTCCAGTACCTGGTGTTCCACACGCCCTTCGGCGGGATGATCAAGGGTGCGCACCGCACCATGATGCGCAAGATGGCCAATGCCACGCGGTCGGAGATCGAGGCCGATTTTCAGCAACGGGTCCTGCCCGGGTTGACCTATTGTCAGCGCGTCGGCAATATCATGGGCGCGACCCTGTTTCTGGCCCTGGCGAGCACGATTGACCAGGCATACTTCGAGGGACCCCAACGCATCGGTTGTTTTTCCTATGGTTCGGGCTGCTGTTCCGAGTTCTACAGCGGCGTGGTCACGCCCGATGGCCGCGAGAGCCTGCAGCGTTTCGCGATCGAAAAGCACTTGGACGAACGTTACCAACTCTCTATGGACGAATATGATGCAGTGTTGAAAGCCAGCAGTCGTGTGAAATTTGGCACCCGAAACGTCAAGCTGGACCTCGACTTCATTCCCGGCGTGCTGACGTCCTTGCATGGAAAGCAACGCTTGGTACTGCAGGAAATCAGCGAATACCACCGCAAATACCTATGGGTGCCGTGAGAGTTCGGCATCTCATCATATCTATGGCTCTTCCATTGACACCACTTTCTCCAACCTTTAGAATCAGGATTCAATCATTCGCATGCGCCCTTACAGAAGTCACTCAAAGTCACTTGCGATGTGATGAAGTACATTGCAAAGCAAGGAGTCTACGGTGAATCTACCCTGCACTCCGATCATTTCCGCAGACGGCCACTTGAATGAAACCGCCACGTTGATCGAACGACTCCCCAAACGTTATCGACCATTTCTGATGCCCAAAGCGATGCTGCGGGAGGATGGCAAAGTCGATGTCGACTTTCTTGGCAACAAGCTGGTGTTACCGCGGCAGAAAGTGTTGCCCCAGGAAGGCGAGCTCACAGCGGACGAGCTCATGTGCGAATTTCGCACCGATCCCACGGGCGGCAACGACTTGCAAACGCGGCTGCAATACCTGGCGCGCGACGGCGTCTGTGCGGAAGTCATCTTTCCCAATTTATGTCTGGCGCTCGGCAGTACGCCAGATCCTGAGATGAACTTCACCATCGCCGCGGCCTATAACGGCTGGATTCACGACATCGTCTCGACCATGCCGGAGCGTTTCGTCGGCGTCGGCATCGTGCCCGTGGATGACCTCGAACGGGCCGTCGCCGAAGTGGAGCGTTGCGCCAAACTGGGGCTGCGCTCGGTCATGCTGCCTTGCTCGTTCCCCTGGCGACCCTATGACCGACCAGAATACGAGCGTCTGTGGAGTGCCATCGCCGACTTGGGTTTGGTCCTCAACTTTCACACTTTCACCGGTAACCTGTATATGGGGGCCGATTTCGTTGCGCTCGATGCCGTGACACCCGAGGACTTCGGCCGTCGTGTGGCGGCCATGGGCCAGTTGGACTACCGCTATGAACGGCTGTCCACCTCGGTCATCGGCATGGCGGCCGGCATGGGACCGATCGTCCATCTCACCGGAAGCGGCGTATTGGAGCGCCACCCCACGCTTCGCTTCGTCGTGACGGAAGCCGAGGGGGGATGGCTGGCCTGGGTCTTGCAGAGCATGGACGCCATGCAAGATCGCCGTCGCCTGTCGCTGGAGCCCTTACGCGAGCGTGCCAGCGACTACTTCCGGCGTCAGGGGGCCATCACCATCACCGATGACGCAGTCGCCCTGCATAACCTCAACTTCACCGGCGCGGAGTGCATCTTGTGGGGAAGCGATTATCCCCACGACGAGGGCACCTATCCCCAGAGCGTCCGGGTCTTCGAGGCGATACGACAACATACAACCCCCGAACAGGCGGAGGCGATTCTCGCGGGCAATGCGGCGAGGTTTTATGGCTTCGATCTGGCCAAACTCGCGGGGGGCGCGGCAGCCTTAACAAAAAGTTTCGAGACCGCTCCATGCCAGGCAGAGAGCCGCTCACAGCCAGGTTACCGACCGCCCGTCAACTTCCGCTGCACTAGCCAGGTGCCGTAACGGGTCGTGCCTGCTTTCAAGCCGAGATAACTGGCGGCTCCCGGTAAAAAAAACGCCTCCCGCAGCGCCGCCTGCTCCTCTTCGGGGATGTCTTGCAGTCTCTGCCGCAGCACTGGATGTCGCGAGACCAGATCCCGAGCCTGTAGGACCTGCGCGGTCAGATCCCTTTCGGACAAGACTTGGAAACCCGCCCGCTCCAACAGTCCCCGCATCGAGGCCATGTCGATCGAGTCCAAATCGGGAATAAAGATGTCGGCAAACATGAACACTCCTGTGGGGGTGAGCACCCGATGCACTTCGCGTAGAAATCTTTCGCGCGAGCCATAACAGTGCGAGGATTCGACATTGATTACCCGGTCAAACACACCGTCGCCAAAGGGAAGAGCCTCGGCATCGCCCACCTGGAAGAACAGTCCCTCAACGTGGTGAGTCTGCCGCCCTCGCGCGATGACCCCCTCGGAGATGTCCATTGCCACCATCCTACGGGGATGGTAGGTCTCCATGATGAATCGGGCCCCACCGCCGCGCCCACAGCCGATTTCCAGAACCCGTGTGGCTTCCATGACGACACCGCCGACGACGTGGCGATAAAGATCTTTGCAACAGGAATCGAGGTCGAAGGTCTCACGATCCTGGGCGCTGGCCCCTTGCTCTGCATATCCCAGGTTCATGAAGCCAAAGTCGCTTTTCGATCGCGCTGAGCGGTCGTACGTGTGTTTCCAAAAGGCGCGACGGGCAAATGGATCATGCTTGATTCTGGAAATAACGTCAGCGGGTAAAAAATGGCTCTTTGCCATGCGCCGACCACTCCTCACACAAACGTTCGGTCCCGTTCTGGGTGACTACCTGTGCTCTTCTCTTCTCTTTCCCTTCCCCCCCTGGCGCCTCACCCCCCACCTGCGTCCTCCCCCACACGGGTGGAGGTGCTCGAAAAGGCCTGGCATCGCTCGCTCTTGGCCTGAATTCGGCAGCTATGACCGTCAAGGGGAAGGGGCATGCCGGGATGGCCTGATAGCACTGCAAAACTCTGACGCACACCCTCTGCCATGCTCTTAGATGACACACATCGACAAAAAATGTTATACTCCGACTGCTGCTTTTTGGCAAAGCAGGGTTCATAGGCTGCGCGCGGAACGGTATGCTACCTCATGGCCTTGAGTCACCAGCCTGAGGTCATGTCCGGCTGGGGGTGAGCATGGATTCCAAAGTGCCACCGTACTTCGACGTTCTCATTGAGCGATTTCGGCAGCAAATGGTCAGTCGCTTTGTGCACCTGGGACACTGGGATCACCCCTCTCCCACGGGCCTGGACGAGCCTCCACAGGCGGGGGATATTGAACGCGCCGTCGAGCGGCTCAATGAGGTCCTCGTCGACATGGCTGGTCTGCAGAAGGCTCAGCGAGTGCTGGATGTGGGCTGTGGATTCGGGGCGACGTTGCAGCACATCAATGAGCGTTTCCGCCATATGTGGCTGGCGGGAGTCAACATCGATCCGCGTCAGCTCGCGATCTGCCGACAACTCGAACCGCTCAACGACAACGAACTACAATGGGTAGGCGCCGATGCCTGCCACTTACCCTTTGCCGCTTGCAGCTTCGACCGCATTTTCTGCATCGAAGCGATGTTTCACTTCACATCCCGCCGCACCTTTTTCCGCGAGGCGGCGCGCCTGCTCCGGCCGGGAGGAGTGCTCGTTGCATCCGACATCGTCCTGACGGAGTCTGCCAAGCAGGTGGAGGTCCCAAGGTTTTGCATCGAGGCGCCGTTACGCGACGGCTACGGGCCTTGGCCAGACTTCTGGGGAGAAGATGCCGACCATCGCCAGCTCGGCACCGCAGCCGGATTGCGCTGCACCTGCCTGGTGGACGCTACACCCCACACGCTCCCGAGCCACCGGTTCACGGTGCCGCGTGACTCCGATGTCCTGCGCGATCCTGGCGACCCATTAATGCGCGCTGCCATGATGCTGAAGTGGTTACATGGCAAGGGTCACATCCAGTACGTCTATATGCGGTTTGACAAACCCCACTCGGACGATGCCCGCTGTGGCGATGCTTGCGCATGACAGTCGATGCTGCGCAGCACACAAGATCTCTGCGGGGATGGGTAGGGATCTTGGGCGCGTCGTATTCCCGTTGATTGCAGATGCGAGTCGACCATCATGGCTGTAACCACACACCGTCTGCTTCGGCCCCTTGCCATTGGCGCCCTGCTGGCGAAGGAATGGTGGCAAAGCAGGGTCATCTACAACCCGCTCTCCCCGTCGCTCTCCCACGATCCCTATCCTATCTATGACACATTGCGCACCAAAGATCCGGTGCACTGGAGCCCACTGGCGAGCGCCTGGGTGTTCTCTCGTTATCGCGATGTCGAAGCGATCCTGCGCGACCACAGGCGTTTCTCGAACGATCCGCGCAACCGCCACATCCCGAAGGGGCTCCGCGCCTCGACCGCGTTCCCGCGGTGGAGTATGTTTTTCATCGACCCGCCAGACCACACGCGGCTGCGCGGCTTGGCCAACGACGCCTTCACGCCGAGCGCCGTTGAGGCCCTCAAGTCGTCCATCTGGGAAAGCATGGAAGGGCTGCTCGATCGTATCGAGGATCCCGCCTCGTTCGATGTCATCGAGGCCATCGCTCGGCCACTGCCAGCGATCGTGATCGCCAAGCTCCTGGGGGTGCCATCGACGGATTGGGTCCGGCTGGCGGACTGGTCGCATCGCCTAGGCCGGACGCTCGAGCCCGCGATCAGTGCGGCAGAGCTCCAGGAGGCTTTGCTCGCCGCCCACGAGCTCGACGTCTACTTCCGCGGCGCGATCGATGAGCGGCGTACGCACCCACGACCGGACCTGATCAGCGCTCTCACCTCGGTCGCAGACGCGGGCGACCGACTCAACCAGAACGAGCTGCTCATGCTGTTGCGGCTTTTTCTGGTCGCCGGCAGCGAAACGACGACGAATCTCATCGGCAACGGTCTGTTGGCGCTCTTGCGTCACCCGGCCCAGCTGCACCTGCTGCGCGAGCAGCCCGACCTGATGCCGGCCGCGGTCGAGGAGTGCCTGCGCTATGACACGCCGGTGCAGGTCGACGGCAGGGCCGCCTTGGAGGATATGGTGATCGACGGCCGTAACATCAAAAAGGGCCAGGGCATTCTCGCGCTGTTGGGTTCTGCCAACCGTGATGCAGACGTGTTCGAGCATCCCGAGAGGCTGGACATCACGCGCAAGCAAGCAAGCAACCTCTCCTTTGGCCGTGGCATCCACTATTGCCTGGGGGCACCGTTGGCGAGGCTCGAAGCACGCATCGCCTTTGACGCGCTGCTGAGACGGTTTTCGGAAATACGCCTGCTGACGGCTCTCCCGCCGTACAAGACCAACGTTGCGATCCGTGGCCTCAAGGCCCTACCGGTCGCCGCTAAGAAATGAGCGACAGGCTTTCCTCTGTGGTGACTCTCTGATGTATCTTCCCTCTCCCCCTGGGAGAGGGTGAGGGTGAGGGGAGTTGGCGCCATGGAACAGCTCGGAGCCACGCTTACCCCGCCCTCTCCCTCCGGGAGAGGGCGCACAGCCCCCGGGTCAGGGGCATGTCTGAAAAAAACCTCTACCCTTGTGGGCCTTCGATGGGTGAGGGTCAGATAGAGCTAGGGAGGAGCCTTACGGGGGGAGATCCTACCATAGGCTGCTGCAAAGAGCGCGCTAGCGTGGAGCGACATCGAACATCATCGTCGTCCATTTGGGCAAGACGATGGCGATCACGTGGTCTTTGACCACCCACGCGTGAAATTTGAACTGCCCGAAATTGCGGAAATACCCGACATAGCATGGGCCTTCCTGCCGCAGCTCGATGGTCTCCAAGATCGAAAATGGACACATCATGCCGCACTTCAGCACTTTGGACAACGCTTCTTTCGCGGTCCAGATGATGGTACACCGGACCGATTCGGACAACAGGGGCAGACGCTGAGGGTCCAATTCCCCGGGCAGAATCTGGCTTTTCATAGCCTCGAGGTTATCGGTGTCCAACCGTTCAGCGTCGGTCGCCATCGGGTGCATTTGGGGAAAGGCCAGCGCACAGGCGAGCTCGCCGGCATGCGTGATGCTTACCTCGACCGGCTCAGCTGTGGGAAATTTGACAATAGGCTGCGTAAACACGCCAGACGCGATCTCGATGTTGGCATACTGAGGTTCACGCAGCAGCACGGCTAACGCCTGTTTGGCCACGTAGCGGCCGAGGAGAAAACTGCTCTTTCGCCGCGGTGCGGTGAATGCGTCGTATCGCGCCAATTCATGAGGGTGCAAAATGCGTCTGCGCGTTTGATGCAGAGCCGCGTACTCAGCGCTGTGCGCCCAGGCGAACACCGCCTCTGTCGTCAGATCCTTCCGCTGCAGCACCAGCCGTGCCGGCGAATACGGCATGATCGTCTCTAAGTCGAGCACCTCTCCAGCTCCTCTTGCCGCTAAACGCAGGAGCGCCTTATCCCTTTTCTCACCGTACAGCATCCGCCCCCATCTGGCCACCCGCTGAACACGCCAGACAAGCTTGCATAGCCTGAGCCAGGGCCTGTGCATGCGGTTCCCTGACGAGGGTCATGTGATCGCCGGGTACGTCATAGGTGGTGACGGCAGCCGTGGTGTAGCGGTCCCAGCCTAGGTGCGCGTCTTCCCGATCTCTGGCAGTGCGCTCAGCGAAATGGGCCCATCGGCGGTTCATGGCGTCGAGCTTGGCCGAGATGATCGGGTCGTCGATCATCTGGCGAACATCTTCCTGCTCGATGACCCTCGGCTCGAAGTCGGCGGCCTTGAACAGGGTGATACGGGCATTGATGGGACCATCAGGAATGTACTGGATCTGGTTGTTGGTATTGAAGACCTGGAACAGACCTTTGAAGCGCGTCATCCGCATATCGGGCAGGACGAGGTTTTGTTGCTTCAAGGCATGCAGAAGGCGCTCCAGCTGTTGGTCCAGATCCTGATCGGCGACGAGGCCGGCGAGCATGTCGATATTGCGGCCGATGTCCATACCCAACGCACCTGCAAAGGCGATCAACAGAGAAGTATCGTCCCAGTCGTCGCTCTCCGCCTCGGGTCGCGGGGCCATGCAGTCGAGGAGTATGAGCTGTTGGACTTTCTGTCCCATGCGCTCCAGCCCTCGGGCCATCTCGAAAGCGACCCGACCGCCGAAGGAGTGCCCTCCGAGAAGGTAGGGTCCCTCCGGCTGCATGAGGCGCATGGCCTGGATGTAGTGCTCGGCGAGCGCTGGCACGCTGGTATAGGGCTCGGACCGGCCGTCCAGGCCCGTTGCCTGGAAGGCGTAAACGGGCTGGTCTGGACCGAGATGATCGGCCAATTCGTTGAGGTAGAGCACGGTACCGCCCGCGCCTGGCACAAGGAATAGGGCCGGTTTTGTGCCCAAGGCTTGGAGGGGCACGAGCGTCGGCTCGCTGCCGGCATCTTCCCGGCGCAGGATAGCGGCGAGCTGCTCGATGGTCGGGGCTTGGAAGAGCGTCGCCAGGGGTAGCTCTCTACCCATGCGCTCCTCGATGAGGACCATGAGCCGGATGGCCAGCAGCGAGTGGCCGCCCAGGGCGAAGAAGTCTTGCCGGATGTCGGGATTCTTCACTTCCAAGACCTCTTCCCAGATGCGGGTGAGCTCTAGCTCGACGGCGTCCCGCGGCGCAATGGCACCCTCGCCCACGCTCCCCTCCGGCTGCGGCAGGGCGCGGCGGTTGATTTTGCCGGTGGGCGTTAGGGGCATCTGGTCGAGGGACACGAAGGCCGACGGCACCATAAAGTCAGGCAGTTGCCGCCCGAGACAGGCCTTGAGGTCACCTTGATCGAGCGTGTGCCCTTCCTTCGCCACGAGGTAGGCGACAAGTCGTTTATCCTCCCGCATGTCCACCGTGATGACGGCGGCGCTTCTGACGGCGGGATGCGCAGCCAGGACGGCTTCGATTTCACCGAGTTCGATACGATGCCCGCGCACCTTGACCTGGTGGTCGATGCGGCCGAGGAACTCGATGGTGCCGTCGTCGCGATAGTAGGCCAGGTCGCCGCTGCGGTAGAGCCGGCTGCCCGGTTCATCGCTGAAGGGGTCGGGGACGAACTTTTCGGCGGTGAGGGCGGGCCGGCCATGGTAGCCCCGACCGGGCCCAGTCCCGCCGATGTGCAGCTCGCCAGGGACTCCGACGAGCGTGGGATGGCTGTATCGGTCGAGGATGTAGATTTTCTTGTTGGCCAGCGGCCGACCGATGGGGATGCGGGCCAGACTCGCCGTGTCCATGTTGGGGTCGACATGGTGGAAGGTGGCTTTGGCGGTGACCTCGGTGGGCCCATAGACATTGAGCAGGGTCACGCGATCTTTGAGCATCGCTTGCCAGAGCCGGACGGTTTCCACAGCAAGTACATCGCCGCAGGAGATGAGCAATTTGAGGTCGGCCGGTATCAGTCTGGGGTTCAACTGCCATTCCCGGAACAGGGCCAGGATGAAGGCGGGCGGCAACTGGATGATGTTGATCTTCAAGTCCGCTAGCATGGTGCTGAAGGGTTTGGGCGACAATACCTCGAGGTCGCGAATGGCGACGGTAGCGCCGATCGAGAGAGGAGCGAAGATCTGCTCGATGGAGGCGTCGAAGCTGATAGGCGACTGCAGACATACCCGCTCGCCGGGGGCCATGCGGAAGTAATCGCGGATGGAGTAACAGTGCCGGGTTGTCGTGAGATGAGAGATCATCACGCCCTTGGGTCGACCGGTGGAACCCGAGGTGTAGATGACGTAGGCCAGGTTTTGCGGCTGCAGCTCTGGTGGACGGCTTGGTGCGCTGCAGCGGTCGATGGCGGGCCAGTCCTTGTCCAGATAGATCAAGCCAAGGTTGGGGACACGACTCTTGAATGGCTGGGCTCTGGAGGCCAACGAGGCGGTCGTCAGGAGGAACGCCACCTTGGCGTCGTCGATCATATAGCCCAGCCGTTCCTCAGGCAATGCGGGATCGAGCGGGACATAGACGCCGCCGGCCTTGAGGATGCCCACGGCGCCGACGACGATTTCCAAGGATCGTTCCAGGTATAGGCCGACGAAGGTTTCCGGCCCGACCCCCTGCTGTTGTAGGTAGGCGGCGAGTTTGCTGCTGCGTCGATCCAACTCGGCATAGCTCAGAGCTTGGTCCTTGAAGACGACGGCGGTGCAGTCTGGGGTTTTGGCGGCCTGCTCTTCAAACAGTTGGAAGAGCAGTTGGGCTTCAGGAAATGGCCGAGCGGTGTCGTTCCAGTCACGGAGCATGGCCGCTTTCTGCGCGGCCGAGAAGAAATCGTACGCCGCGATGGTGCCATATGGCTGCTGCACGACCGCCGCGGCCAAACGTATGAAATGCTCGAGCAGGCGCTGAATGGTTGCCGCCTCGAACAGGTCCGGGTTGTACTTGATGTTGAGGATGAAGCGCTCGGGCTCCTCATACACTTCCAGACCCAAGTCCTTATCGCCTTCCTGGTGCACTTCCTTGAGAAACTTGGTGTGCAGAGCGCCCTCGGGCCCGGGCCGCTGCAGGTCCGTGACGGTCGATGTGATGTAGTTCTGGTAGGCGTAATACGTCTGGAAGATCGGGGAAATAGCTTGGTCCCGATCCACTTTCAGCTCCCGTACCAGCTCGGAAAAGGGGTAGACGGCATGGTCCAGGCAGTCGAGCATGGTGAGCTGCAGGGTTTTGAGGTAGTCGATGAAGCCCTGGTCGCCTGAGACGCGGCTGCGCACGGCCATCATGTTGATGAAGCAGCCCATGACCCGGTCGAAGGCCTGTTTCGGACGCCCCATGGAAGGTATCCCCACGATGAGGTCTTCCTGACCGGTGTAGCGGTGCAGCAGGACTTTGTAGACGCCAAGGAGCAAGGTGGACAAGTTGACCCGCTGCGACCGGGCCAGAGCCCTTAACTGCGCGGTGAGAGCCGGATCGATGCTGGCCTCGAGCGTCGCGCCGCCGAAGCCGCGCACGGCCGGCCGGGGATGATCTGTGCGCAGCGCCAAGACGGGCAAGTCCCCCGCCAGGTGGCGCTGCCACCACGCCAGATGCTCCCGGGCTTCCTGGCTGGCCATCATCTCGCGTTCCCAACACACAAAGTCCTGGTAGCTGGCATCTTGTGCTACAGGCTTGGGCTCTTCCCCCAGCCTGAAGGCTAGGTAGGCGCTCACTAGCGTGCTGGCCAGTAGAATGCTGGAGGTGCCATCGAAGACGATGTGATGAATGGTGATCAGGGCGATATGATCCTGTTTCGCCCCGCGCTGCCGCGAGAACAGGTGGACGCGCATCAGTGGGCCCTGTTCAAGATCGAAGGGCTGTTTGACTTTGGCCCTCAAGAAGGGGACGATGTCGCGCTCGTCCAGATGGTCGATCGCTTCATGCGCGAAAGACAGCGGCCGCTGGGTGGGGATGTATTGCCGTGGCTCGCCGTTCACCTCGGTAAACCGGCTACCCAGGATGGGGTACTGGTCCAGCAGAAAGGCGCAGGCCTTCCGGAAGCTGTCCACATCGAGGTCCTGTCGGAAGCGCAGGGCGACCGGCACGTTGTAGGCGCTCATGTCGGGAGAGAACTTTTGCAACAGCCACAAACCCTCTTGCACTTTGGATAGAGGGTAATGAGCGCCGGATAAGTCCTCGCCGCTTTGCCGATCCTGAAGAGTCTCCCGCAGCACGGCGGCGAGGGCGTGCACATGCGGCTCAGCGAGCATGTTCATATGATGCCCAGGCACGCGACGGACCTCGATCGGGCGCCTGGAGAATCGACTCCATCCCAGTTGCGCATCCTCGGCCCACAGTCGCAGGATCTCCCGGTCATACTCTGTCCAAGCGGCACTGATGTCCTGCAACCGCTGCAGCAGGGTCGCGTCACCGGTCATCGTGGCGAAGGCCTCTTGGTCGATCAGCGCTTCAGAGTGAGGGCTTTGCGCCGCCAACAAGGTGATCTTCGTGTGCTCAAGCCTGCCCTTGGGAACATACTGCATCAGGCTATTGGTCAGATAGACCTGAAAAATCCCCCTGAACTGATCCATCTCGACCTGCAAGGGGAAGGCGTCGAGCTTGATGACTTCATCATACAAGATGGCCAGCTTGTCAGATGGATCTGTGTCGCCCAAGAGGGAGCAAACCAGGCCGGGATGGTCCTGGAGCTTAACTCCCAAAAGACTAGCGAACGCCAGGAAAAGGGCCGACGCATCCCAGGTCCGGCTCAACTTGAGCGCCGCGGGCGCGGGGCAGTCGATCAGCACCAGCGCCCCAACTTCGTGGCCCATCGCTTCGATCTGCAGGGCCATCTCAAAGGCGATGTGTCCACCAAACGAATGACCACCCAACAGGTACGGACCTTCCGGTTGCACGGTCTGGATGGCCTGGACGTACTCTCGCGCCATGTCCTCCACGCTGGTGTAGGGCACCGTTTCGCCGTCCAACCCCCGCGCCTGTATGCCGTAAAAGGGTTGGTCGCGACCGAGAAGGCTCGCCAACTTAAGGAAGTAAAAAACCGTGCCTCCCACACCCGGCACGCAGAAGAACGGCCGTTTGGTGCCTTTTTGCAGGGCGACGAGATGGCTAAAATCGCGGACCTGCCTGCCTCCACGCAGGATCTCGGCCAGTCCTTCAATGGTTGGGGCCTGTAGCAGGGTGGCCAAGGGGAGTTCGGTGCCGAACCGGTCGCGTATCAGCGCCAACAGCCTGATGGCCAGCAAGGAATGGCCACCCAAGGCAAAGAAGTCGTCTTGTATCCCCGGTGTATCGATCTCGAGTAAGGTTTCCCACATGCGGCAGAGTTGCCGTTCCAGGTCGTCCCGTGCAGGCGTGGAGCTTGGCCGCTTGACCGCTGGCAGCGACGCGAGCGCGGGCCGATCGATTTTCCCAGAAGAGGTCAGCGGCATGTGCTCGAGTGCAACCAATCGGGATGGGATCATGTAGGCCGGGACCTTCTGCCGCAAATAGCGCTGTAGGTCGTCTGCATCCGCCTCATGGCCCGGCTTTGCCACTACATATCCGACAAGGCGTTTGTCGCCCTGCATGTCCACAGCGATGACCGCCGCTTGCGCAACCTCGGGGTGCCCGGCGAGGACCGCCTCGATCTCCCCTAATTCGATGCGATAGCCACGGACCTTGACCTGATGATCGATCCGACCTAGGAACTCGATGCTGCCATCGGGCAGGAATCGGCCCAGATCGCCGGTCTTGTACAACCTGGCGCCGGGCTGCACGGCAAATGGATCCGGCACGAACGCCGCCGCCGTGAGGGCGGGACGATGGCAGTACCCTCTGGCCAGTCCCATGCCGCCGAGATAGATCTCGCCGGCAACGCCAGTTTGCGCCGGATGACCATCTCGGTCCAGGATATACGCGGTTCTACCGGCAAGCGGACGCCCGATCGGAATCTTGCGTATCGCATCAGGGAGCGACTCGACGCTATAGAGGCAGGCCGTGACGGTCGTCTCGGTCGGACCATAGGCATTCAACAGGGCGACGCGGCCGTGCAGCAGCGTATGCCAAAGTGCGACGGTCTCGACGGCCAGGACGTCGCCCCCGACGATGAGCGTCTTCAGGTCGAGGGGAACCAGCTCCGGGCGATACTGCCACTCTCGCAGCAGCTCCAGAGCATACGCTGGCGGCACGTTTAGGATCTTGATGCGTTGTGCCACCAACATCTCGCTGAACGATGTCGGCGCCAGGTTTTCCGGGTCCGCCAATACGAGGGTCGCCCCCGCCGACAGGGTCGGAAAGATTTGGTCGACCGATGCGTCGAAGCTGAGCGGCGTGAACTGCAGCACCCTGGTCTCGGAGTCGATCGCCCAGTGTTCCCGGATGCGCTCGCAATGCTTGGCTGCCGCGCGATGGGTGATCATGACGCCCTTGGGCCGACCCGTGGACCCCGAGGTGTAGATCATATAGGCCAGGTTGTCCCCGCCGACGCGGTACTGCAGCGCCGGCGTTCTCGCCTGCTCGATGTTGGCCCAAGCTTGATCCACTGCGATGAGGTGTAGGGATGAGCGATTCAGGTGTAAATCCCGAAGCCGCGGCAATACGCTTGCCTGGGTGAGGAGAAGGCACATCCCCGAGTCATCAATGATGTGGCCGATTCGCTCCTCGGCGACAGCAGGATCGATGGGGACATAGGCGGCGCCGGCCTTCAGGATGCCCAACAGCCCTACCAGCATCTCCAAGGAGCGCGTCATACAGAGGCCCACCAAGCTATCGGGCCCTGCGCCCTGCTGTTGCAGGTACTTCGCCAGCGCTGTGCTTCTGGCGTTCAGCTCCCGATACGTCAGGCTCGCGGCGCCGAAGACCACAGCGACACGCTCCGGCGTTTTCGTAGCCTGCGCTTCGAACACGTGGTGCAGAAGCTTCTCTTCCGCCTTTGGCGCCGCATCGCGCTCAAGCTTATCGGCAAGATACCTAGACAACGCGGCCACGGTCGGGAATTGCAGGATCTCCCTATTGCTGATCTTGGCTTGGAAGAGCTCTTCAAGGCCACGCGTCATCTTCAACACGGCGATCGAATCGGCGCCGTAATCCTGGAAGCTTTTGTGCAGTTTGATCTCATCGCTGGGGATGCCCAGCTCTTCAGACAAGATCATGGTCAACACATACTGGATCTTATCATGGGTTGACAGAGTGGAAAACGATTCGGGCGTCATCGGCTGGAGCCTCTCGACACCCTCTCCCTCCGGGAGAGGGTCGGGGTGAGGGAGGCTCAAAGCCGTGTCATGTAGCCGAGGAGAGCCCTCTCCGGGCACGGGAGAGCCTACAATCCCACCAGACGACGATCCCTCCGGAGAGATCCAATACCGCTGCCTGGCAAAGGGATAATTGGGCAGCGATACCTTGCGCACCGTTTTCCCGGCATGGAGGGTCTCCCAGGGAATGTCGCCGCCCTGAGTCCAATACAGCGCCAGCTTCTCCAGGTGGTTTTCCGCCAGGAGCACTTGCACCACGGCCTCTCCCACCTTGCCGGACAGCAGGTTGCGCATCTCCGCGCCGCCCCCTTCCAGATCCCCAGTGAACATGGCGACGGAGGCCGTCACAGCCCCAGGCTCCACATGTGTGTGCGCCTCCGCAAGCCGCAGAAATTCTTCCATACCACGCACGAGCTCGTCGCGGCTGGTGACGACCATGGCCATGCGGGTCGCCATGGCCTCGCGCCCCGTCTGGAGCGTATAAGCCAGATCCGCCAGGGAGCACTCCGGATGCTGTTGCACATACGCCAGCAGGCGCTCGACCACCGCCCGTAGGCGGTCCCAATTTCTAGCTGAACAGACGACGATCTGAGGCGAATCGGTCGTAACGGAGCACGCGCCGTCAGCGACACCATTCGCCTCGGCCGCTGTCTGCTCAGAATCGGCCTGCCGGAGATCCGGCGCACGGCGGGGTAGCGCACTGCCGGTATACTCGTCGACGATCAGGTGGGCGTTAGCCCCACCGGCGCCGAAGGAGCTGATCATCGCGCGTCGGGGGCACTCCCCTACCCCGTCGATCACCGGCCGTGGCCATGCGCTCAACTGCCGTTGCAAGTAGAAAGGCGAGCCCTCAAAGCTCAGGTTGGGATTAAGCGGCTCCGCCTTGATGGAGGGCACTAACAAGCCGTATTGCAACTGCAGGATCACCTTGGTGAGCTGCGAGATGCCAGAGGCCGCCTCAGCATGGCCGATGTTGGATTTCACCGAACCGATGGCACAGAAAGCCTGCGCTGCGGTGAACGCGCGGAACGCCTTAGTCAGGGCGTTGAGCTCGATGGGATCGCCGATGGCGGAGCCGTTCGCCGCCGACTCCACATAGCCGATGGTGCGGGGATCGATCCCCGACTTGCAGAAATTGTCGATCATCAATTGGGCTAGCGCGTTGGGATTGGGCACGGAATAGCCGTGGGTGTGGCCGCTGTGGTTGATGGCGCTGGATTTGATCACCGCCAGAATCGCGTCCCCATCCCGGACGGCCTGTTCGAGGGGTTTTAAAAGGACGGCGCCCACAGCCTCGGCGGGAATGTACCCGTCGCCATCGCCGAAGCTCCGGCTCTCGGCATGGCTGCCGATGATCTGGGCGAGGCTCAAGCCGAGATACTTCTTGGGGTGAAGCGACAGATTGACCCCACCGGCGATGGCAAGCCGGCATTCGCCCTGGCGCAGGCTTTCACACGCCATGTGAATCGCCACGAGCGCGGAGGAACAGGCGGTATCGATGGCCATGCTGGGCCCCTGAAAGTCGAAAAAGTAGGAGACCCGATTGGCGATCGCGTAATAGGAGGACACAGCAACAGCCGATTCCCTGACCAGGTCGGAGTCAAACGCATGATAGAGCTGGGACATGGCCCCCACGTATACGCCGACCCTTCCTTGGGCATACGCTTGCAATGCAGCCCTGGTATAGCCAGCGTTTTCCAGCACATGCCAGACACATTCGAGGAAGAGGCGCTCCTGGGGGTCCATCAGCTCGGCCTCGCGCGGCGGGATGTTGAAGAACAGCGGGTCGAAGCGATCGACATCCTCCAGGAAGCCGCCCCACTTGCTGTAGGCTTTGCCAAGTTTGGTCTTGTCCGGGTCGAAGTAGTGACCGTGATCCCAGCGGTCGGCAGGTACCTCGGTGATGCAGTCCCGACCTGTACGCAGATTGTTCCAAAATTCCTCCAGGTTATTCGCCTTTGGGTAACGGCCAGCCAGGGCGATCACTGCGATGTCGAGGCTGTCTGTTCTCAGTCGGGGCTGGGTCGTCACGAACCGTGGGCGTCCGCGACTGAGGATCGGTGCCGCCTGTGGCGCCATAATTGAGGCGGAATTCGAGCTTGGGACGGTCTCAGGGGCGAGGCCGAGCACGGCCCGAAGCTGGTCCGGGTAGGATGACAGGAAATAGTCGCTCAAGGCCCGGATATCCTGGTACTCGAAGAACAGGGTTTTGGGGAGGGGGCCGAAGGTCTTCTCCAGCTGCGTGGTCAATTGCAAGGCCATGACCGAATCCATACCGTATTGCCCAAGCGGGACCTTCACCTCGATGCGCTGGGGTGGCAGGCCGATGGTCGGGGCGATGAGCGCGGTGAGATACGCGGCGGTCTGTGCGCGCAAGGCATCCTCGATCTCGGCACGGTCTGGAGTCGGGGCCTCCCCTTTCCCGTAGACGTTCATTTCAGCTTCATCTATGCTCTCACGTGTCACAGAGGCTTTGTGAGCTAAGTCTTTACTACCCTCACCCACGCCCTCTCCCGGAGGGAGAGGGAGAAGGGTGTCGGGCACGCGGAAGCAAAGCCCCCGCAGGCTCACGCAGACTGCCCCGCTTTCATCACAAAGATCGATGTCGAGGTCGCCGATCCCGCCTGATGCCGTCTTTGTCTCCCCTTCTTTGCTCCCAGCCTGCCGAACCCAAGCCCACATAACGGCGGTGCACGCTCCCGAGATGCGCAGCTCTCGTAAGGCAAAAGGCAGGGCAGGCTTGGGCACATCAGCGCTGCCCTCGGATGCTGGCGTGGCACACCCGCTTAGCAGCCCTAGGGAGGCCTGGAGGGCCGCATCCATCAAGCTGGGGTGCAGCACGAAGCGATGGTCCATGCCGCGCAGCTGCTCGGGCAGCGTAAGCTGCGCCAAGACTTGGTCGGTTCCCAAGTACAGGCGTTGAATGCCCCGATGTCCGACGCCGTAGTGCAAGCCCATGGCCGCGAAAGCCTCGTAGCACTGGTTGGCATCGAGGTCGCCCCGATCGCATTGAGCCTGCCGCGCGCCAAGGTCCAGAACCGAAGGGTCTCCCGCAGCACCGATGAGGGCACGGCCCTGACTGTGCACGATCCGCGTTGCCCCCGCCCCTTGGCTATAGATTTCGTAGGCGATGTGGACGGGGCCGCCGGCTCCATCGCCGGGGTCCTCTGGAAAGAGGCCGATGTGGACGTCCACTGGCGTGTCGCCGACAACAAGCGGCCGTACCCACACCACGTCCTCTAGGCGGACCTGGACCTGGCTCTCTAACAAGGAGCCGGCGGCCCAGCGCAGGGCCTCCCGAGCCATTTCGAGGTAGGCCACCGCGGGCAAGATCTTTCGACCGTGCCCCACGTGATCGGCCAGGAAGAACTCGCATCCACTCAACGTCGTGCTAAACCGCTGTTCAGTGAGGTCGGAGGTATTGCGGTGCAGCATCGGGTGAAGGATTGCTGGGCTTGCGGACGGGCCAGTGCTCCTGACGACGCTGCGCGCCCAATAGCGCTCTTTCGCGAAGGGATACGTGGGCAGACTGAGGCGTCGAGGGCGGTCTTGCCCAGGGCGGCCGTTCACCCCATGATCGTCATAGAGCTTCTCCCAGTCGACGGCGAAGCCCCTAACCCAGAGACGCAATAGCGTGTCGTATTTGCCCTTGGCGATCCAGGTGCCGAGGACGGCATGCAGATCTTCGTCCGAGGCGAACAGGGTCAGATCTGCCGGGGTACTGCCGGGGGATGGCCCCCCCACGCGGCCCCGGAACACGTCTGTCACATCATCACGGCCAGCTAAGAAACTCGCTAATTTCTCAGCAAGTTCCATCGGGGAGCGCGCAATGAGAGCGAGCCGCTCTTCCATGGCCTCGCGCCCCACCTGCAGCGTGTAGGCCATGTCGGCGAGGTCGCGCTCGGACCAAGCGCGTTCACCATCCCGTAGGACAGCGAGCAGACGCCGCGCCCGCTCCTTGAGCCGCTCCTCATCCTTGGCGGATAGCACGATCAGCACGGGCCGTGCTGCGTTGGCGCCTGTTGTGGTGATCTGGGCCGGAGCGGATGACCGATCGCATTCCACCGCATCGTCGACGTATTCTTCGATGATGAGATGGGCGTTGGCGCCCCCGGCTCCGAAGGACGAGATGCCGGTGATCCTCGGGTACTCCTTGATCTCACCGTCAACCTCGATCCGCGGCCGCGGCCATGCCGTCAGTTCTTGCTGTACGATGAAGGGTGAATGGTCGAAGTCGATGGCGGGATTGAGGACGGTTGCATGCAATGAAGGCACGAGTTGGCGATGCTGGAGCTGCAGCAGGACTTTGGTCACCCCGGCGATCCCCGCCGCGCTCTCCAGGTGGCCGATGTTCGATTTGACCGAACCGATGCGGCAAAACCCTGTATCGCGGCCGCGAGCCATCCCCGCGCTCTGGCCGAAGGCCCGGCTGAGGGCAGCGATTTCGATCGGGTCCCCCAGGGCCGTGCCCGTGCCATGGGCCTCGACATAGCTGACGGCCCTGGGATCGACCCCCGCCCGTTGGAGCGTCTCGGCGATCACCCGCGCTTGCGCCTTGGGATTGGGCACGGTATAGCCGTTGGTCTTGCCGCCGGCGTTGATCATGCTGGCCTTGATGACGCCGTAGATGTGGTCGCCGTCCTCGACCGCCCTTGCCAGCGGCTTTAATACCAGGGTCCCTACACCTTCCCCGGCGACAAAACCATCGGCTTGATCCCCGAAGACCTTGCACCGGTCCGTGGCCGAGAGCATGGTCAAGGCCGTCAAACCCTGATAGTGGATGGGGTCGACGATCAGATTGACGCCGCCAGCGAGTGCGCAGTCGCAGGTGCCGTGGTATAGGCTTTCCAAGGCAAGATGGATGGCAGTCAGCGAGGAAGAACAGGCCGTGTCCACCGCCAGGCTAGGCCCCTGGAAATCAAAGAGATAGGACACCCGGTTGGCGATCGACCAATGCTTCGCATTGGCCGCATACGTACTGTTCATGACGCCGACGAAGACGCCGATGTTCCTGTCGGAACGCCCCGCCGCCGTGCCGAGCGTGGCCGGCGTATAACCCGCATCTTCGATGGCCGCGTAGGCTTCCTCGATGAAGAGACGTTCCTGCGGGTCCATGTTCTGTGCTTCCGCCGGGGAGATCTGGAAAAAGAGCGGGTCGAACTTGTCGATGTCGGATAAAAACCCACCCCATTTGGTGTAGATCGAACCCAGCTTGCCCTTTTCCGGGTCGAAGTAGTCCCGCCAGTCCCAGCGGTCCTTGGGGATCTCTGAAATGCAATGGCGACCGGCTTTGAGGTTCTCCCAAAACTGGGTCAGGTTGTCGGCACCCGGGTAACGTCCTGAAAGACCGATGATCGCCACATCGAAGATGGCTAGCTGCTGGGAGGATGGGCGCGGTGCCCCGGCGAAACGCCGTCGCTGGCGGTGGCCGTGGTCGATCATCGGGCTGCGGTGCCGGGGCATTTCGGCCGCCGGTGCGGGAGCGGCGTCGACGGTGGCAGGCGCTGTCGACCGCGCCTCGGTGCTGAAGAGCTCCTCGACTTTAGCCCTGTGGCATTCAAGGAAGTAGTCCGTGAGCTCGCCGATGCTCTGGTATTCGAAAAATAGGGTTTTCGGCAGCGAGCCAAAAACCTGCTCCAACTGAGTAGTCAATGCCGTGACCATTACCGAATTGATGCCGTACTGGTCCATGGCGGCGTTGGCGTCGATGCTCTGCAAAGGGATCTTGAGAAAGGAAGAGAGCAGTTGTTTGAGATAGATGTTGACGCTGTTGCGCAGCTGATCGGCCACCACACCCTCCAGCCCAAAGGGCGGCACGCTTTCGCCCGCGGCAGGGGCGACCTCTTGGCGTCTAGTCGTCCGAAGGCGCTCGCGCAAGATATCCGCAAACTCATCGACCAGATAGGTGGCGACGCTGCGGAGCGTGGGGCCATCACGCAGCAGCTCGGGCACCATGGCAATGCCGTGGACGTCGTTGATGTGGCTGGTCAACTCCGCCAACTTGAGGTGGTCGAAGCCATACTCCTGCAGCTCCACATCGGCATCGATTTCCCGGCTGTCGACTCTAAGAACACGGGCCACCGCTTGGATCAATGTCGCTAGCACCGTTTCCAAAAGCTCGATGCTTCTCGTGCCGGGGGACGTCGCCGACGTCTCTTCCACCGGCCCCGCGGGTGGCACACCGAGGCGCTGATGCTGCACTTTCCACAATTTGAGCTGTTTTGCGGCCTCATCAGGACTGATCTGCCGGGCTTTGATACGCGCATACAACCCTTGTAACTGCGGATCCATGGCCTGTTCTCCCTATCCCGATGCCAGGATGAGCTGTTCCACCTGCTCTGCCGATAATTCGCCGTTGAGGATCCGTTCGAAGAGCTGTCGGTAAAATGCCTCGTCCGCCCGCCCCCTCTCGTCCGGCGTTGTCGCGGACCCGACCTGATCACCTGCAGTTGGTGCCAACCCCAGCGCGCGCCGCACCTGTGCCGTGTCCCCTTCCAGCACCATCACCTGATCGGCTCCGAGATCGAGCGCTCGGTAGAAGGCCGCCAGACCGGTGGCGGTCGCCATGGGCACCAGACCCGTGCTTTGCCGCATGAGTGCTTCCGTCGCCGGAGCGACCCGCATGCCCCCCTCCTGCCACAAGGGCCAATTGATCGATACGGTGCGACCCCGACGCCGGTTGCTGCTGACCAAGGTGTTGCGGTAGTGGGCATAGGCGTCCATAAAGGCGTTGGCGGTGGCGTAGTCGGCCTGACCTGGATTGCCCACTGCTCCCGCGATCGAGGAAAACAGCACGAATAGGTCGAGATCCCGATCCTGCCATGCCCGGTCCAGATTGACACAGCCGGCCACTTTGGGCGCTAGCACTGCCGCCAAGTCTTGTGGGGCCTTTTTGAGAATGAAGTTGTCCCGCGTCACGCCAGCGCTATGGAGGACCCCGTGCAGGCCCCCAACGGCGTCCGTGATGTCGCGAACCAGGCGCGTCACCGCCTCAGGCTGCATGACATCGAGGCGCCGGTACTCCACGCGGGTGCCCGGAGAGCCCATGGCCGTCAGCACTTCCAGTAGCATCCGTGTGCGCTCGTCTGGCGCCGATCGTCCGGCGAGGATCACGGTTGCATCACGAGCTTGCCGCACGATGTCCTCGGCAAAGATCAGGCCCAGGCCGCCCGCACCGCCGGTGATCAGATAGACGCCGCGATCTCGCCAAGGGAGACGGGTTTCCCGCCCGGACGTCAGGTCCGTCAGGACCTCGCGCCAGGAGGCAACCAGCCGCTTCCCCCTGCGGTAGCAGATCTGCTGATCGAACGGGCACCGCGCATTGGCGGCCACGATGCCTGCAAGGTCGGCCGTCTCCTCATCGACCTCGATCACTTGGCTGATGAGGTGGGGATTCTCCAAGGTCGCGGTCTTCAGCAGGCCCGCCAGCCCAACGCAGAGCCGTCCCTCCCCCCGGTTGGGCACCACCAGCTGGATCAGCACTTTGCTACGGGGCCGGCTTTCGAGAATGCGGCGAAGCTCCTCAAAGACTCGCACGGCGTAGGTTTGAAATCGCTGTTCGATGGACTCCTGAGCGGCCTTTAGGTAGAGCCATCGTATACCGCGGCCTCCCAGCGCCGTCGTGGATGCCTCGTCCGCACCGTTCCGCGCCGCGTCATGCCCAGCAGACAACTCGCAGACTATGGCCAGATGCTGCGCATATTCGGGTGCTGCGGCACCCCCGTTGATATCCCGCTCTTGCCAGTGCGGTTCGAGCATCAACGCATCAGGACGTCCTTCCTCTGCTCCGGTCCTTTTCTGGGGTCGGTTCTTCGTCCCATCTCCCTCACCCCTGCCCTCTCCCGGTGGGAGAGGGGGAAAAGCACCGGGGTCCGTGTCGGATGCAGAAAAACCCGCCCCTGCAAGATCCCGAGCCTGGAATGGCGTAGGGCGAGAGGATGGGGGTGAAGGGGCCATCATCCGGAAGGCAACCCCCTTCATCCGCACGCGGACCGCTCCAGTAGCGTCGCAGACATCGATGTCGAGTTTGCGCACCCCACCGGCCGCTTTAGCATCGGTTGCATCGCGGATAAAGGCCCACATGCCTGCGGTGCAGGCGCCGTAAACCGCGACCTCGTCCACGGCAAACGGCAGGGTTAGGCCGGAGGACGTCGGTCCGGTGGCAACTTGGGTTAGACCGATGCTGGCCTGTAAGGCCGCGTCCAACATGGTGGGATGTAGGACCAACCGCCGATCCGCCAAGGCGGCGGGCAGGCCCAGCTTCGCCAGGACCTGGCCCGAGCCGATATATAGGGTCTCGATGGCGCGGTGTGCCGGGCCGTAGTCGATGCCCATGGCTTGAAAGGCCTGGTAACACTCTTCGGCGCTCAGTTCGCGGTCAGAGCATTGTGCCTGCACGGCCGCCAAGTCCAGGTGTGGCGCGGATGTGACGGCACCTATCACGATGCAACCTTGGCTGTGTATTACAGGCACACCTACCTCAGGTTCGCTGTAGGTCTCATAGTCCAGTCGGCCACCGTCTTCGGGAAACAGCTTGACGTGCACCTCGATGGATTGACCATCGCCCTCGCCAAGCACGACGGGCTTCGTCCACACTACGTTTTTGACCCGGACTCCTGATACTGCTGGTTCCTCATCCGTCGACTCCATGGCGAACGCCACCGCTGCCCGCGCCATTTCGAGATAAGCCACCCCGGGCAGCACCCGCCGGCCCTGCACCACATGGTCCGCCAGGAAAAACTCACCGCCTGTGAAGATGGAGCTGAAGCGCTGCGCCGCCAGGGTCGAGGTGTTGCGCTGCAGCATCGGGTGAAGTGCCGGCACCAACATTTCCCCCTCGGTTTTCTGAGGTAGAGGTTTCGTGCCCTCTCCCGGAGGGAGAGGGAGCACAGCATGCGGGCTGGGGTCGTGTCTGAAAGCGCCGACCCTTGTGAGCGCCGCCTGTGGGCCATGGCCCCTTGTGTGCTCAGCGTGATAGTCGTCAGCGCCGCTGGATGGGGTACCTTCTCCCTCACTCAGCTGGGGGATCCAGTAGCGCTGTTCGGCAAAGGGATACGTCGGCAGGCTGATGCGATGCGGCAAGGCCCGCCCCTCGCCATACAGTTTGTGCCAGTCGACATCCATGCCCTGCACCCAGCGCGCCAACACTTCGGCAAAGACGCCTTGCGCCAGCCAGGCGTCAATCGTTGCTTCCTCGACTGTTGCGAGCGCATCGACCCTGTTCCTCAGTCTCGGCTGTGGCCCACCACCATGCCGGTCCGCAGCCTGGCCACAGAACAGACCGTCGACGCTGTCGCCCCGCAGGTAGGCCGAGAGTTTTTGGACCACTTCATCCAGGGAAGTGGCGATCAGGGCCAGGCGGTGCGGCATCGCCTCACGTCCTACATGCAGTGTGTAGGCCACATCGGCAAGGTTCAGCGCACCGGGCGGTGCCGCCGCTACGAAGGTCAACAGCCGCCGTGCTTGTTCACGGAGGCAGTCGTGGTTTTTCGCCGACAGTACGATCGGCGCCGGCCATGGCGCCGCAGACACGCCAGCACCCTTCCCTACGCCGGGCGATTCCCCCTCCTCCGGAATGTATTCCTCGATGATGAGATGGGCGTTCGACCCGCCCGCGCCGAAGGAAGAGACCCCTGCCCTGCGAGGATATTCCCTGGCATGGCCGTCGGAGACGATCACCGGCCGGTTCCATGAAGCCAACTCCCGCTGGACCACAAAAGGCGAATGTTCGAAATCGATATTAGGGTTCAAGGTCTCGGCATGCAGCGAAGGCACCAGTTGGCGATGCTGGAGCTGGAGCAGCACCTTGGTCAGCCCGGCAATGCCTGCCGCGCCCTCGCCGTGGCCGATATTCGATTTGACCGACCCGATGGCGCAGAAGCGCTGGTCTTCAGTGTAAGCTCGCATAGCCTTCGTCAACGCCGTGATCTCAATAGGGTCACCTAGAGCAGTGCCGGTGCCATGGGCTTCCAGGTAACTCAGGGTCCTGGGGTCGATCCCGGCCTGCGCGAAGGCGCGGCCGATGACATTGGCCTGGGCGGTGGGGTTGGGGACTGTGTAGCCGTTGGATTTGGCCCCATGATTGAGCGCGCTGGCTTTGATGACGCCGTAGATGTGGTCGCCGCAGGCGACCGCTTTGGCCAGCGGCCTGAGTAGGACTGCGCCCACGCCCTCTCCCGGCACGTAGCCATCACCCCCCGCCCCAAAGGCCTGGCAGCGACCCCTGCTGGAGAGATATTTGCCCTGGCCGAGGCCCAGAAATTTGTTGGGATGAACGGAGACGTTGACGCCGCCCGCGATGGCCAGCTTGCATTCGCCCAGTTTGAGGCTCTGGCAAGCCAGGTGTATAGCGGTTAAGGAAGAGGAACACATAGTATTGACGGCCAAACTGGGCCCTTGGAAGTTGCAGAAGTAGGAGACCCGGTTGGCGATGGCGGCGGACACTCCGGCCAGCGCGATGGGATTGCCTTTGGCTTGTTCCAGGGCGCCGTAGAGCTGGTACTCTTCATACATCACGCCGACGAAGACACCGACCGGCGCCGAGCTGTTCGGATTCGATGGTGAAGCGCTGGCGGCCAGGGAGGCGCGGGTGTATCCCGCGTCCTCGATCGCCTCATAGGCGCATGTGAGGAACAGGCGCTCTTGGGGGTCCATATACTCCGCCTCCACCGGCGAGATGTTGAAGAACAGCGGGTCAAAGCGGTCCACCCCGTCGAGAAACCCGCCCCAGATGCCGGCGGTCTTACCGCGGAAGCCGTCCCAGCGGTCCTCGGGAAGGGGCGTGATGCAGTCCTTGCCGTCGCGCAGGTTGTGCCAAAACTCCGCTAGCGTCTTCGCGCCCGGATAACGGCCAGCTAGGCCGATGATGGCGATATCCAGGGGGTCGGCCGGGCGCCTGTCGGCATCGTCCTGCTCGGATCCCCGCTTCAGGGGATGCATGTGGGGTGCTGCCGACGACCGAGGATGGTTGGACCGGTTCCCGACGGGAACTGGCATGGCTACAGCGCCGACATTCGAGACCGGAGCCTGTGTCTCATTCGCGGCCTGAGCCTGATCCGATAGTGCTCCGTTGGATGCGGGCGTGTCATCGCCGGCGCCGAACAGCTCCGCCAGCTTGTCCCCATGCGCAGTCACAAAGTATTCACTCAAGGCCAGGAGGTTTGGATGCTCGAAAAACAGGGTCTTGGACAAGGGGCCGAAGGTCTTTTCCAGATGGATGGTCAACTGCATAACCATGACGGAGTCGAGACCGAATTCCTCCATCGGCGTCTCCACCCGGATGCGGTCGGCTGACATCTTGAGCACAGAAGCGAGGATCTCTGTGCAATACGCCGTCGTGCGGGCGAGCAATTGCTCACGCGTCGGCGCAGTCGGCCTCCCCACAGCGCCGATGCTCGGGGTCTGCTGGGAAGTCTCCGGCATCCGGGCGTCCGATCCGGTGTGATGATCGGCCAATGCATCGGCCTCTCGTGCAACTTCGCAATCCTCGTGGGATGGCACCCAGTAGCGCTGACGGTCAAAAGGATAGGTCGGCAGGCTGATGCGCCGGGGCGGGGTGCCATAGGGCTTGTCTGTGCCGTAGAGCCGTCGCCAGTCAAAGGTCAACCCCTTCACCCATAGGCTGAGCACTTTGTCGTACTTACCTTTGGCGATCCAGGCGTCTACGGCGGCATGGAGGTCTTCGTCCGCCGCGAAGAGCGTGACGGTATCCTTGTCGGGCAAGGCGCGGCCACGTGCTGTACCGCGATACAGATCGCTTCCGCTGCGCTGGCCCACCAGGATGGCGCCCAGCTCCTCCGCTAACTCATCGAGGGAACTCACCATGAAGGCGAGGCGCTCCTCCATCGCCTCTCGCCCCACCTGCAGCGTGTATGCCAGTGCCGCGAGGTCGAGGTCCGGCCGGGGCTCTCCCGTGAGAAAACGGTGCAAGTTCGCCACCACGTGCATCAGCCGCTCTTCATTCTTGGCGGATAGCAAAATCAGCGCCGGCGCCCCGCTCGGGTGCACTGCTGCTGGGGCGTCGGGGACGTACTCTTCGAGCACCATATGGGCATTGGAGCCGCCCGCTCCGAAGGAAGACACGCCGGCGATGCGGGGGTATTCCCGTGGTCGACCCCCGTCCGCTCGGGTCGTCACCACCGGCCGTCGCCATGCCATCAGGGTCTGAGGCACGTGAAACGGGCTGTTGGCGAAATCGATATTGGGGTTCAGCGTATCTGAGTGCAGCGATGGCACAAGCTGTCGGTGCTTGAGCTGTAATAGGACCTTGGTGACCCCGGCGATGCCCGCCGCGCTCTCACCATGTCCGATATTCGATTTCACCGACCCGATGGCACAAAATTGCGTGTCGGCGCCGTCGTCACCAAAGGCTTTGGCAAGGGCCGTGATCTCGATCGGATCGCCCAGGGAGGTGCCGGTGCCGTGGGCCTCCAGGTAACTCACCGTGCGCGGGTTGACCCCGGCCTGCCTGAACGCCGCGCGGATGACCTGCGCTTGGGCGTGGGGATTCGGGACGGAGTAGCCGTTCGTCTTGCCGCCGTGGTTGATGGCGCTGCCCTTGATGATGCCATAGATATGGTCGCCATCCGCGATGGCCTGGGCTAGCGGCTTGAGCAGCACCGCCCCGACCCCTTCACCGGGCACATAGCCATCGCCGCCAGCGCCAAAACTCTCGCACCGGCCCTTGCTTGACAGGAAACGCCCCTGAGCCAGGAGCAGATATTTATTGGGGTGAATCGAGACATTGACGCCACCGGCGATGGCGAGTTCGCATTCACCGCGTTTCAAGCTCTCACAGGCGAGGTGGATGGCGGTGAGGGATGAAGAACACATGGTATCTACCGCCAGGCTGGGCCCGCTGAAATTGAAGACATACGACACGCGATTGGCGACAGACGACGGACTGCCCGGCAGCGCGAGAAGTCGGCCCTTGGCCTGTTCCTGGGCGCCATAGAGCTGGTACTCTTCGTACATCACACCCACGAAGACACCCACCGGGGCCGGGGTGCCGGGGGGCGGCGAAGCACCGGCGGCCAGAGAGGCGCGAGTGTACCCTGCATCCTCGATGGCTGCGTAGGCACATTCCAGGAACTGGCGCTCCTGGGGGTCCATGAGTTCCGCCTCGCGCGGCGAGATGTTGAAGAAGAGCGCGTCGAAGCATTCCACGCCGTTGAGAAACCCGCCCCATTTACCGTAGGTCTTGCCCGGCCTCTCACGGTCGGCGTCAAAGTACGGATTGTGGTTCCAGCGCTCGCTAGGGATTTCCGTAATACAATCCCTGCCATCCTTCAGGTTCGTCCAAAATTCCTCGATGGTGTCGGCCATCGCATAGCGCCCAGCCAGGCCGATGACGGCGATGTCGGCCATAGTATCGCGCCGTGATGCCACCACTTCTCGATGTCCTACGGGGGGCATGGGGGCAATGCGTCGCCGCGCGCTTCCATCCTGCGGCAGAGTCTTGATCGCCGCCAAATCGGGCTGTTGAGGTGCCGCGACCCGACCGTGGGGCATGGGCTCTTGTGGCAGTAGGCCCAGCAGTTCTTGCAGCTTGTTGGGATGGGCCTTGAGAAAATAGTCCGTGAGCTGACCGATATTCTGGTACTCGAAGAACAAGGTTTTCGATAGTGAGCCGAAGATCTTCTCCAGTTCCTTGGTCATCTCGACGACCAAAATCGAATCGATGCCGTAATGCTCCAACGGCACATCCGCCTCAACACGTTCGGCGGGCAGCTTGAGGGCGGAGGCGAGCAACGCGCGAAAGAAGGCCACAGCCCTGTCCCGCAGACGTTCGGGGCCTGGGTCAGAGTATGCAGCCTGCCTGTGCCGAAACGCATGAGTCCCCTCTCCCGCCGGGAGAGGGTTAGGGTGAGGGTAGCCCGGACCTGGAGCCGGCTCAGAGACGCCCTCACACCGGCCCTCTCCCAAGGGGAGAGGGAGAAGTACGCTTGTCCTGGCCTGGACAGCACCGCGAGTCCCCGCCTCGAACAGCGCCTGGAGCCGGTCAAGATCGCCTTCCAGCACCCATACTTGGTCCCGACCGGCAGCAAGACCTCGGTAGAGGGCTCGGAACGCCGCCGGGGTCGCGATGGGAACCAGGCCCATGCGGCGCAGCAGATCCTCAGTCGGTTGGTCCACCCGCATGCCGCCTTCCTGCCAAAGCGGCCAGTTCACCGACAGCGTCCAGCCGCGACGTCGCCCGGCAGCGGCCAGGTGATTGCGATATGTCGCATACGCATCCATGAAGGCATTGGCCGCGGCGTAATCGGCTTGGCCTGCGTTGCCCTCAGCCGCGGCGCCAGAAGAGCACAGCACAAGGAAGTCCAGATCGCAATCCCGGCTGGCATGATCCAGGTTCACCAGGCCAGCCACCTTAGGAGCCAGCACGACCTGCAACTCCTCCGCGCTCTTCTTGAGGATGAAATTATCGCGTCGTACGCCAGCGGCGTGGACGATGCCGTGCAGGTTGCCATGCGTTCGCAGCAGCCATTGCACGAGTCCAGCCATAGCCTCCTGGTGCGCCACATCCACCTGGCGATACTCGATCCTGGCCTGCGGGAAGCGCGCGCGCAAAGCTCCGAGTCGGTCGCGCGGTCGGCTTGCCAGCTGGGAACGCCCCACCAAAATCATGGTCGCCCCTCTGGTCTGTCGCGCGATCTCTTCGGCGAACAGCAGGCCCAGTCCCCCTGCGCCCCCAGTGATGAGGTAGACGCCATCGTCCTTCCATGGCACAGGAAGGGATTCCCAAGCCGCGTCACTCGGCAGCGCCGCAAGCGGTTCCCAGGCGGCCACCAGGCGCTTGCCGTCGTGGTAGCGGACATGGCTCTCGCGGCAGCGCTGGCGGTTTTCTTGGAGTCTCTCGGCGAGTTCGTCACACCATGTGGCGAAGTTGTCTTGGACCTCGATCAGCTGGCCGATCAGATGGGGGTTCTCCAGGTGAGCAGTTTTCAGCAACGCTGAGATCGCGGCGAAGAGGCGCTGCTCCTCAGCGTTGCAAGGGACCACCACCTGCACCAGCACCGGGCCCTGGGGCCGAGCGCGCAAGATGGCCCGGACCTCCTCGAAGACCCGGGATAGATGGGCTTGCACACGCGCCGCAATATCTTCTTTAGGGGTGTTGGAGACGCGGCAGGACGCGTTCATCCCGGCCAGACGAGCGTCGAGGTCGTCGCGCGACAGGTCAACCGGTTCGCAAAAGATGGCCAGGTGCTGCGAGAACGTCGGCACGGCTGGGGCTGCGTCCCGATCTGGCTCCCGCCATGTTGGCGCCATCAGTAACGTGCCGAAGTCAGAGATTCCCGGGCGAGCTTCGCTCGGTCCTGCACGTCCGAAGTTCTCCTCCGCCCCAGCCTCTTTCTTGGGGAGGTGGTTCGTCCACTCTTTCCCCTTACCCCCGCCTCCTCCCCTAACTGGAGGAGAGATCATTTCCCTTCCCCCTTGATGGGGGAGGGTTTGGGTGGGGGTGAAAGCAGCGCTTCTTCCCCCCCATCCCAACCTTCCCCCGCGATGGGGGGAAGGAGATGTACCGGCGTCGGACCTCCCTTTTTCAGCCTCTCTTGAGGGGAGAGAAGGAAAGGCACCAACACCTAGTTGTGTGAGCTCACCGGAGGGCGGAGACGTGTCACCGGTGGCGTCATGACGGCGCTCGGGATTGAGCACCCTGCACGACAGGCCTCGGAGCGACACGCAGCGCTGGCCGTGATCGTCGCACAGATCGATATCCAGTTTTTGCAGGGTGTCGCCCGGACCACTGCCGTCGCTATAGCGAAGGACGGCCCACATCTGGGGCGTACATGGGGCAAACACCTCTAACTTATCCAGGGCAAACGGCAGCGCCGGCCCTGGCGTACATTCCCCTCGCCCCCCGGGTGAGGGTGAGGGAGAAGGCGGTTGGAACAGGGCAGAGCCGCTCAAGGCGATGGACGCCTGCAAGGCCGCATCCAACAGACTGGGATGTAGGACAAACTTGTCCAGCGTAGCCGCCACGGCCGGAGGCAGGCGGACTCGGGCTAGGACGTGGTCAGAACCAACGTATAACGCCTCAATGCCCTGGTGCCCCGGACCATAATCCAGGCCGACGCCCTTGAGGGCCTGGTAGCATTCTGCGGCGCTGATCGGCCGGCGATCGCACTGTCGGCGTAGAACCTCGAGGTCGAACGCTGGCGCCTCGGCGCAATCTGGCCGGTCGGCGACGAGTGCATAGCCTTGGCTGTAGATCAGAGGAGCGTCGCCGGACCGCTCGGCGTCGCCGTAGATCTCATAGCCGATGGTGCCGTCCTCGGCGAGAGACAGTCGGATATGGATCTGGTTTGGCCCGCAGCCATCGGTATCTACTGTTGTGCCTGGGGCTTCTACGATTGCAAACGGGCGAGCCCACACCACGTTCAAAAGCCGTATGCCTGTGGCCCGGCCTCCGTGGGCGAGGGCTACTGCGGCCCTAGCCATCTCCAGGTAGGCCACTCCGGGTAGGATCCGCCGGCCCTGAACGCGGTGGTCGGCCAGGAAAAACTCTCGCCCGCTAAAAGTGGTGCTGAACCTCATTGCATAGAAATCGCTCGTATTGCGCTGCAGCAGCGGATGCAGCGCGCGCACGGATGCCGTTTCTTGCCGACCAGTGAGCTCGCTTCCCTGGGGCAGCCAATAGCGTTCCCGAGCGAAGGGGTAGGTGGGTAAGGACAGGCGCGACGGCTGCTCGGCCCCATACAGCGGGTGCCAATCGATCTCTAGGCCCGACACCCAAAGCCGAGCCAGCTCGCCGAGCGCACGCTTGTGGAGCAAGTCTGAGACCCCCTCCGCATCGCTGTCGCGGAGTCTGGCTTTGTCCTTGCGGGCATTGCCGCAGTACAGGCCCGCCATCGCCCGCTCACCTGCGCTGAAGCGGTTCAGAGCCTCAACAGCCTGGCCTATGCTTGAGACGACGATGGCAAGCCGTTCCTCCAAGGCTTCCCGGCCCATGTGCAATGTATAGGCTAAATCACGGAGGTCAATTGCCTCTCCGACAGGAGAGGCGACCCTCTCCCCTTCTCCCTCCGGGAGAGGGTCGGGGTGAGGGAGGCCAGAAGTGTCAGGCATATGCCAGGTGCTACCCGACCCATCTCTCTGAGCTTCCCTCAGATACCCGGCAAGGGCGGCGATGGTCGCGAACTCGGTGAAAACAGCCGTGGTAAGCTGCAGGCCGTACCGCTCATTGAGCCGTTCGGCCAATGCGGTCAGAGTGATCGCGTCGAACCCGAGATCGCTCAGCGCCACATCTTTGTCGATGTCCGCCTCAGGCACATCGACCAGGCCGCAAACCATGGCCACCAATTCGCCCTCGATTCCGTCCACGGCCGTGCTCTCGTGGTGCTCGCTCACGTGTGCCAGGAAATCGGCCATCTCCCCAGCATATACCCGGAGTCGCTCCTCGTTCGCGGCCGACAAGACCAGCAGCCATGGTTGCCGCTGGCGAGCGGCGTATGAGTTGCCGAGAGGTTCATATTCTTCGACGATGACGTGTACGTTGGTGCCACCCACGCCGAACGAGCTGATGCCAGCGCGTCGAGGGTAGACGCGTGTCCCGCCGGCGCCCTTTAGCACCACCGGCTCCCAAGGGCTCAGCTCGCGTTGTACGTAAAAGGGCGTACTTGCGAAGCTGATATGGGGATTGAGTGCCTGGGTGTGGATCGACGGGGCCAACTGCCGGTGCTTCATTTGGAGCAGAACCTTGGTGAGCTGGGCGATGCCGGCGGCGGCCTCCAGATGGCCGATATTAGATTTGCAGGAGCCGATGGCGCAAAACTGGCGATCGGCGGTGGCATCCGAAAAGGCCTCGGCGAGCCCGGCGATCTCGATGGGGTCGCCCAACTCCGTCCCCGTGCCATGGGCTTCGACGTAGTTGATGGTGCGCGGATCGATGCCCGCATCGCGCAGTGCCTCCTTGACGACTTGCGCTTGAGCCTTGGGATTCGGCACCGTAAAGCCGCTGGTCTTGCCGCCGTGGTTCATGGCACTGCCTTTGATGACGCCATAGATGTGATCGCCATCCTGCACAGCTCGATCCAACGGCTTCAGTAGCACGGCGCCCACACCCTCGCCGGGCACGTAGCCGTCACCCCCCGCCCCGAAACTGCGGCAGCGGCCATCGCTGGCCAGAAAATGGCCTTTACTCAGGTATTGGTACTTGTGTGGGTGCAGCGACAGGGTGACGCCTCCAGCGATGGCGGCCTCGCATTCGCCATGCATGATGCTTTTGCAGGCCATGTGGATGGCGCTCAACGAGGAGGAGCAAGCGGTGTCGACGCTGAGGCTGGGCCCATGGAGGCCGAGGTGATAGGACACGCGGTTGGCCACCGAGAACAGATAGGCCACGCCGTTGATGTCGATGTCGGAGGATGGCAGCTTGAGCAATTGATACTCGTTCGTGGAGACGCCGACGAACACGCCCACGTTGCGATGGGGGAACATGGACGCAAAGCTTCGGGGCGCGTATCCGGCGTCCTCTACGCAGTGCCAGGCAGCTTCCAGGAAGACGCGGGCCTGAGGATCCAAGGTTTCGGCTTCGCGAGGGGAGATATGGAAAAAGAGCGGGTCGAACTTATCGGCGTCCTTGATGAAGCCCCCCCACTTGCAGGCGATGGAGTGCTGCCGCGTCCCTTGCGGATCGTAGATGGCGCGGTAATCCCAGGCCTCAGCGGGGATTTCTGTGATGCAATCCCGGCCGAGTTTCAGGTTTTCCCAGAACTGGCTGAGTCGCTCAGCCCCTGGGTATCGGCCGGCAAGGCCAACGATGGCCACATCGTGCGGTCGGGGTCCTGTTGTTGGCCGCCGTCGGCCGCTGCCGCCGTCTACCGCTCTCGGGGGTTGCTTTTTCGTCCCCTCTCCCCCCTCACCCCGCCCCTCTCTCAGAGGGAGAGGGGGCACAGCACCAGAGTCAGGGTCATGTCGGGAAAAACCCTCCCTTGTAAGACCTTCTCCAGGAGGGAGAGGGAGAAAAGTCTGAGGGTCAGCGTCTTGCCCCAAAAAACCTCGCTTGGTGAATCTTAGAAGCGGGCGAGGTGCAGCGTTGCCATCGTGAGGTGGCTTGCCCTGCTCCGCAGGGGATGCCGTGGGAGGCATGGCATCAGATAGCGATGTAGCCACGTGGATGGTCGGCTGGCGGAACAGCTGCTCCAGGCGGTCGGCGTGATGCGCCACAAAGTAAGCGGTCAGCTCGTGCACGGTGAGGTACTCAAAAAAGAGGGTACGGGGCAAGGAGTCGAAATGCTCGCTCAGCAGATCGTTGAGGCGCATGACGGTGAGGGAAT
>Ga0209172_10002397_pt1 | contig 33200 bp, 38 predicted proteins | sample LarsenN4metaG_FD_184113 | JGI IMG/M metagenome (GOLD analysis project Ga0209172, IMG submission 184113) | Hot spring sediment bacterial and archeal communities from British Columbia, Canada, to study Microbial Dark Matter (Phase II) - Larsen... ... | reverse complement strand
GCCGCACCAGGAGATCGTGGTGACGCTGTCCGGGCGGGGGTACATCAAGCGGCAGCCGCTGGAGACGTACCGGGTGCAGCGGCGGGGCGGGCGCGGCATCACGGGGATGGTGACGCGCGAGGAAGACGCGGTGCGGCTGCTGGCGGTGTGCGACACGCACGACAACGTGCTGTTCTTCACCGAGCGCGGGCGGGTGTTCCAGGCGCGCGCCTACGACCTGCCGGACGCGAAGCGGCAGGCGAAGGGCATCCCGGTGGTCAATGTGATCGACTGCGAACCAGGCGAGACGATCACGGCGATGGTGATCATCGCCGACTACGACAAAGACTTCATGGTGATGGCCACGGCCAATGGCGAGGTGAAGAAGACGCCGCTCAAGGAGTTCCGCGAGGTCAAGCGCAACGGCAAGATCGCGATGGACCTGGAGAAGGGCGACGAGCTGGTGGCGGCGAAGCTGGTGCACGACGGCGACGAGATCGTGATGACGACGTCGAACGGGCAGGCGATCCGCTTCCCGGTGCAGGTGTTGCGGTCGGCGTCACGGACGTCGGGTGGGGTGCGGGGGATCAAGCTGGAGAAGGGCGGCCGCGTGGTGTCGCTGGAGGTGGTGAAGGGCGGCCACGAGCTGTTCACGATCACCGAGAAGGGGATGGGCAAGCGGACGCCGTTCGACGATTACCGCGTGACGAACCGTGGCGGGCAGGGTATCCGCAACTACGCGATCACGCCTAAAACGGGCAAGGTGGTGGCGTCGCTGACGGTGCACTCGGGGATGGAACTGATCGTGATCAGCCGCGACGGGATCGTGATCCGGACGCGAATGGACAGCATCCGGCCGATGGGGCGGGCGACGCAGGGTGTTTCGGTGATCAATGTGGCGCAGGGCGACGCGGTGGCGTCGCTGGCGGCGATCGAGATGGGCAACGGCGGCCCGAAGGGCGGTCCGGGCGGTGGTGGCGGCAAACAGCCGCCGCTGGCGGGGCTGGACGATGAAGCCGAGCCCGCAGAGGAGCCGGCAGCGAAGCAGACGCGCGGGGCGAAGAAGCCAACGCCGATCCGGCCGGCGCGCGGTGGTGGCGGGCGCGGAGCGCAGCGGGCGGCGGCTCCTGCAAAGAAGGCGGCGGTGGCGAAGAAGCCGGCAGCCAAGGCACCGGCGCGCGGCAAGCCAAAGCCCCGCCGACGGTAGGTTTCACCGCAAGCCGCCGCGCTCCGGGTTTCCACTGGCCACGGATATGGATGACGGCGGCGCGCATAAGCGTAGCTGCGCGACGATCCTCGCGCGCGCCCAGGATGATCGTCGGTGGGCAGGCGGCGCTGGCGCTGACCGAAGCCCGCGCTCGTGTTGCTGGTGGCCTGCAGGCGGCTAACGTGTGGGACCGGGCGCTCTTATACTCCGACCACCATGGCATTTGATCCGGCATATGCGACGGTGTTTCCGCGCACGGCGGCGGTGGAGGGCGGGCGGCTGCGCATCGGCGGGTGCGACGCGCAGGAGCTGACGCGCCGCTTTGGATCGCCGTTGTACGTGTTCGACGAGACGGAGCTACGTGAGACGTGCCGCGAGTACGTCCGCGAGTTCACGTCGCGGTACGCGCAGACGACGGTGACGTATGCGGCGAAGGCGTACCTGAGCCGGTGGATGGCGGGCGTGGCGCGGGACGAGGGCCTGGCGATGGACGTGGTGTCGGGCGGTGAGCTGGCGGTGGCGCTGGCGGGAGGAATGCCGGCGGAGCGCTGCGTGTTCCACGGCAACAACAAAAGCGAAGAGGAGCTGAGGGAGGCGGTCGGCGCGGGCATCGGCCGGGTGATCGTGGACAACTTCCACGAACTCGAGCTGCTGGACCGGGTGGCGCGGACGCTGGGGCGGCGGCAAGCGATCCTGCTGCGGCTGTCACCCGGGGTGGACGCGCACACGCACGCGAAGACGACGACCGGGATCCTGGACGTGAAGTTCGGGCTGCCGATCGGGACGGGCGCGGCGGAGGCGGCGATCGTCGAAGCGCTGCGGTTGCCGGGCGTCGAGTTGCTGGGGCTGCACTGTCACCTGGGATCGCCCATCTTCGAGCTGGAGCCGTACGAGCTGGCGAACGAGGTGATGGTGGGGTTCGCGGCGGGGATGCGCGCGAAGCACGGCTTCGAGCTGCGGGAGTACAGCCCGGGCGGCGGGTTCGCGGTGCAGTACCTGCGGGAGGCGCCGGCGCCGCCGACAGCGGCGTATGCGGAGGCGGTCGTGGTGTCGTTCCTGCGGCAGTGCGAGGCGTACGGGCTGACGCCACCGCGGCTGATCGTCGAGCCCGGGCGGTCGCTCGTGGCGCGTGCAGGGGTGGCACTGTACACGGTGGGCGCGCGGAAGGACGTGGAAGGGTTGCGCACGTGGGTGTCGGTCGACGGCGGGATGGCGGATAACATCCGGCCGGCGATTTATGACGCGCGGTACGAGGCGGTGGTGGTGAACCGGGCGGACGAGGAGCCGGTGGAGACGGTGACGATCGCCGGCAAGTACTGCGAGTCGGGCGATCTGCTGGTGAAGGACGCGCGACTGCCTCGCACGGAGCCGGGGGATGTGATCGCGCTGCCGGCAGCGGGCGCGTACTGCATACCGATGGCGAGCAACTACAACATGGCGTTGAAGCCGGCCGTCGTGGTGGTGCGTGACGGCGACGCGCGCCTGATCCGGCGGCGGGAGACGTACGCGGATCTCGTCGCGACCGAGGTCGACGGGCCATGAGCGAGCCGGTGCATGTGCTGATCACGTACGCGCTGGAGGACGAGCTGGTGGAGGCGATCCGCGCCGTGGATCGGGATCGCGTGCGGGTGGAACTGCTGGCGCCGAAGCAGCGGCGGGCGCTGCGCGGGTTGTACCCAAGCGAGAGCGAGCGTGCGAACGTGGCGCGCGGGCTGCAGGACGCGTTCGAGCGCGCTGAGGTCGTGTTCGGGTTCTGGGGCGCGGAGCTGCACCAGGCGCTGGTGCAGGCGATCGATGGCGGCGGGCGCGTGCGATCGATCCGTGATGCGGCGCCACGGCTGCGGTGGATCCAGCTGACGAGCGCGGGGGCGGATCGCCTGCTGAACAGCGGTTTCGTGGAGCAGGGGATCACGGTGACGACGGTGAGCGGGCTGCACGCGACGCCGATCGGAGAATTCGTCATCGGCGCGATGCTGCAGTGGGCGAAGGGGGCGCCGCGGACGATGCGGGCGCAGTTGCGGCGGGAATGGGTGCGCTTCGCGCCGACGGAGCTGCACGGCAAGACGGTGGGAGTGGTGGGGCTGGGGCACATTGGCGGCGAGGTGGCGCGGCTGGCGAAGGCGTTCGGGTGCCGGGTGATCGCGAACCGCCGGTCGGAGGCGCCGGGCGCGGGGCACGAGCATGTCGACGAGATGCTTCCGGCGGGGGCGCTGGAGCGGCTGTTGGGGGAGAGCGATTACGTGGCAGTGTGCGTGCCGCTGACGAAGGAGACGCGCGGGCTGATCGGGGAGGCGCAACTGCGGGCGATGAAGCCGACGGCGTTCCTGGTGAACATCGCGCGGGGGCCGGTGATCGAGGAGACGGCGTTGATCGGGGCGCTGCGCGAGGGGGTGATCGCCGGTGCGGCGCTCGATGTGTTCGAGCGGGAGCCGTTGCCGCCGGAGAGCCCGCTGTGGGAGATGGAGAACGTGATCATTACGCCGCACATCTCGGGCGGGACAGAGATCTATAACCGGCGGGCGACGGAGATCTTCACACGTAACCTGCGCCGGTACCTGGACGGAGAGCCACTGGAGAACGTGGTGGATCCGGAGCGGGGTTATTAGGGCCGGGCAAGAGCGGCCGGCAGGTCCTCGATCCAGATCGTCCTGACCTTGCTCCCGGTGCTGATCGCGTGATGAAGGTTGCGATCGGCCGTGACGAGCGGATGACCAGAACGGCCGGCGAGCACGGCGTAGAGCGCGTCGTACACCGTCATCGTTAGTTCGTTGGCAAGCTCAAGAGCATCCCGTACCAGCTCTGTCGCCGGAGCGGCTTCGAAAATAGGACGGGAGCGCCCAGAGGAGGGTCGCGGCCTCGTCAATGGTGATCTCTCCGCGTCGCATCCGCTTCCAGAGCGCGCTTGCGCCCTCGATCAAGATCCAGTCGGGGCGATGCGCTGGTGCTCGGGCGTGAGCAGCAGTCGCGCCTGCCGCGACCAGGTCGCGGGCACGAGCCACGGAACGGCGACGCTGCGGTCGACGACGAATGCGCTCAACGCTGATCGCGGTCTTCACGCACCAACTCGGCAGTGGTGCCATGGACCCGGCCAGCGAGCCGCTCCCGCATTTCATCTGCGAAACGTACGGCGTGGTCGAAGGTCATCCGAGACGCCGGCGTGCTCGCGGCTTCTCGAAGGATGGTGCGGATCTCCGCCTGGAGGGAGCGGTCGTGGAGCCTGGCGCGCTGCTTGAGTTTCTCGGGGGGTCAGTTGACGCGGCGCTCGACGCCGGCCCAGTAGCGCTCGCGCAGGACGAACTTCTGGAGTTTGCCGGTGGCCGTGCGGGGGAGCGAATCCACGAAGTCGACAGACGTGGGGCACTTGAAGTGGGCGAGGTGCTCGCGGGCGAACTCGATGATCTCGGCCTCGGTTGCGTTGGCGTCCTGGCGGAGGACGATCAGCGCTTTCGGCGTCTCGCCCCACTTCTCGCTCGGGACGCCGATGACGGCGCACTCGAGGACGGCCGGATGCTTGTAGAGTGCGTCCTCGATCTCGGGCGAGCTGATGTTTTCGCCGCCGGAGATGATGACGTCCTTCTTGCGGTCGACGATGTGGATGTTGCCGTGCTCGTCCCAGACGGCGAGATCGCCGGTGTGGAAGTAGCCGTCGTAGATGGCCCTGGCTGTTTCTTCGGGCTGGAGCCAGTAGCCCTTGAGGACGACGTTGGAACGCGCGCAGACCTCGCCGATGGTGGCGTTGTCCCTGGGGACGGGGTTGCCGTTGTCATCGAGGAGCTGGATGTCAACGCCGATGGCCTCGACGCCGGCGCGCGCGCGGCGTGCGTAGTCGTCGCTTGTGGTGTGCGTGTCGGGCGTGGAGATGGTGAGGATGGGCGACGTCTCGGTGAGGCCGTAGATCTGGATGAACTCCCAGCCGAGCTCGCGTTCGAGCCGCTCGATGAAGGCGGCGGGCGGTGGTGCGCCGGCGACGGTGAAGCGCGGGCGGGTGGTGATGTGGTGCTTGGCGCGGTCGGGGTAGGTGAGGATGGTGTTGAGGACGGCCGGGGCCATGCAGGCGAAGGTGACACCCTCGCGTTCGATGAGGTCGAAGATGGCGGGGCCGGAGACGGCGCGGAGGACGACGTGGGTGCCGCCCATGGCGGTGATGGCGAAGGGGCCGCCCCAGCCGCTGGCGTGGAACATGGGCAGGGTCCAGAGCTCGACATCCTCGTGGCGGATTCGCAGATGGGCGATGAAGTTGTAGGCGTTGATGTACATGTTGCGGTGGGTGAGCATGACGCCCTTGGGTCGCGCGGTGGTGCCGGACGTGTAGTTGATGGTGGCGGTGTCGTTTTCGTCCTGTTCGACTTCGGGCGTGGGCGCATGGGGCTCGCCGGCGATCAGTGTTTCCCAGTCGGTCCAGCCATCGGGCGCGGCGCGGCCATCCTGCGCGACGATCCAGTCGCGCACGGTGGTCAGGCGCGGGCGGATCTGGTCGATGACGGTGGTGTATTCGTGATCGACGAGGACGACGGAGACGCCGGCATGGTTGATGATGTACTCGTGGTCGGCTGCGACGAGGCGATAGTTGAGGGGCACGAGAATCGCGCCGATCTGGAGCACGCCGTAGTAGGCCTCGAGGAAGAAGTGCGAATTGGGTGAGAGGATGCAGACCCGGTCACCCTTGCGGACGCCGAGGCGGAGCAGCGCGTGGGCAAGCTGGTTCGCGCGCTGCTGGTATTCGCGGTAGGTGATGCGGCGGTCGCCATCGATGATGGCGACCTTGTCGGGGTAGAGTTTGGCGGCGCGGCGCAGGAAGTCCCCGACGAGCAGCGGCACTTCCACGGCGTAACCTCCTTGGCGCGGGCGCGCAGGCGTGCCGCGCGGACTACTCGAAGATCCAGCGGTCGCTATCGCGCTTCCAGGAGATAGGCGGCATGTCGGCAAAGTAGAGGGCGATCTCGCGCTTCGCTGAGGCGGGGGAGTCGGAGGCGTGGGTGAGGTTGCGGCCCTTGTCGAGGCCGAAGTCGGCGCGGACGCTGCCGGGCGTGGCCTCCTTGGGGTCGGTGGCGCCGAAGGTCTGGCGGGTGGCGCGGATGGCGTCGCGGCCTTCGAAGACGGCGGCGATGACGGGGGACGAGGTGATGTATTCGACGAGGCCATCGTAGAAGGGCTTGCCCTTGTGCTCGGCGTAGTGGCGCTGGGCGAGCGAGCGGGGCACCTTGAGAAGGCGGATGGCGGCGATCTTCAGGCCGCGGCGCTCGAGCCGGGCGATGATTTCGCCGGCGAGGCCGCGTTGCATGGCGTCGGGCTTGATGAGGACGAGCGTGCGTTCCAACGATGCTCCTTCGGTGGACGGTGCGCGGAGGCGCGCGTTTACGACGATTGTGGCCCGATGGCGGGCGCGCGCAAGTATAGGGGTACGAGCGCCGTAGGATCATCGCGCAGGCCGGCGCGCAGGCGCTGATCGCCGAGATGGGCGAGGGCGACGACGCGATGCCGGTCGGGGCGAAGGACGCGGCCGACCGCGAGGCCGCCCGCGCGGTCGTCGCCATGCGCGCGAGCGACCATCGTTTCGAGCTCGGGGTCGATGTCGCCGGTGAGGATGTCATCGTCGTTGATGATGCGGGTGAGCTCCTGGCGCGTGAGCAGTGCGGGCGGCGACTCCTCGTGCCAGCCGTCCTCGGCGAGGCGATAGGCGGCCCAGGCCATCTCACCGCGACCGGCGGCATGGGCGGCGACGATCCGGCGCCCGGCGGCCGGCGGCGTCACGAGCCAGGCGTCGAGCTCGAGGCGGCCGACGCCGGCGAGGGGGACGCCGAGGGCGTGGGCGAGCGCCTTGGCGGTGCTGACGCCGACGCGCAGGGCGGCGTAGCCACCGGGTCCGGTGTCGACGAAGACGGCGTCGATGTCGGCCCGGCCGCGGCCGGCCTCCTGGAGAAGGCGGTCGATGTTGGGGAGCAGCTCGACGGAATGGTTGCGCTCGGTGCGCCAGATGAGCGTCAGGGCGGCTGTGCCATCGACGGCGAGGGCGAGGCCGGGTTCATCAGATGCGCAGTCGATGGCAAGTTGCATGCGGTGAAGGTACCGCATCGACGAGCTCGCGGGCGGGGGATGGTGCGTTCGGCTCACGCGGGGCGATGGGCGGCGGCAGGACGATGGAGCCATGCGGGAACGCTCGGTACATGACTGGCTGGCGTTGGCGGCATTGTGGGCGCAGGCGGCATACGGAGCGGTGTTCGCTGTGTTCCTCGTGGGGCACCTGCTCGCGCGGACGGGCGAGGATGAGTACGGGACGGCCGTGGCGCTTGTGCTGATGGCGACGGGTGAGCTGCTGCTGGCGCCGGTGGCGATCGTTGCGGCCAACCACCTGTTGCACCGCATGCGTGGACGCTGATTCCGCCGGGCGCATGGCGATGTGGTGACAGGCCGTTGGTGCGCTGCTGGACGACGGCGCGAATCAAGCACAGGCGCGCGTTTGCCCCGGTGATCAGGCACTCCCTACAATGGCGCGGGCGGGGAGGCGGAAGGATCCGAGGATGGGCGGCGCCCTTCGGTATGTGACTCGTGGACTGCTGCGTGCGCGGCTTGTCGTGGCGATCGCGGCAGTCGTCTTCTTTTCGGCGCTGATCGCAGGGCGCGGCGCTCAGCCGGACACGGTGGCGTTCAGCGCGCCCTCGCAGGTGTTCACGTTCGGGCGCGAGAATTCGTGGATCCGCGTGCAGAACATTGGCACGGCGCCGGCGAACGTGACGGTGAGCTACTACAACGAGGCGGGGCAACGGATCGCGTCGGACTCGTGCCCGGGCGCGCGCTGCCCGTCGATGGGGCCGGGGCAGGGATGGACGTTCTTTCAGGGGCAGCATCCGGGGCTGCCGGCGGGCTACCAGGGCTCGGCGGTGGTGGAGGCGGACCAGCCGATCGCGGCGCTGCAGGCGAAGGACGTCGTCCGCGGCAATGCGTTCATGATCGACGGGAGCACGACGAGCGTGGCGGCCGGGTCGCACAAGATGTACCTGCCGCTGATCGCGAACCGTGACGGGCCGCAGCGGGACTCGATGGGCCGGTTCGTGATCCAGAACATGGGCGCGGACACGGCGTGCGTGACGATCACGTACCTGAGTAACTACACCGACGGCGAGGTGCACTGGGATCCGTACAAGCCGGGGACGAAGAATGCGCCGAAGCAGGCGGGTTGTCCAAACGGCGGGCGGCCGATCGCGCCGAACGGCTCGTTGTTCCGCGACCCGGACACGTTCGGGGTGCCGGCGGGGTTCACGGGATCGGTACGCATCGACACGCACAAGACCGGCGAGGGAGTGGAGACCAACAAGCAGGTGCTGGTGGCCACGGCGGACTACTGGAACACGCTCTACAACCTGTACAGCTCGTACCGTGCGCTGGACGAGAAGGAGATGAGCACGACGGTCAACCTGCCGCTGGTCGACCGCGAGGTTGGGCCGTTCAACGGGTTCAGCACGCGCTTCCAGATCGTGAACAAGGACCCTTCGAAGCCGGCGCAGGTCACCGTTCGGTTCGAGGGGTTTGATCTGGCCAACGGGAACGCGTACGTGGTGAAGCAGCACACGATGACGGTGCGGGGCGCGCGGCTGTGCTTCCAGGACCGCGATGACTTCGCGAACTGCCTGGCGCCGGGCGATCGGTTGCCGTTCAACTTCGTGGGGACGGCGCGGCTGACATCGACGCAGCCGATCGGCGTGATCGTGACGCGGAGCACGCGGTTCGGGGAGACGTTCACGAACTATCGTGGATTTTCGCCGCAGGAAGCCTCGACACGGGTGCTGCTGCCGGTGCTGAACAAGAACTACGGGCCGGTGGCGGGTCGCGCGGGCTGGAACTCGTGGTTCCGGGTGCTGGTGGCGGACGGGGGGACGGCGAACGTGCGGATCCGCTACTTCGGGCTGGACCTGCCGGGGGGCGAGCGGTCGTACACGGTGACGGCGAATCGCGAATTCACGGTGTTCCAGTTCAACGAGGGGTTCCTGCCGAACGGGTTCGCGGGGACGGCTATCCTGGAATCGGACCGGCCGATCGTGGCGCTGGGGAACATTTACACGGACGTGTTCGCCGGGGATACGGACCTGCTGTACAACGGGATCCCGTTGCCGTAGGGGGTTGCTGCGTTCCCGGGCACAGGGGGGCCAGGGGCGAGGCAGCGGCTGTGGTTCTCAGGGGTGCGCTTGGGTGCTGATGACGGGATGCGGGCGGAGCGGCTGCTGACGCTTTCGAGCGCGGCGCGACGGATCGCGGACCTGGTGGCGGCTGCGGATGCGCCGCTGCGGTACGAGGTGATGCGGCACCTGCTGCGCGTGAGCGAAGAGACGATGACCGAGGCGCTGGAGGAGATCGTGGCGGCGGGGCTCGTGCGGCGCGCGGAGGATCCGTTCACGTATGTGCCTCGCGACGATGCGCTGCGGGCGGAGTTGCGGGAACACCTGGGCGACGAGCGCATGCTGCGGATGCAGCGGCAGATCGCCGGCGCAAGCGAGCGGGTGCTGGGCGAGTGACGGGCCGTGGCCGGAGCGCGGCGGCTCACGTTCTGGCGGCGTTGCGCTGGAGGTGGCGGCTGAGGGCTTCGTTGAAGGCGTGAGGGCGTTCGATCTGCGGGCTGTGTGCGGCTTGTTCGATGATGACGAGCTCGCAGGCGGGGATGGCGGCGGCGAGCGACTTCATGGGCTCGACGAGCGGGACATCGAGCTCGCCGCAGATGGCGAGCGTGGGCGCGGCGATGGCGTCGAGACGGTCCCGTGTGCCGGCCCACGACTGGAGCGCCTGCCAGGCGCCGATGAAGCCGTGCGGCGACATGGCGCTGAGGCGCTGCTTTTCGAACTCGCGGCGGCCGGGCGGCATGTGCGGGGGATCGGGCACCAGCGAGGGGATCTCTGCGACGGCGGGCATACCCTGCTCGTCGGCCATGCGCATGCGCTGGTCGATGTAGCGCTGGATGTTCTCGTTGCGGGGAAAGGCGAAGACGGGCGCGGTGTCCTCGAGGGTGAGCGAGAGGAGGCTCGCTGCGCTTCGCAGGGCGATCTCTTGCGCCACGGCGCCGCCCATCGAGTGGCCGACGAGGTGGTAGCGCTGAAAGCCGACCGCCTCAACGAGCGCTTCGACATCGGTGGCCATCTGGGCGATGGTGTAGGAGCCGCGATCCTCGGGGGCGGATGAGCGGCCGTGGCCGCGGTGATCGAGGACGAGCACGCGGTGGGTCGGCGCGAACGTTTCGACCTGATGCTGCCAGTCGTGGATATCGCCGGTGTAGCCATGGACGAGGACGAGCGGATCGCCATTGTTGCCGTGACGCTCGTAGTACATATCGAAGCCGTTGATGCGCGCGTGTGGCATGTGCTCGCTCCCTGCGGGTGCCGGGCGGCCGCCGGAGATTGCGTGGGCGGCCGCCACCGCGGATCATACGGCGCACGCGGCGATAGCGCCCGAAGGAGGCAGCGATGGAGATCGGCGTTCATGTCCCGCAAGTGGGGCCGCTGGCGAACGCGAAGGTGATCGGCGAGTTCGCACAGGCGGCGGACGATGCGGGGTTCGACGCGCTGTGGGTGTTCGACCACGTGGTGCTGCAGAAGGAGCAGCAGTCGAAGTACCCGTACTCGCCGGACGGGTCGCTGGGCTTCCCGCCGACGCTGGACTTCCTGGAGCCGCTGACGTTGCTGTCGTGGCTGGCAGGGATCACGAAGCGGGTGCGGCTGGGGACATCGGTGCTGGTGCTGCCGATGCGGCAGCCGGTGCTGCACGCGAAGATCATGGCGACGATCGACCACCTCTCGGGCGGGCGGTTCATCCTGGGCGCCGGCGTAGGCTGGTGGCAGCAGGAGTACGAGGTGCTGGGGGTGCCGTTCGAGCGTCGCGGCGCGCGGATGGACGAGTGCCTGCAATTGCTGCGCGCGCTGTGGACGGAGGAGTTCGTGCAGTTCAAGGGGGCGTTCTACGAGTGCGTGGACTGGACATGCAATCCGAAGCCAGCGCGACCGGGCGGGATCCCGATCTGGCTGGGCGGCGAGAGCCGGGCGCAGCTCCGGCGGGTCGGGAAGTACGCCGAGGGCTGGCTGGCGACGGCGCGATCACTGCCGACGCTGAAGGGCGATTTCGCGGTCGCGCAGGAGGCGGCGGCGCAGGCTGGCCGGGATCCGGCGGCGCTTCAGCTTGCAGTAGAAGGTGGCGGGACGCTGAAGCCGGACAACATTGACCAGGTGGTGGAGCGGCTGGGACGGCTGCGGGAGCTGGGCGTGGGGCATGCGATCGTGGGGGTGCATCCGGCGCACATGGCGGAAGCCAGGCCGGTGCTCGAGGGGTTTGCGAAGAGTTTTGGAGTGAGCAGTTAGCAGTTAGCAGTTAGCAGTGAGCAGTTAGCAGTTAGCAGTGAGCAGTTCGCAGTTCGCAGTCTGCAGCGCGCGGTGAGCAGCGGTTCCGTCCACGTTATGTCCCCGTGGTTCGGCGTTCGCGGCTGGCAGTCATCGGTGGGGGCAGGCGCGGGCGCAGGAAGCGGCGCACGGTTGACGCTCATCGCCAAAGCGGGCGTTCCAGCGCGGCTGCGATGGAGCCTTCGCCTCTTCTGCCGCGGTGCGCATGAAGGTGGTCCGCGGCGAACAGTAGACTGCGAAGGCGATGTGCGGGCGATTCACGCTGACACGGAAGGACTTCCGCGAGCTGGCGGCGGAGCTGGGCGCGGAGTTTGAACCATCGCTCGAGCGGCTCTACCGGCCGCGTTACAACATCGCGCCGACGGACCAGCACTGGATTGTGCGGGAGAAGCAGGAGCAGCGGCAGTTGCTGGCGGCGCACTTCGGGCTCATCAACTCGTGGGCGAAGGACGCGAAGCAGGCGGCGCGCCAGATCAACGCGCGCGCGGAAACGGTGCACAAGGCGCCGGCGTTCCGGGAGGCGTTTGCGAAGCGTCGATGCATCGTGCCGGCGGACGGGTTTTTCGAGTGGCGTGGGGCGAAGGACGCGCGGCAGCCGATCTGGTACCACGCGCCGGATGGCGGATTGATCTTTTTGGCCGGGGTGTACGAGTCATGGAAGGACCCGCATGGCGAGTGGAAGCGGACTTTTGCGATCATCACGACGGACGCGAACGCGCTGATCCGCCCGGTGCACGACCGGATGCCGGTGGTGCTGCCGCGCGATGTGGTCGACGAGTGGTTGTACGTGCCGCCGCGCAACGCGGAGGAGCACGCGGAGAAGGTGCGGCGGCTGCTGGCGCCCGCGCCTGAGGAGTCGCTGGTGGCGACCGAGGTGTCGACGCGTGCGAACTCGGTGAAGAACGACGATCCAGCGGTGCTGGAGCCGGCGCATGATCGGGAGACGGCGGAGGCGCCGAGGATGCTTTGAGTTTGCAGTGCGCAGTTAGCAGTGCGCAGTTAGCAGTGCGCAGTTAGCAGTTTGCAGTGCGCAGCATTCACTGAGACTGCGAGCAGCTACCTGAGAACTTCGTTGTAGAGTGCGGCGGTGCGTTCGGCGCAGGCGCGCCATGAGAAGTGTTGTTCGATGCGCTTGACGCCGGCGTCGCCCATTGCGTCGCAGCGGGGAGGGTCGGCGAGGAGGGTGGCGATGGCGTCGGCGAGGGCGGGGGCGTTGCCGGGCGGCACGAGGAGGCCGGTCTCGCCATCGGCGATCACCTCAGGGAAGGCGCCGGCCGTGGTGGCGACGACGGGGGTGCCGCAGGCCATCGCTTCGGCGGCGGGCAGGCCGAAGCCTTCGTAGAGTGACGGTGAGACGAGGATGCGGGCGCGGTTGTACTCGGCGGCGAGCTCGGCATCGCTGAGCCGGCCGAGGCCCTGAGAGGCGCGCACCTCGTTGATGAACGTGACGTGATGCTGCAGGCCGAGCTCGCGCACCAGGCGCGGCGCGGCTTCGGCGCCGGGGCGGTCGACGAAATCGAGGTGGAATGGGATGCGGCGCTCGCGGAGGATGGCGGCGGCCTCGATGAGGTAGCGGGCGCCCTTGTTGCGGTCGTCGGAGTTGCCGACGTAGAGGAGGCCGTTGGGGCGGCGGGGGAGGCCGAGGGGGCGGAAGACGCGCGTATCGACGCCGTCGTGGATGGCCGTGATCTGGTCCTCGCGCAAGCGGAACGCCTCCATGACGGACGCGCGGGACTGACGGGAGCCGGTGATGATGCGGTCGAGGCGCCGGGCGACGACTTCCTGCATCCAGAACGGATAGAAGAGCACCTTGCGGATCCTGGCGCCGACGGTGGGCGCCTGTCGCACCTGGTTGAGGCGGTCGATCGACAGCGGGTGATGGATGTTGGCGACGACGGGCATGCCGGCGGCCTTCATCATGAGCGAGCCGTAGCCGAGCGACTGCACGTCGTGGACGATGTCGAAGCGGAGGGCGGGCTGCAGCTCACGCCAGCGCATGTAGGCGCGCCAGCTGAACGCGGACATGACGGAGAACATGCCGGCGCGGCTGGTCGCGAGCTCGTAGATGTTGAGGGGGTGGAACACCTGGCGCAGGGGGCGGCCGTAGAACCACTGCCGCTGCGTTTCGAGCAGGCGGTAGACGCTCCACGAGGGCACGCGATGGACAGTGACATCGGGGTGGGTGTCGGGCCAGGGGGGGCCGACGATGAGGTGGACGTCGTGGCCGAGGGCGGCGAGCTCGCGGGTGACGTGGGCGGTGTAGACGCCCTGTCCGCCGGAGAACATGTTGCCCTGATGGAGCAGGAAGAGGACCCTCACGCGAGCAGGTCCAGGAACTGCTTGAGGATGCGCGCGGTCGCGCCCCAGATGAGGTGCTTGCCGAAGGTGTACGAGTAGGCCATGACCTCGCGGCCCTGGTACTGGCGGACATCGGCGACGAGGTTGGCTTCATCGCGAAGATGTGAGAGCGGGACCTCGAGGATCTCCGCGACCTCGACCTCGCTGTGGGCGAACGGGTACGGGCCGGGAACGGTGATGCGGCCGACGAACGGACGGACGAGGAAGTTCGAGACGGTGACCATCTCATCGAGCTGGCCGAGGAGCTCGATGTGATCGAGGGCGACGCCGATCTCCTCGAAGGTTTCGCGGCGGGCGGTGTGGGCGAGGTCAGGGTCCTCGGGGTCGGCGGCGCCGCCGGGGAACGAGATCTGGCCCTTGTGGTGTTCGACGAGCTCGGAGCGGACGGTGAAGAGGACGTGGGGTTCGCCGCCGGTGTCGTAGAGGGGAAGGAGGACGGCGGCGCGGGGGAGGCCTTCATCGGGCAGGAGCGCGGGCTGGAAGGCGGCGAGGCGCGCGCGGATGGTCTCGATCACGCGGGCATTGTAGGAGGGGGATGGCGTTCAGGTTCCAGGGTCGGCCAGCCGTGGCGCTGCGGCGCTAGCCGAGCATGGGAACCTGGCGGCGCTGCGCATCGGCCTTGAGGTGGGCGAAGGTGGCATCGCGCACGGGGCGGAGGGGAGCGAGCGCGGGGTCCTCGGCGGCGGGCTCGATGAGGGGGGCGAGGGCGGCGAGCGCGGCGCGGAGGGCTTCGTTCTCGCGGCGGAGGTCGGAGAGCTTGAGCGAGGTCTCGGTCCGGGGGAGCGTGGCGAGCGCTTCGCGGGCGGCGGCGGCATCGGGACGTTCGATGCCTGCGAGCGCGGAGGCGGCCTGGCCGAGGATCTGGCGCAGGGCGCGGTTCTCCTCGATGAGGTCGGGGACTTCGGTGTCGCGGCCGCGGGAGGCGATGCCGAACATGAGCGCGACGATGCCGGCCTCGCGCTGGCTGTAGGGCGTCTGGAGTTCCGGCGCGAAGTGTTGGAGGACGACGTTCTGGATGGCGCGGTAGACCTCTTCGGGGTAGGGCCTCATGCGATGAGCTCCAGCAACTCGATTTCGAGCGAGGGATTGATGAAGGCGGTGAGCGCGAGCATGATGTCGGCGGTCTTGCCGGAGACGATGGATCTGGTGCCGGTGATGAAGATGATGGCGAACTTCACGTTGCTGAAGACCTCCCAGAACTTCAGCGCATCGGGGTCGACGTTCGCGCCGCCGGCAGACTGGTAGGCGGTGATGAACTCCTCGCGCGTGCAGATGCCGCCGATGCGGTGGTCGCGGGCGAGACGCCAGGACTTCATGCAGAGCCAGCCGATGTCCTCGACGGGGTCGCCGGCGTGGGCCATCTCCCAGTCGAGGACGCCGGTAACGCCGGTGGCATCGACAAGGAAGTTGCCGGTGCGGTAGTCGCCGTGGACGAGCGTGAGGCGCGCGGGCGGCGGCGGCAGATGGCGCTTGAGCCACGAGAATGCCAGTTCGAGCGTGGGTTGTGGCTCGAGGGTGTCCGCGCGCATGGTGCGCTCCCAGCGCTCCACCTCGTGCAGGGCGGCGTCCCCGGGCGAGGGGGGACGGTCGAGCGACGGAATGCGATTGATGTCTGCGCGATGGATGGCGGCGAGGATCTCGGCGTGTTGCCGCGCGACGACGGGGCGAACGCCCGCGTAGTCGGGTGAGGTGGCGAGCGCGGCGCCGGTCCCATCGCTGGCGCCGGGGAGGCGCTCCATGACGAAGAAGGGGCGCTCGAGGGCGAGGCCGTCGCGTTCGAGCCAGTAGACGCGCGGGATGGGGATCCCGCTGCCGGCGAGGGCGCTGTAGATCTCGAACTCGAGGGCGATGTTGCTCTCGAGCAGGCCGGCGGGCGGATCGCGGCGGATGATGAGCGCGCGCTCGACGGCGGTCTCGCCCTCGATCCAGCGCGCGTCGACCGTCCATGTTTCGCGCGAGGCTCCGCCGCCGATGCGGGCGACGCCGGTGATGGAGATGTCACGCGCGTGTGGCAGGCGCTGCTGGAGGTAGGCAGCGATGCGTTCGGGATTCATCGCTGCGAAGGGTGTCGGCAGGGGGCGTGAGGGTCAAGGTTCGCGGTCCGGGGCGCGGCGGGGTGGCCGCGTAGGTGACAGGGCAGGGGCTAGGATGGTGGCCAACGGCTGGAGTTGGATCGGAGGTTGGCTTGGACCTGGAGAGCGAGCTGGTGTTCCTGGGGCGGGCGGCGCTGGCGGCGGGGCTGGCGTTTCTGATCGGCTGGGAGCGTGAGGCGCGAGGGAGCCCGGCTGGTGACCGGACGTTCGCGATGGTGTCGCTCGGGGCGGCGGCGTTCACGGCGATCGGCATCGAGCAGTTCCCGGAGACGGCGGAGAAGCTGCTGGCGGGCGTGGTGACGGGCGTGGGATTCCTGGGGGCGGGGATGATCGTCAGAGAAGCATCGAACGTGCGCGGGTTGACGACGGCGGCCGGGATCTGGGCGGTGTCATCGATCGGGGTGGTGGTGGGCGCGGGGGAGTACCTGATCGGGGTAGGGCTGACGGCGATGATCCTGCTGATCCTGACGTGGGAGCGGGTGCCGTACCTCTCGCGCATAGGCGCGGTGAAGCGGCACCGGGTGATGGTGGAGCAGAACGAAGGGAACATGTGACCGGCGTCAGGGGTAGAGCTTCTCGCCGCGTTCGAGCTTTTCGATGAACTGGCGGATGCGGCGCTCGCGGGTCTCGGGGCGCTTCGCGTCCTCGAGCCGGTAGCTGATGGCGTAGACGTTGCGTCGATCGAGCGTGGCGAAGAAGGCCTTGGCCTTGCGGTTCCTGCTGAGCGCGCGGAGGAAGTCGTCGGGCACGGTCCGCTGGCTGGGCGGGGCGTAGGCAGTATCCCAGCGTCCGTCGGCCTTCGCGGCTTCGACCTGCGCGAGGCCGGCGGGTCGCATACGGCCTTCGGCGACGAGTCGGGCGACGCGCTCTACGTTGAGCCTGGACCAGCGGCTGCGGGGCCGGCGGGGGGTGAAGCGCTGGAGGTAGCTCTGGTCGTCGCCGCTCCGCACCTGGCCATCGATCCAGCCGTAGCAGAGGGCGACATCGAGGGCTTCGAGGTAGGTGACCGACTGCTTTGCCGCGCCCTTCTTGCGGAGGCGCATCCAGATGCCGTTGGAGGCGGCGTGGTGCGTCGCGAGCCATGCTTCCCAGCGGGCAGCGGAGGCGAACTCCTTGACGGGGAGGTCGGGCATGTCGAGTCGGTGGGTGGTTGCGGGTGGCCGGCCTGTGGATGGCGGAGGGGGAGGGATTCGAACCCTCGATCCCACTTTCGCAGGATAGACGTTTAGCAAACGCCCGCACTAGGCCACTATGCGACCCCTCCGCGGCGGTTCATTCTAGCAATCGGTGGCGACGCTGCCTGAGCGGCGCAGTGGCGCGAGATGCGTGCAGCGATCGAGAGCCGGACGGTTCCGGCCCTGACGAGCGCGTTGCGCCGGATCCCCTCGGATCGTCGCGCGGTGCCAACGCGCCGGTGGATACGCGCCGCGGCGGCGGGAGCGGTGGTTCCGGTTGCGGCGGTACGCCCCATGCGTTTGCGGTCGTGAGGAACAGCGAGCGCGATGCCTGTGCCTGTTTCCCGCGCCCGCGTAAGGCCGTCCACTGAGCGGCCAGTTCCTTCGGCTTGAGGCGGACGCTTCAACTCCCGCGAATCGTGGCCGCGGCGGACCTACGTGCGGGCCGCCCCAGGCCTTAGGAAATTGAGGGTACTCCCCTACGGTTTCTCAGGGGTTTCCCTATGACGCGCAATGGGTACGGCAGCGCATACTCCGCTCGCTGATAGGGAGGGAACCCGATGGCGAAGGACTGCACGCACCACTGGCTGCTGAGCGCGCCCGATGACCGGGTGGTCCGCGGGCGCTGCAAACGCTGCGGCGCGCGCCGGGAGTATCCGGCATCGGTGGAGGGGGCGAGCCGACAGGGCATCTACGAGGAAGCTGCGGCGCTCGGGTCGAGCCTGGCGCAGCTTTCGGAGGCCGAGCGGCCATTGTCCGCGCGGGGCGGGGCGTGGTAAGTCTCCCCCTAAGGGTTTCCTAAGGGAGTCAGGGAACGACGAAGGACGGCTATCAAGAGCCGCAGTCAAGGAGGACAGACGACATGACAGGAATGCCCGCACCGCGGATGCACGCCGGCCGGATCCGGGTGCTGATCGTCGACGACCATGCCGTGCTGCGGCAGGCGCTGCGCATGCTGCTCGAGAACCAGCATGAAGTCGAAGTGGTCGGGGACGCCTCGAACGGCCGGGAGGCGGTGGACGCGGTTGAGAAGTTTCACCCGGACGTGGTGCTGATGGACATGGTGATGCCGGGGCTGAATGGCCTGGAGGCGACGCGCCAGATCCGCCGCCGCTCACCAAAGGCGAAAGTGCTGATCCTGACGGGATACATGGAGGACGAGCAGATCCTGGCGGCGCTGCGCGCCGGCGCGAGCGGTTACGTGGTGAAGAAGTCGGACGTGCAGGAGTTGCTGCTGGGGATCCAGTCGGTGCACCGGGGTAACACGTACTTCAGCTCGGCGATCAGCGACGGCGACGCGGTGCAGGACTACCTGTGGCAGGCGAAGCGTCCGGAGGCGAAGACGGGGTACGACCTGCTGACGAGCCGCGAGCGCGAGGTGCTGCAGCTCATCGCGGAGGGGTACTCGAACCAGCGCATCGCGCAGGAGTTGTTCATCAGCGTGAAGACGGTGGAGGCGCACAAGGCGCACATCATGTCGAAGTTGCACGCGCAGAACCGAACGGACCTGATCCGGTACGCGATCCGGAAGGGGATCGTGGGGCTGGACGCCGGGCCGGAGCTGAGCGCGGACGCGCCGGGCGAGCAGGCCGCGAGCTAGCGGCGGCGCTGCGAGGATGAGAGAGAGTCAGGCCATGAAGGAATCGCGACTCGCAGGACAGATCGGCGCCGCGCCGACGAGCCAGTTGCGCGACGGCTACCTGAACCGGCTGCGCCGGCTGCTGCGGCTGCGGCGCGACCACCTGGACGAGCTGAACGACCAGGGGCTGCGCCTGCTGGACCGGTCGATCTTCGCGGCGTACTGCGACTGTATCGACATCGGCGAGGGGGATGCGGCGCGGGCGATCCTGAAGGACGTGCGGTTGACGGTGCCGATGTCGCGCGCGAAGAGGTAGGGGCGGCGATGCAGACCATCCTGCTGGTGGACGATGAGCCGGTGATGCGGCAACTCTTCCGGGCGGCGCTGTCACTGAGCGACGTGCGGCTGATCGAGGCTGCGGACGGCGCGCAGGCGCTGGAGCTGGCGTGGGAGCAGCGGCCGGAGCTGGTGGTGCTGGACGTTGGGCTGCCGATGCTGAACGGCATGGATGTCTGCCGGGGTCTGAAGACGCACCTGCCGCCACCGCGGGTGTTGCTGATCACGGGCAACCGCGAGACGGACGGGATCGATGAGTGCGGGGCGGATGCGATCCTGGCGAAGCCGTTCTCGCCGGGGGCGTTGCGAGAAGAGGCCGAGCGGCTGCTGCGCGCGGGTGCGGGCGGGTTAGCGGCCTGAGAAAAATTCCCGTGGCGGAACCGTAATCGGAGAGCAGCGTGAGTGCTGCTCTTCTGGTTTTGGCGCCCGCACTGAGTGTACGCGCGGGATTTCTCGCACGCCGCGACATGCGCGGTGCTGCTCGTCCCCAAGCAGTGGCCTATCCGCGCTCCATGCCGGCGGCGAGGAGGACGCCGTTGTGGATGAGGAAGCTGCGGACGATGTTGCCGTGCTTGCCCTTGCGGATGCGTGAGCCTTCGACGGTCTGCTGCCATTCATCGATGAGGGCGGCGTACCTGGCGCGTCCCTTGACGCGGATGCGCTTTTCGCCGTCCTTGATCATGGTGGTCTGCTTGATGATGGTGTCGGGGTCGACGTTGGCGTAGCGGCAGAACGCTTCGAGCGCGGGCAGGCGTTCCGGGTCGTCGTTCACGGGGTCGCCGCCCCAGTGCTTGCGGAGTCCATCGAGCCAGGTCTGGACTGAGGCGTAGTCGAGCATGGGGCGGAGCTCGACAGGCGCTTCGCCGGGGCGGGTGGAGGCGTCGTTGGGGTGATCGCTCATGGTTGGGTGACCTCACCGTTCATGCTGTGGGTTGAGCGGGGCGCCCCAATCTGCCTCGACGAACGACGCGAGGTTGAGGACGGCGTGGTTCGACGCGTGGGAGACGGGCGCGCGCACCTCCGCTACATCGGCAGGCCGTACTGCTCGGCGAGGCGCTTGATCTCGGCGATGCGCGCGGGGTCGTTGGGCTTTGCCCTGTCCTGGATCATCTTCGCTTCGCGGAGCTCCTGGACGACCTTGTCGTCGCGGGTGAAGGGGCGGCCGTATTCGCCCTCGAAGTACTGCTCCTCGAACGGGGGGCGCGGGCGCTGGCCGTGCGTGAGCGGATCTTCGGCTGGGTAGCCGACGAGGATGGTGGACGTGGGGATCCAGTCGTCGGGGGTCTTGAAGACCTCCTTGAGAACGGGGCCGGTGAGTGTGACGAGGCCGACGCCGAGTCCCTCATCGACGCCGGTGAGCAGGGCCTGGCAGACGGCGACGCCGACATCGAAGATGGCGGCGCGCTGGTAGATCGCCTCGACCATGGTCATGGGCTTGAGGATCTGCGGATAGACGAGCTCATCGACGAACTTGTGGCTCCAGCCATGGGTGGGGGCGAGGGCGCCAACATCGACAAGCTCCTTGAGGCGGGAGCCCTGGATGCGGTTGACGACGCCCATATCGGCGAACCAGTGGATGTGGACGGGCGCGAGCTCGGTGTTGAGTCCGGCGACGGGCGTCTTAAGGCGATTGAGCTGGTCTTCGGTGAGGTCGTCGCGGAAGCCGACGACGGCCTTCGCCCAGTGGGCGTTGACGGCACAGGACGCGAGGAGGGCCGCTTCGAGCATCTTCTGGATCTTCTCGCGCGGGACGGGGCGATCGGGGTCGAAGAAGCGGATGGACCGCCGGTTGCCGATGACCTGCTTGAACTCCATGTGGGACTCCTTCTGCGCGCGGCGATGCCTGCGGGCTGATTCTGGGAGATCGCGGGGATAGGCTCAACGGAGGGTGCGCGGCGAGACAGGCGCAGATGGCCCAAAGTTCCTATCCTTTAGGCCCACGGGAGGCGCCATGGACTTCGAGCAGATCGCCTACGAGAAGCGCGACGGCATCGCGACGATCACGCTGAACCGGCCGGAGCGCATGAATGCGTTCACGGACGTCATGCTGCGTGAGTGGGCGCAGGCGCTGGAGGACGCGCGGCTGGACGGTGAGGTGCGCGCGGTGGTGCTGACGGGGGCGGGGCGCGGGTTCTGCGCGGGGGCGGATCTGCGGGGCGGTTCCGGCGTGGCGGAGACGGCGCGCGCCGCGACGCCGCCTTCGGCTGCGGACCGGCGGAACTGGCTGCGCGACGGAGTGCACCAGGTGCCGCGTGCGGTGCAGTTGCTGGACAAGCCGTACATCGCCGCGGTGAACGGGGCGGCGGTGGGCGCGGGGATGGACATGGCGTCGATGGCGGACATCCGGATCGCTTCGGAGCAGGCGAAGTTCGGGATGTCGTACGTGAAGGTGGGGCTGGTGCCGGGCGACGGCGGATGCTTCCTGCTGCCGCGGATCGTGGGTCTGCAGAAGGCGCTGGAGCTGATCTGGACGGGCGACATCATCGACGCGCAGGAGGCGCTGCGGATCGGCTACGTGCTGCGGGTGGTGCCGGGCGAGTCGCTGATGGAAGAGGCGCTGGCCTTCGCGCGGCGGCTGGCGGAGGGGCCGGCGGTGGCGATCCAACTGGCGAAGCGACTGGTGTATCGCGGGCTCGAGGCGTCGTGGACGGAGGCGTTCGAGCAGGCGAACACGGCGATGGCGATCGCGCAGACGACGGAGGATGCGCGGGAGGGGCCGCGGGCGTTCGCGGAGTCGCGCGCGCCGAAGTTCGTGGGGCGTTGACGGTCGCGGACGGCGCGCGGCGGCGCGGATGATCTCCGTTCTGCCTGGCTGCGCGGCTGGCGAGCGTGCTTTCAGACTGACGTATGGGACGCTGATGTTCCCTTTGCCCACGCAGTCCGCGGGCCGCGAAGGGCATGGGTATACTCATGGTGCTCATGCGGTTTGCTGTGCTGGTGTTTCCCGGGACCTGGTCTGATCACGACTGCCAGTACGTGCTGGAGCACGAACTGGGACAGCAAGCTGATCTCGTGTGGCACAAGGAGTCGGATCTCGACGCGTATGACGCGGTGGTGATCCCGGGCGGGTTTTCGTACGGCGATCACCTGCGGTGCGGGGCGATCGCGCGGTTTTCGCCGGTGATGCAGGCGGTTGTGCGACACGCGGAGCGCGGGAAGCCGGTGATCGGCATCTGCAACGGCTTCCAGATCCTGTGCGAGGCGCACCTGCTGCCGGGGGTGCTGATGCGGAACGACAGCCTGCAGTTCCGCTGCGTGCCGCAGCATGTGCGCATCGAGAACGCGGACACGATCTTCACGCGCGCGGGCCGTGAGGGGCAGGTGCTGATGGTGCCGATCTCGCACGGGGAAGGGAACTACCAGGCGGACGAGCGGACGATCGCGATGCTCGAGGACTCGCGCCGGGTGGTGTTTCGCTACGTGACGCCGGAGGGCGAGGCGACGCCGGAGGGGAACCCGAACGGCTCGATCAACAACATCGCGGGGATCATCAATGAGCGCGGGAACGTGCTGGGGATGATGCCGCATCCCGAACGCGCGGGTGAGGCGCTGCTCGGCGGCACCGACGGGCTCGTGATCTTCGGGTCGATGATAGAGAGCGCGGTCGAGGCGGTGGCGTAGCCGGGCCACGTCCATCCGGCACTGTCGCGCGCGGCGCCACGTCCTACGATCAAGGGGCCGGCACCGGTTGACGTCTGCCCGTCGCACACACTGATCCGTTTGGTGAGGAGGGATGTTATGCCGGAGACGCTTCAGCAGTTGATGCGAAGGCTGGCCGAGATCGACGCGGGAGAGTTGCCGCTGATCAGCGCGTACCTGGATGTGCGGCCGGAGGCGACGGGCGAGCGGCCGGCGCTTCGCGCGGGGCTGGTGGTGCTGCGCGACCGGCTGCGGGAGGTGCGCGGCACGCTGGGCGTGCGCGGGCCTGCGGTCGACTCGTTCGAGGCGGACGCCGCGCGGATCGCGTCGTATGTCGAAGGGGAGATGAACGCGGCGACCGAGGGACTGGCGATCTTCGCGTGCCAGGGGCTGGGGTTGTTCGAGACGGTGGAAGCGCCGGTGCAGTTCGAGAACCAGGTCTCGGTGGGTCCGCGGGCGGACCTGTTCCAGCTGGCGCGCCTGCTTGACGAGCAGGAGACGGCGGTGGTCGCGGTGGTCGATACGAACACGGCGCGGCTCTTCGTCTCGCGGCGGGGGCGGTTGAGCGAGCGGCCCGGCCCGGATGACGACCCGGAGAGTTACCGGCGGACGGATGTGGGCGGGTGGTCGCAGGCGCGTTACCAGCGCCACATCGATGAGCACCGGCGGGAGTTCGCCGAGGAGATTGCGCGGGCGATCGGGCAAACGGCGGAGCGCGAGCGAGCCGCTCACATCATCGTGGCGGGCAATGAGACGGCGATGCGATGGCTGGACCAGGCGCTGGAGAAGGAGCTGCCGCCGCAGGTGCGGGCACTGATTCGCGAGCGATTGCAGATCGACATGCGCGCGCCGCTGGATGAGGTGGCGGCGGAGGTTGCGCCGGTGCTGCGCCAGATCGAGCAGGATGCGAGCGCGGACGTGGTGCGCGGGCTCATCGCCGAGGTGCGGCGCGGTGGGCTGGGGGTGCTGGGGTCAGAGAACGTGCGGCGCGCCCTTGAGCGCGGGCAGGCGGATGTGGTGGTGATCGGCGATGGCGATCCGGTGAGCGACGATCTGAGGGCGGAGCTGGCGCGCGAGGCGGCGCTGACCGGCGCGCGGGTCGAGGTGGTCGCAGGCAACGAGCAGTTGCGCGAGTTGGGCGGCGTTGGCGCGCTGCTGCGCTGGGCGGGCTGACGCACGTTTCGCGCCGATCAGGGCGCGGTCATTGCTGCACCTCCGTTATTTGGAGCGCACGGGCTAAGGCGCCCGGAACCCGTTCTCGCGGTGCGTGCCGTCGCAGAACGGCTTGTTGCCGGAGCCGCCGCATCGGCACAGCGCCACGCGGGTCGACTCCCGGACCGTGGCCCCTGTGGCGTCGACCACCTTCACGCGGCCCCGCAGAAAGAGCGGGCCGTTGGGCCACGGGCTGACCTCGGTCTCCGCGGGAAGTTGCTCTTCGGCGCCGCCGTCGAGCCGGGCGAATGACAATGCGCCTGTGGGGCAGCGTGCGACCACCTGCGCGATCTCGCCGACGCGCCCTCAATGTCGACCCATGGCCGCCTCCGGAATCGAACACTCGGGGTAAGCCCTGGAGGCAGCGCGCGGTATGGATGCAGAACGCCGGCTCCCAGTAGACGACGATCTGTTCCGTCCGGTACTCGCGCGCCACGTCTGGATTCTTGCGTTCGCCTTCCTCCATGTTTCCACTCCCGGAATGCTTGTCGACGTTGACGCCCGTACCCCGGAAGCGATCAACGAGCGCGATCCATTCCTGGACCTGTTCGGGCGTCCAGAACTCGGGATCGTCGTAGGGGTCGTAGTCGTGCGCCATCGCGACCGCTCCATGTTCGCGTTCGGCTTCCTAGATCACGCCAATCTGCTTCAAGAATCCGATCTGGTCGTAGAAGAGCTTCTCTTCGACGATCTCGCCGTCCTTCCAGCGAGCGACGGTGCAGAACTCGAGCTCGAAGGTCTTGCCGGTAGCCTGCACGACCGTTCCGTCGGGCGCCTGCCATGGGCCGATCATCTTTCCCTTCCAGTTGGCGATCGTGCAGGTCCAGTCGCCGGAGGCGAACATGACCTTGTACGGGTTGTTCTCGAGGCTGTTCTCCATGGACTTGAAGAACGCTTCGGACTCGGCATGATGCGCGTCCCGGCCGCGCGTCGGTTCGGGCTGTCCCGGCCAGTACACCGCCGTGTCCTCGGCGTGCCGCTTGCGGAACACCTCCCAGTCCTGCGCGTTCCACGCGTCGTCGAGCGTCTTCATGAGTTCGAGATTGTCTGCCATGGTCGTCCTCCTTGTGCCTGAATGCCGTCTCGCCGTGAGGCGGGCCGGTGCCCGGCTAGTCCACGCGCGTGCACTCGGCGTTGATCTGGATCTTGATGTCGCTGCTAAGGAGCAGTCCGCCGGATTCTTTCTCCAGTTCTCTCGTTAGGCCAAACTCCTTTCGGCTGATAGCGGTCCTCGCGTCGAACGCGATCCTCAACTTTCCGAACGGGTCGTTGATGGCGCCGAGGAATGTTCCGTGGAGGGGAACCGGGCGCGTCGTGTTGCGCACGGTGAGGGAACCGTCGACGCGCCAGCCGCCACCGAGCTCGGGCGTGACGCCCTCACCGTGGTAGGTCATCGAAGGAAACGCGCTGACGTTGAGCATCTCGGTACTGCGCAAGTCCTCATCACGCTGATCGTTCTGCGTATCGATGCTCGCCGTGTCAATCACGACGTCAACGCAGGACTCGGTTGGATCGTCCGGCACGACGATTGCGCCCTGGAACGAACTGAATCGCCCTCGTACACGCCCGATGACGAGGTGCTGCACACTGAAAAAGAGAAGCTGTGGACGGGATCCAACTCGTACGTTCCCGGATGCGGGACCATCAGAGTGTTGAACTGGCGGGTGAGGGGCTGATCGCTCACGGAGCCTCCGTCCGTGCGTGTGCCGCGGACAACCTTACGAGCCGACCGGTTGAGCGTCGCGGATCGACCGCCCGCGACCTCGCGGTTGACGCGCTTCGGTAGCAGTGTTCCTGGTCGGGGCCGGCGTCTGGTCAACGAGCCAGTCATTCGCCCAGGCCGAGATTGAAGCGATGGGCTCGGCCAGCGCGCGGCCCTTTTCGGTCAGGCCGTATTCGACTCGCACGGGTGTCGATGGCGTCACCTGGCGCACGACGATTCCCTCGGCCTCCAGCTCCTTGAGGCGCTCGGACAGCATGCGGTCGCTCAGGCCGGGTACGACCGCCTTCAGCTCGGTGAAGTGGGTGACGCCGCTCAGCATGGCGCGGATGATGGCCCCCGTCCAACGCGAGCCGATGAGCTCCACGGCCTTGTGGAAGTAGGGGCAGAACGCTTGGGATGGCGGGGCCGGTTTCATCGCTTCAGTCTTACATAGAGTAAGCTGCTTGACAAGTGTTAGAATACGGGGATATAGTGCCTTACGAAAGGGAAGCGGGCTCGCGTGGGCGGCCCCTGCAGGAGAGAAAGGCACGAAGACATGACTACGACAGTACAGGCACCGGAACGGGCGGTCGCGGGCACGAGCACCTGGGACATCGATCCAACGCACTCGACGGCGGAGTTCGCCGTCAAGCACATGATGGTCTCGACCGTGAAGGGCCGATTCAAGAGCCTGCGGGGCAGCCTGATCGTGAACGAGGCGGACCCGACTCGCTCGGTCATCGAGGCGGCGATCGATGTGGCGAGCGTCGACACGGGGGCTGAGCAGCGGGACGAGCACCTGCGCTCGGACGACTTCTTCAACGCGGCGCGGTACCCGCAGATCACCTTCCGGAGCACACGGATCGCCGGGAAGGGCGACGACTGGAAGCTCGAGGGCGACCTGACGATCGGCGACGTCACCAAGCGGGTCGTCCTGGACGTCGAGTTTGAAGGTCGCGCGCCGGACGCCTATGGTGGCGAGCGGGCCGGGTTCATCGCGACAACGAAGATCCGTCGCAGCGAGTTCGGCGTCAACTGGAACGCGCTGATCGAGGCGGGCGGCGTCGCCGTCAGCGACACTGTGAAGATCACGCTCAACATTCAAGTGGTGCGCCAGAGTTAACCAGGGCGCACCGGAAAGGGATTCCAACCATGGCAACGGTAACCAGGCTCAATCACGCGGTCCTCTACGTTTCCGACGTGGCGCGATCGCTCGACTTCTACGAGAAGGCGTTCGGCTTCAAGGTCGTCGATCGCCTGGGCGAGCAGGCCGTCTTCCTGCGCGCCGCGAACACCGAGAATCACCACGACCTCGCCCTGATGTCGGTCGGAGCGAACGCGCCCAGGCCGGCGGCGCGATCGGTCGGGCTGTATCACCTGGCGTGGCAGGTGGCCACCATCGAGGACCTGGTCGAGATGGCGTCGAAGCTCACTGAGCTGAACGCGCTCACCGGCATGAGCGACCACGGGGTGTCAAAATCTCTCTATGGGAAAGACCCCGACGGGATCGAGTTCGAGGTGATGTTCGAAGTGCCGCGCGACCAGTGGGGACAGTACGAACAGAAGGCGGTCGTGATGCCGTTGAATCTCGAACAGGAGCGCCGGCGGTTCGCATCTGCGGTGTAAGGACAGACAACGGCACGCAACGGGAAGCAGGAAGAGATGATGACGAAGATAGAGCTGGGAATCGATACGTTCGGCGACGTCACATTCGATGTTGATGGCAAGCTGCTGCCTCACGCGCAGGTGATACGCAACGTCGTCGCCGAGGCGGTCCTCGCCGACGAACTTGGGCTGGACTTCATCGGCATCGGCGAGCATCACCGTCCGGACTTCGCCATTTCGGCGCCGGACGTGGTGCTTGCGGCCATTGCCGGTCAGACGGAGCGCATCCGCCTGGGATCCGCGGTCACGGTGCTCAGTTCCGACGATCCCGTCCGCGTCTTCCAGCGTTTCTCCACGCTGGATGCGGTATCGAACGGGCGGGCTGAAGTGATCCTGGGCCGCGGCTCGTTCACGGAGTCGTTCCCGCTGTTCGGGTATGACCTGGGCCAGTACGACCTGCTGTTCGAGGAGAAGCTGGAGCTGTTCGTCGAGCTTCTGAAGGAGCGGCCCGTCACCTGGTCCGGCGCGACGAGGGCCGCCCTGGACCAGCAGATGGTGTACCCGCCGACGGCGTCCGGGGCGTTACCGGCGTGGGTGGCCGTAGGCGGCAGCGTTGCGTCCGTGCTCCGCGCGGCACGGCACGGGCTGCCGCTGATGCTGGCGATCATTGGCGGGGAGCCGCTTCGGTTCGCTCCCATCGTCGATGTGTATCGTGCGGAGCTTGCGAGACTGGGCAAGCGAGAACTGCCTGTCGGCGTCCACTCGCCCGGATACGTGGCCGCGACCGACGAGCAGGCGCGTGACGAGGCATGGCCGCACTACCAGGCGATGATGGAGCGAATCGGTCGCGAACGCGGCTGGTCACGGATGACCCGCGAGCAGTTCGAGTTGGTGGCCGGTCCTGAAGGCGCACTCTTCGTTGGCTCGCCCGAGACGGTCGCGACGAAGATCATCAAGGTCGTGCGAGGACTGGGAGTCTCGCGGTTTGATCTGAAGTACAGCCTGGGCACGCTTCCGCACGAGAAGCTGATGAACAGCATCGAGCTGTACGGCACGGAAATTGCGCCGGTGGTGCGAGAAGCGATCGCCGGCGGGGACGGGACACCAACGATCGCGGAACGCGATCGGCGACAGCCGCTCCGCGCGTGAGCTCCTGCCTACAGGTGCGAAGGGAAAGGACTCTGCGATGTCAACGATGGAACGGGCCGATGGCCTCGACGTGGCTTCGCTGGAGGTGACCGGGAACGACGCGCTCGACCGATGCGAGCACCGCCTCGCGTAGTTGCAGGCCACGAGCAACTGCGGGAGCCGGGCGGCGTTGACGGGCTGTTGCGCCGGGCGGCCTGACGCACGATTCGCCGGGTTCTCGTCCTCACGCACGTTTCGCGCCGATCAGGGCGGGGCGACGTCCGGCGCTGGCGCCGTGGGCGTGGGACTGGCGCGCCAGCGTTCCCAGGTGCGCGCGCGGGCGACGGCGGCGATGCCCGCGAGGAGCAGGAGGCCGATGGCGATGAGGGCGAGCGCGGCGAGCGTCGGGTCGTCGACGTGGCGGAGGATGAGGCGGAGAAGCGCGGCGAAGGCCGTGAGCACGGCGAAGGCGACGTAGACGAGCGATTGCTGGCGGAGCGCGGCCCCGATCAGGATGGCGATGACGGGCACGGCGAACAGCTCGGTCAGGGGCGGGCTGGGCGGCATGCCGGCGAAGACGCCGCCGGCGGCGAGGGCGGCGCCGGCGACGATGCGGGCGGAGGCGCGCGGCACGAACACGCCGAGTTCTGTGGCGAGGAGCGCGGCGAGACCGAAGAGCGCGAGCATGGCGCCGAGCGCGGCGATGATCCAGTCGTCGGCGGCGAGGCTGCTGACGCTCGTGGAGAGCAGCACCCACGCGGCGCCGATGCCGATGACCTGCGGATGCATGCGGAGCTGCGACCAGAGCGCGAGGGCGACGGCCACGGCGGTGAGCCCAGCTGCGATCGCGACGGTGTCCTCGGACCAGCCGGCCTCGCTGGCGGCGACGGCGGCGGTGGCGGCGGCGAGCGCGCCGGCGAGCACCCAGGCGAGGCTGGCGGCACGCAGCATGGGCGCGGCGCCTGTCTGGCGGAGGGCGTAGCCGGCGGCGAGGGTCACGAGGGCGGCGATGCCGGGCACGGCGATGCGGGCGGCCACGGCGAGCGCGTCCCAGTTGGTGGCGGCGAGGAGCGTGGCGCCGGCGGCGACGATGGCGGCGGCGACGTAGATCAGGATTTCGACGAGGCCGGGGCGGTCGGCGCGGGACTGGCGCGCCGCCCGTTCGCGTTCGAAGGCGAGGATGCGCTCCGCTGTGGCTGCGTCGATCAGGCCGGCGGCGCGCCAGCGTGCGATGTCTTCGCGGACGGGTGGTTCCGGCATGGCGCTTCGATCATCTGGCTGTGGCATGCGGGGGGCAAGTGCCGGATCGCACGTTCGGAGGGGCGGTCGGCGGCGGCGCTACGGGTGGACCTGGCGGGTGGCGCGCTGCGGGGGCGGCGGCGGTCGCCGGGGTGTGGTTGGGGTGTGGAGCGGGAGACGAGACTCGAACTCGCGACCCTCTGCTTGGGAAGCAGATGCTCTACCGGCTGAGCTACTCCCGCTCGCGGATGCAGTATAGCGATGGTGCGCGCCATCTACATCGGTTCACGAGCGTCCAGAGTGATGCTCCGAGTGTATGACAAGCTGATCGAGTCAGGGGGGAAGGTTGACGCGGTGCGATGGGAGCTGGTGCTACGCGAGGAAGCCGCCCAGGCTCGCCAACGTGATCTGGCTACGGGCTCCTGGGCGCAACTGTTCAACGCGGAATTGCTGCGTTTCGTTGACTTTCGCGAGCCCGAGAGCGGCGACCGCACGAATCGACGCGAGCGGATGGCGTGGTACTCGGAGATCGTGGAGGACGTGACGAAGGCTCCGCCCTACATGCCGCATCCGGTGTACAGCGCGGATAAGGCGATGCAGCACTTCCGGCGCAACCAGGCACCGATGCTCGCGGCGTTAGTAGCAAGCGAAGGCGGCTCCGTCGATTTCATCTACGAGGCGGTCACCGAAGGCCGCAAGCGTTGGCGTCAGAAGCACGAGATCATCGCTCGGGATGAGGCGTCCGGCGATTACGGCGACGAACGGTAGCGGGTCGAGGGGGAGGGCGTCTGTAAAATCGCTCGGCGATTTTATGGATACCCCCTCGACGCGCGGGCATTGGCATCCAAGCTGACGACCGAAGGTCGATGGAGGAACGAACATCGACTCTTCTGCCTAGCGGCGAGCGTTCCCCGCAAACGAGTGGATCAGGACACTTGTTCTTACTCCCCTGAGGCTGATAACTTCCACCGAGGAGCGTTGAGCTATGCGTCGAGTGCCGCACCCGATCCCGTATCAGGGGAGCAAGCGACTTCAAGCCGCGTTGATATGTGCTCACCTACCTGAGGCCAATCGGCTTTATGAGCCGTTCGCGGGTTCGGCGGCGGTGAGCCTTGCCGCCGCAGCTCGTGGTGTGGCCAAAGAATACGTGATTGGAGAGAAGCTCGAGCCACTAGCGAGTTTGCTCCGCGAAATCATTAGCAACCCAACATCCGTCTCCGCGCAATATGCGGGACTGTGGGCTGATCAGTTCCCCGACCCAAAGGCTCACTTTCTGGCAGTGCGTGAGAAGTTCAATCGGTCACATGACCCGGTGGCGCTTCTTTATCTACTAGCGCGGTGCGTAAAGAACGCTGTTAGGTTCAACCCAAAGGGGCAATTCAACCAGTCGGCCGATCATCGACGCTCAGGCATGCATCCGACCAAGATGCGCGAGAACGTGGTTGGCGCTTCGCGGCTCTTGAATGGGCGCTCAGTGGTCGTGTGTGCGGACTATCGGGAACTATTGGACCGCGCAGGCCCTCGCGATGTTGTCTACATGGATCCGCCTTACCAGGGCGTAAGCAATGGACGTGACGCGCGGTACTTCCGCCAGCTGGATGTGAGTGGCTTTCTTACTGACCTCGACCGGCTCAACTCTCGGGGTGTGCCATACATCCTGAGCTTCGACGGATCGTGCGGGAACAGGGAGTACGGAGAGGCATTGCCCGCCGAGTTGAAATTGGCAAGAATCGCGGTTCACACCGGCCCGTCTTCTCAGGCAACGCTCAACGGCAAGTCGGCGCAAACAGTGGAATCGCTCTATCTCTCACCCGCGATAGCTGCAAGCAATGTCGCACCAGCTTACTCACTCAAGACGAGAGTTAATCAAGCCACGCTCTCGCTCTAACCGCGAGGCCCATCGATAATCGACCTAATGTATTCCTTGACGGTGAGGCCCAGGTTCTCGGCGGCGGTTTGCAATCGTTCGTAGCTTCGTACTTCGTCGGCGATCCAAACTAGATCGAGTCTACGGCGCTCTTCCAGCGCGATGTGGACGTATTCGTCCGGACTTGCCCAATAGCAGGCCTGACACAGCTCAACTTTCTTAGCGCCTGTCCAGTTCGCGCAGTGCTCGCAGCTCCAGGACTTGCTGCGCTGGCACGAACCGCAAACCAACATGAAGTCGGATGGCTCCTGATCCTCAAAACGAACGTCGCCGGCGACTTCGTACGGGACACAATGATCAATTTGCAGGTAGCGTTCCTCGAACGTCGCTGAGCAGATTTCGCACCGACCACCTGATCTATTCAACAGGTGATCCTTCAACTCGCGTGGGAGGACTCGTCGCCCGCCGAGCTTGTGCGCCTCTACCTTGTTGGGATCGCCGAACCGATAAGCGCCGATACTCCGTCCATTCGAGCCCGTGACTCGGAACGTCTCTAGTGGTATGCCTTGTTCGCGAACGTCTCGTGCGGCGCGAGGTGGGTGATCGTATCCATACAGCGACTTGAGCTCTTCGGTCGTGATGTGGCCGTGCGTCGCTATGTGATCGACCACTGTCTTCGCTCGCTTGGCGGTCACTTTCGCAATCGCGGCCTGGATTGCTGGGTGGATTTTTGGCTTCATCGCGAGCCGTCTCCACCGGTAAGCAGTTCCGCAAGAGAGACGCGCAGAGCCTTTGCGATGCGCTCTACGTTGTCTATGCCGATATTGCGTTCGCTACGTTCAACCGCACTGACGTAGGTTCGATGCAGCCCACACTCCTGCGCGAGCCGTTCCTGTGACCATCCTCGTGCGAGACGGATGCGGCGAGTGTTGCGCGCTAGGGCCTTGCGTGCCGCCATGCGCCTATGAGAGCCGTGTTGATGACGATTCGTCTACAGCCGATTGATTACAATCAGGGCTGAGAGCGCCGATTGAGGTGGTATAGAACCCTGCCTTCCCGAGTTTCGGTCATGAACAGGGGAGGACGCCCGCTCTTCACGCGCCTCGCATTGGCACGTCTGATTTGTACGTAGACGGAACGCTCCGGGGTGCGCCCGGTTAGTTTGACCAATCCGCGCTGTGTCATTCGTTCGGTGAGCTCTCTAACAGTCATCCCCCTCGAAGACTTCCGAAGGATGGCTGCGGCGGCGAGCTCGATTGCGGGTACACGGGTGTCCCAGGTTCGGTTAGACATCGCGGTCAGCATGCTAGTTGCCATCGCGTGCAGGTGACAAGTTGGGAGTCGAGGAGGGCGACGGAGAGCCGATAACTGCGGTTTTCGTGTGTTGGGCGAATCTAACGCACAGCGTAGAGACGCTGCTAGTTGGGAAGCAGATGCTCTACCGGCTGAGCTACTCCCGCTCGCGGATGCAGTATAGCGATGGTGCGCGCCGGTCCTGGCGTTGGGGCCCCTCGGGTCTTGCGGTGGGGCGATGAGGTGGCGTGCGGGTGGTGGTGGGGCGGCGCAGGTGGCGGTGGGGCGGTGGCGCAGGTGGTGGCGGGGCGATGCAGGTGGTGGCGGGGCGATGCAGGTGGTGGTGGGGCCGCGACGCAGGTGGCATGGGGCGATGCAGGTGGCGGCGGGGCGACGTAGGTGGTGGCGGGGCGAT
>Ga0209172_10002395_pt1 | contig 33207 bp, 23 predicted proteins | sample LarsenN4metaG_FD_184113 | JGI IMG/M metagenome (GOLD analysis project Ga0209172, IMG submission 184113) | Hot spring sediment bacterial and archeal communities from British Columbia, Canada, to study Microbial Dark Matter (Phase II) - Larsen... ... | reverse complement strand
CTAGGAAGGCGCAGGGGAATAATAATATTCCTGACCACCCTACGAATACGAAGCGATCGCGCTTTAACCAGTCGTCTAGTACGTCAAACCACCCTCTACTGGGGGCGCGTCCTACTGCGATGGTCATCTAACTAAATCCTCTTTTACTAAAATTGCAACGTTTCTAAGCAGAACGTCCTGGGAATTTAATCCTGTAAGCGACTGCCGCGAGGAAATAACGTTTTTTTTTGACAATCTCAGTAGTTTCTGATCACTACTGAGTTTCTGAGATTCTGCCACTTGTTCAAGTCAGCATTTCTCAGGCTTATGTCGTTACACGTACCATAAGCTAGTTACCTAGCTTGTGGTAACTTAATGCTTCTTAACTTATCACATTGTTCGGGTTTTCGCTCAACCCACCTAGGGAAATCAAGTATTGATCACGAACCTATTAAATACTATCAATATCAGAAATTTTACAATCTGACACAACTTTTCTCAGAAATCTTATTACTGGGGACTGAGACTAGGGACTGGTGACTGGGAGCAGGATGAGCCGTAACAGAGGGTGCAAAGGTTACAGGATAAGAAAAATACAATGCCCCATGCCCAATATTTGACTTGCAAGACATCCTGTTAAAATGGCAGACTTTTAATGAAAGGGAAGCACTCACAGGCTAAGGTAGTTCAATGACTGGATCAACAACGGTTAACAAAGGCGATCGCCTTTTGCATCAAAAAGTTCTCGGTTCGCGTAGGTTGAGCAACTACTGGTGGGCAACTGTCGTGACAATGGGAGCTACGGGCTTTTTATTGGCTGGGTTATCAAGTTACCTAAATGTAAATTTACTGATAGTTACCGATCCATCTCAGTTGGTATTTATTCCCCAGGGACTAGTGATGGGGCTATATGGTTCGGCAGGTTTACTATTAGCATTGTACCTGTGGCTAGCTATCCTCTGGGACTTAGGAGGCGGCTACAACGATTTCAATAAAGAAACTGGTTACATCAAAATTTTTCGTTGGGGTTTTCCTGGCAAAAATCGCCGCATTGAAATTGATTCCCGTGTTCAAGACGCGCAATCTGTGCGCATAGAAATCCAAGAAGGCATAAATCCTCGTCGTGCGTTGTATCTCCGTGTTAAAGGCCGTCGTGATATCCCTCTGACACGGGTAGGACAGCCATTATCTCTAGCAGAGTTAGAAACCCAAGGCGCAGAGCTAGCTCGATTTTTAGAAGTTCCATTGGAAGGATTATAAAAGGCAAAAGATAAAAAGTGAGCCACTACTTTGGACAGGTTTCCCGACTAGTAGCAAGTGGCGTTAGCGACGCTACTAGTCTGCCAAAGCTGCTCAACGCAGTGGTTCAAATTTTTGCTTTTGACTTTTTCATGCCCAATGACCCACACCCAAAACAGGCTAAGATACACTGGTTGAGTCAGTAATGGTAATGCGGTTAAAAGTTTCACAATACTTTGTTGCACTTTTGATAGTCGGTGCTTTGATGTTGGGAGGCTGTTCTACACAGCAGGCTAATTCCAGTGCCTCGCCAACATCAGCAACAACCGAGACAACCACGACAACGGCTACTGAAGCAACACCTATATCTGATAATACAAATGAGAGTGTTCCGGGAATGAAAGATTTACCACGTCTTGAAGGTAAAGCTACTGTGGTGATGACGGTAAAAGGTTCGCCGATTACTATCGAAGTAGACGGTACAAATGCCCCCATCACTGCTGGTAACTTTGTAGATTTAGTCCAAAAAGGTGTTTACGATGGTCTAGTATTCCATCGTGTTGTTCGCGAACCCCAGCCTTTTGTAGTGCAAGGTGGCGATCCTCAAAGCAAAAATGCTCAAATTCCTCCTAGCAGATGGGGAACAGGTGGTTATATTGACGCAAAAACTGGCAATGAACGTTATATACCCTTGGAAATTAAGCCAGAAGGAGAAGCCAGCCCAGTTTATAGTAAAACATTTGAGCAGGCACGCATCACTAAACAACCTCAATTAAGGCATAAACAAGGTGCGGTGGCGATGGCGCGATCGCAGCAACCTGACTCTGCATCCTCTCAGTTTTATTTTGCCTTAGCAGATTTAGGATTTTTAGATGGTAACTATGCCGTATTTGGTTATGTTACCCAAGGCTTTGATGTGGTTAACAAAATTCAGCAAGGCGATCGCATTGATTCTGCCAAAGTCACTCAAGGTAGTGAGAATTTAAAAGTTTCACAATAGGGACTGGGGATTGGGGACTGGGGATTGGGAATAGATACTAATATTCTCCCTTACACCCTTAAACCCCTGTTCCCAAATGGTTGAAATTGTTATTACTGGTATTGGTTTAGTTTCTGCCTTGGGTACAAGCCTAGAGGCAAGTTGGCAAACATTAATTGCTGGTAAGTCTGGTATTAGATTAAATCAACCTTTTCCAGAATTAGCACCACTACCTCTAGGCTTGATTAGTCAACAACCAACTAAATTGAAAATATTAACTCAGCAGGTTGTAGATGCAGCACTCCAAGATGCTGGATTGTTGACACCTTTACCAGATTGTGCAGTGGTGATTGGTTCAAGTCGTAGCCATCAAGCATCCTGGGAAAATTTGGCTAGGCACATGTGTGTAAAGTCTCCCAGCCAAGATTCAGGTGTGATGGGAGAAAGATTAGAGGATTGGCTAGAGATTTTGCCTCATATGAATGCGATCGCATCTGCCAGGCAAATTGGTGCAACAGGGGCAGTTTTAGCACCAATGGCGGCTTGCGCTACAGGGATTTGGGCAATTTCTCAAGCAGCATTGTTAATTCAATCAGGGCAATATGCAAGAGCGATCGCTGGGGCTGTGGAAGCACCAATTACACCCTTGACTATATCAGGGTTTCAACAAATGGGTGCTTTAGCCAAAACTGGAGCTTACCCTTTTGATGTACATCGTGAAGGCTTAGTGTTGGGCGAAGGAGCAGCTGTATTTGTTTTGGAGTCAAAAGCATCAGCCCAGCAGCGTCAAGCAAAGATTTATGGTCAAGTCTTAGGTTTTGGTTTCACGGCAGACGCATATCATACTAATCAGCCAGACTTGGAAGGTAAAGGAGCGATCGCTGCTATCAAAAAAGCTCTAGAACGTAGCCATCTTAAACCACATGATTTAGATTACATTCATGCCCACGGCACAGCTACCCAGCTGAATGACCAGATGGAAAGTAGGGTTATAGAAAAGCTATTTCGCCATCCCATTGCTATTAGTTCCACTAAAGGAGCTACAGGTCATACTCTAGGAGCATCAGGAGCTTTAGGAGTTGCTTTCACATTGTTAGGGATGCAACATCATATTTTGCCTCCCAATATAGGATTAAATCAATCAGAATTTGATTTAAACATAGTCCAAACTGCATATCAAAGTCAGATTCGGCAAGCATTATGTTTCAGTTTTGGCTTTGGTGGACAGAATGCAGTTATTGTTTTGGGGAATGAGTTGGGAAAAAATTAGCGATCGCTAATTTTTTCCTTGAGGAGATGATCAAATAAATTCAATGTGCAAATTAGTTGTAAAACCTAGTGGTTTATTTTCGATAGTGGCAAATTTAGTTCCTGCAAACAATAAACCTCCAGTTGAGGCATCATAGGCAAAATCACTAATGTTAGTACTACCAAAAATCACTTGATAAATATGAATTTTGTCACCTTGACCAAGATTAAAATCTTTAATGATATCAATACCTTCAGAGACATTGTTGAAGACAAAATTATCTTGACCTAAACCGCCTGTGAGAATATCATTCCCATCACCACCCATCAGAGAATCATCACCATCATCACCTATTAAAGTGTCATCATCTCCTTCCCCCATAAGAGTATCGTTACCACTACCACCAATTAAGGAATCATTACCAAAGTAACCCCAGATATAATCATCGCCACTGCCACCATTGAGTTGATCATTTCCTTCAAAGCCGTCCAGAAAATCATTACCACCATTGCCTATTAACAGGTTATTTTGGCTATCTCCCACAATATCGTCATCTTGATTTGAGCCTTTAACATGATCAAAATTCTCTACTGCAAATGATTTAATTTCGGAAAGCTCAATAACATCGAAAAACTGATAGTTAAGGTTAACATTAATTGATGTATTGGCATCTGCTGTAGAGGCATCAATAGTATTGCTGCCAGTATTGGCATTAACAAGAACTTTCTCTATTTGAACAAGTTGATCCTGTCCTAAACCCCCATCTTTTTGAAGTACACCAGTTTGTAAGAAGGTAATATTTTTCGTGATTTGGCTATAGTCAGCCGTATCATAGTCATCTCCTCCATTTAAGGTATTGTTGCCACTACCGCCATAGAGAACATCATTACCATATCCACCATTAATCGTGTCATCGCCACCATAACCAAATAATTGATTATCTTGATTGTCACCAATCAAAGAATCAGCCTGATTTGTACCTTTGACATCATCAAAATTCACTACTGTCCAAGATTGAGAGCCATTGACAGTTACGGTTTTTGTAGCAAGATTGGCACTAATGAAGGTGATGTCGCTTAGTCCAAAAACATCAATAGTGTTATTGGCTGTAGTGGCATCAGCCACAATTGTTTGAATGCCAATCAATTGATCTGTGCCGAGATGAGATTTTTTGACAATGTTAGAAGCTAGAAAGGTAATACTTTGACCAAGTTGACTATAGTCGGCACTATCATTTCCAGTTCCACCATCCAGAGTATCGCTGCCACCACTGCCTCGGATAGTGTCGTCACCACCATTACCAAATAGTTGATTATTTTGAGTGTCTCCGGTGATGATGTCATTGTGATTTGTGCCTTTGACATGATCGAAGTTGATCACGCTCACAGTTTTGACACCACTGCTATTGCTCACACTCAAAGTTTGGGTTTGGAGATTAACATTGATGGTGGCATTGTCTCCCCATGTAGTGGCATCGATGATGTGATGATTAACATTACTATTGGCAATAATCTTTTCGATGTTGATGAGTTGGTCTAAACCCAGAGTGTCTTTATTGATGCGGTCAATGGCTGTGAGGACTAGTTGGCGACTCATTTGGCTGTAGTCGGCGATATCCATGCCACCTCCACCATTCAAGGTGTCATTGCCAGTACTACCTATGAGGATGTCATCATTTCCTCCACCGTCGAGGCTATCATTACCTTCATCACCATTGAGGATGTCGTTGCCATATCCACCCTTTAGAATGTCGTCTTCACTTCCTCCTTTGAGGAGGTCGTTGTTTTCCCCGCCTGAGAGGCGATCGCTTTGCGCTCCTCCATAGAGGCGATCATCACCGTAGCTACCTTCTAAGGTGTCTTCCCCGGTGTCTCCATAGAGGATGTCATCGCCATATCCTCCATCTAGTTTGTCGTTGCTGTAGCTTCCATAGATTGTGTCATTCCCATCCCCTCCATAGAGACTGTCATTCCCATATCCACCATTAATCGTGTCATTGCCACCATACCCAAATAATTGATTATCTTGAGTGTCACCAATCAAAGAATCAACCTGATTTGTACCTTTGACATCGTCAAAATTCACCATTGTCCAAGATTGAGAACCATTGACAGTTACAGTTTGTGCAGCGAGATTGGCATTAATAGAAGTAATGTTAGTCAATGAAGACACATCAATCGTGTTATTCGACGCGTTCCTATCAGCAACAATCGTTTGAATGCCAATGAGTTGATCTGTGCCAAGATTAGATTTTTTGACAGTGTTAGAAGGTAGGAAAGTAATACTTTGACCAAGTTGACTGTAATCAGCACGATTATTCCCCGTGCCACCATCCAGAGTATCGCTACCACCACTACCTCTGATGGTGTCATCGCCACCATTACCAAATAGTTGGTTGTTGCCAGTATTGCCAGTGATGATGTCATTACGGCTTGTACCGTAAACGTGATCAAAGTTGATCACACTCACAGTTTTCACACCACTGCTATTGCTCACACTCAAAGTTTGGGTTTGGAGATTAGCATTGATAGAGGCATTATCTCCCCATGTAGACGCATCGATGATGTCATGCAGATAGCTGCCGTTGGCAATAATCTTTTCGATGTTGATGAGTTGGTCTATACCTAGAGTGCCTTTATCGATGCGATCAATGGCTGTGAGAATGATTTGTTGATAGCGTTGGCTGTAATCGGCACTATCCATGCCACCTCCACCATTCAAGGTGTCATTGCCAGTACTACCTATGAGGATGTCATCATTTCCTCCACCGTCGAGGCTATCATTACCTTCATCACCATTGAGGATGTCGTTGCCATATCCACCCTTTAGAATGTCGTCTTCACTTCCTCCTTTGAGGAGGTCGTTGTTTTCCCCGCCTGAGAGGCGATCGCTTTGCGCTCCTCCATAGAGGCGATCATCACCGTAGCTACCTTCTAAGGTGTCTTCCCCGGTGTCTCCATAGAGGATGTCATCGCCATATCCTCCATCTAGTTTGTCGTTGCTGTAGCTTCCATAGATTGTGTCATTCCCATCCCCTCCATAGAGACTGTCATTCCCATATCCACCATCAATTGTGTCATCGCCACCATAACCATATATTTGGTCATCGTTAACATCACCAACGAGAAGATTATTGAGAGAATTACCGTTAATTAGTCCCATACTCAAAATTGTGATTTTGTAACTTCTGATGCAAGCTAGATTTGTGAAGACAGATTTATGAAGTTTGGTAAAAAATTAACAAAGCCAGAATGAAGTTACCATGTGAAAGATACTTAAGTCACCAAATGTCATATATTTTGCATACTGAAACAAAGTAAATATGGTGAGGAAATAAAAATATTTTTCTAGCAGTGACTTGAAGATAATGGGAAGACATAATCCCGCAGGGTAGCGGTATTGCAGCATTAAGCCTTGGTTTCGCCAACGGCATAGTTTTGTGCTGAGAGTCACCCGGAAAGTGAAACTTGCTTGATCTGGGTTGCCTTCTGCTTTCTCCAGACAGAAATCGATATGATATAAAAGTCGATAAAACTTCAAAAATATTCACCAAATGCTGATTCACTCCTCTGGCTTATCCAAGGTCAAGGACTCAGTTACAGAGAAAATCTTTTTCGGTAATGAACCTAGTGCCGAGTTAATCGCCATCCTTACCGTTTACTTTGTCCAAGGCATTTTAGGGTTAGCGCGTTTAGCCGTCAGTTTCTTCCTGAAAGATGAATTATCACTGAGTCCTGTTCAGGTATCGGCACTACTGGGAATTGTGGCTTTACCTTGGATTATTAAGCCGATTTTTGGTTTTATCTCTGATGGTTTACCCATATTCGGCTATCGTCGCCGCCCATATTTGGTACTATCGGGGATACTAGGTGCTGTTTCCTGGGTGAGTTTGGCGACCATAGTTCATGATAGATGGGCAGCTACAATTGCGATCGCTCTTGGTTCTCTATCTGTAGCGGTGAGTGATGTAATTGTTGACTCATTAGTTGTGGAACGAGCTAGGGTAGAATCCCAAGCAGATGCAGGTTCACTGCAATCATTGTGCTGGGGGGCTTCAGCATTAGGTGGCTTAATCACAGCATATTTTAGTGGCTTATTACTTGAACACTTCACAACCCGCACTGTATTTTGGGTTACGGCCACATTTCCTTTAATTGTTTCGTGTGTAGCTTGGTTAATTGCTGAATCTCCAGTGAGCAAAGATACGAGTGAGCATACCGAAAACCTAAGTATTAAGCATCAATTAGCACAACTTCGTCAAGCCATCACCCAAAAAAGAATCTGGCTACCAACAGCATTTGTTTTTATCTGGCAAGCCACTCCAACCGCCGACGCAGCCTTTTTCTTCTTTACCACCAATGAACTTCACTTTGAACCAGAATTTTTGGGACGGGTGCGTTTAGTGACAAGCTTTGCAGCTTTAATTGGGGTGTGGATTTTCCAACGCTTCCTGAAAAGTGTGCCATTCCGAATTATTTTTGGTTGGAGTACAGTCATTTCCGCCGTCTTGGGAATGACAATGCTACTGTTGGTCACACACACAAACAGAGCCTTAGGCATAGATGACCACTGGTTCAGCTTGGGTGATAGCCTGATTCTCACAGTCATGGGACAAATCGCCTATATGCCTGTGTTAGTCTTAGCAGCACGACTATGCCCCCCAGGGGTAGAAGCTAGTCTATTTGCCTTATTAATGTCAGTATCCAATTTAGCAGGCATGGTTGCCTATGAGTTTGGGGCTATTCTGATGCACTGGCTAGGAATTACTGAAAGCAATTTTGATTCATTGTGGCTTTTAGTACTCATTACCAATCTCAGCACTTTACTACCATTACCCTTTCTCAACTGGCTACCAGCCGATGATTCACAACCGCAATCAGAACTAATACCCAATTTAATGTCTGGATTAATGCTAAAAGAAGCAGAATCAGAAACTGTTGAGTAAAGAAAAATCCCAATGCAAAATCCAATCTACCTGAGTTCCCAACTCTAGCTTTTTGAAAGCTAAGAGTTACTGTGGAGACGTGATATATTGCGTCTCTACAAAATTCGGAAAGCTCAGAAACTAGGAAGTGAATTGACCAATGACTAATGATTATTGACTATTAACCATATGCAAAGGTTAGAAAATCAACAACCAACACTTTTAGAAAAATCCTATACTCTGGAAGACTGGCAGGGTGGATATGAATCTCTTAAAGAAGAGTTTGATTATTGGATTGATGATATAGAAGAAGAAATCCCGCCACAATTACGAGGTACGTTATTTAGGAATGGGCCGGGATTACTTGATATCAATGGACAACGTATCCATCATCCTTTTGATGGTGACGGGATGATTAGCCGCATCACCTTTATCAATGGTCGCGCCCATTTTTGTAATCGTTTTGTGCGTACAGATGGCTATTTGGCAGAACAGAAAGCAGGAAAAATTCTCTATCGTGGCGTATTTGGAACGCGGAAACCAGGCGGCTTGTTAGCTAATATCTTTGATTTCAAAATTAAAAATATAGCTAACACTAATGTTATTTATTGGGGTGATAAACTATTAGCTCTGTGGGAGGCGGCTGAACCCTACAGCCTTGACCCCTTCACTTTGGAAACTTTAGGCAAAGAATATTTCGATGAGGTTTTATCTAAGGGTGAAGGATTTGGCGCACACCCCCGTTTTGACCCTAGTTGTATTCAAGACAATGGCGCACCTTGTTTAGTAAATTTTGCTATCAAACCAGGCCCATCAACTACAATTAAGATTTTTGAGCTAAACTCAGCGGCTAAAGTTATCAGAAAATACGCTCATCAAGTTTCTGGGTTTTGTTTTATTCATGATTTTGCCATTACTCCACATCATTATATTTTCTTTCAAAACCCTGTTGTTTTTAATCCTATACCTTTTGTTTTTGGTGTGCGTGCTGCTGGAGAATGTATCAAATTTAAGCCTGACCAAAACACTAAAATTATAGTTATTCCCCGCTTTCCCAGAGGAGAGGATTCAGAGTTAAAAATTTTGGAAACACAATCAGGTTTTGTATTTCACCATGTTAATGCTTTTGCAGTAGGAGATGAAATTTTTATTGACTCAATTTGTTACGATTCCTTATCAACAGTGAAACCGAAAAGTGATTTTCGCCAAGTTGATTTTGCAGCGGCTTCTCCTAGTCAACTCTGGAGATTTCATATTAATCTTCAAGATGGTCAAGTCAAGCGTAATTTAATTGAGGGTCGTTGTTGTGAATTTCCCAGCATACATCCTGATCATGGTGGACGTGACTACAGATATATTTATCTAGGTGCAAGCCATGCAGCAGACGTGAATGCACCACTGCAAGCATTACTAAAAATTGATTTAAAGTCTGGGGAAAGACAACTTTGGAGTGCTGCACCTCGTGGTTTTACGGGGGAGCCGATTTTCGTACCACGGCCAGATGCTCAAGCAGAAGATGATGGCTGGTTGCTGGCTGTAGTTTATGATGCTACTTGCCATCGCTCGGATGTAGTGATTTTAGATGCTCGTGATTTGAATAAAGGTGCGATCGCTCGACTGCACCTCAAACATCATATCCCCTATGGCCTGCATGGTAACTTTACCCCAAAAACTTTTCTCTCAAATTGATCCCTTCAGCTTTTATCACCACAGATTCATGTCTCCAATAACTTTGGGCTAGAATCTGTGGTTTTCTAAAATAATCATAAAATTGTAACAAAAACTACAAAATCCCTCTATTTCCCAAAAACGCGAGATAGGCTAGGCATATATGTATCCGGTTCGCTAAAAACCGCGACTAGGAGAAAATCTTATGGTTTCAACCCCTATCACTCCGTTGGAAGCTGCGACTCCAGCACATATTTGTCCATTTGACCAAGCTTGTAGTTACTTAGAAGCAGCAGGGAAAGAATTAAGATTAGATCAAGGTGTCCTGGAAATTCTCAGTCATCCGCGCAAAGTAGTGACAGTTTCTATCCCCGTCAAGCTAGACAGTGGAGATATCCGAGTGCTAGCGGGACATCGAGTCCAACATTCTGATGTTTTAGGCCCCTACAAAGGCGGAACTCGATACCATCCGGCTGTAACATTGCGGGAAGTCTCAGCTTTAGCCATGCTGATGACTTGGAAATGTGCGTTATTAGGCATACCTTACGGTGGTGCTAAGGGAGGTATTGCGATCGACCCACAAAACTACAGTATAGGTGAATTAGAGCGCATAACTCGCCGCTATACTAGCGAATTAATTAAAGACATTGGCCCCTCAGTAGACATACCCGCGCCAGATATGGGAACTTCCGCCCGTGAAATGGCTTGGATGATGGATACTTATTCAGTGAACGTAGGTCATGCTGTACCTGGAGTGGTTACTGGTAAACCATTATCTATCGGTGGTTCACTGGGAAGGGAAATGGCTACTGGACGGGGTGTAATGATTATCGTGCGGGAAGCCCTAGCAGATATGGGCAAATCCCTAGAGGGAATGCGAGTAGTTATCCAAGGTTTCGGGAACGTCGGGGGTGCAGCAGCTGAATTACTCTACCAAGCAGGAGCAAAAATTATTGCTGTCTCAACGGCTACAGGTGGTGTGTATTCATCTCATGGTTTGGATATTCCCGCATTAAAAGCTTATGCAGCGGAGCATCGTCACAGTGTAGTAGGTTTCCCAAAAGCATCGGCGATTAGTAATGCAGAGTTACTCACTTTGCGTTGCGATGTCTTAATCCCAGCCGCCTTAGAAAACCAAATCACAGAAGAAAATGCTCAAGAAGTGAGGGCGCAAATTGTTGCAGAAGCAGCCAATGGCCCAGTAACTTTGGAAGCAAACCGAATTCTAGAGGCGCAAGGTGTGACTGTACTACCAGACATCTTGGCGAACGCTGGTGGTGTGGTAGTGAGTTACCTAGAATGGGTACAAGGTTTGTCTTACCTATTTTGGGATGAGGTACGTGTTAACCGAGAAATGGAACACTTGATGGTGCAAGCATATCAACACGTAGTCCAGCAGTCTAAACTGCGACAAGTTCCTTTGAGATTAGCAGCTTATACTCTGGGTGTGGGTAGAGTAGCAAAAGCCCTCCATGATAGAGGCTTATATCCTTGAGTGTTTTGTTTGTAGTGAGGACTGTAGTTCCCTGATAAAGATTGCTACGCCAACACAATCAAGCCTTGACTACGAACTTAAACAACTGAGAATCTTCTAATTCCGATAAAAAAGTGACTCTAATGTTTTAGAGTCACTTGCTAATAAGTTGAGAATTTAGAGGATTACAAACTTACTTTTTAGCTTCAGTGATGGGAACCCATTCAGTGTGGAAGCTTCCGGGTTTGTCGGTGCGCAGGTAGGTGTGTGCGCCGAAGTAGTCGCGTTGTGCTTGGGTGAGGTTTTGGGGTAGGCGATCGCGGCGATAGCTGTCAAAATAATCCAAGGATGCGCTAAACGCAGGCACAGGGATACCTAGTTTGGCAGCTGTAATAATTACTTCCCGCCAAGCTGCTTGTCTGTCGAGAATTGTTTGCTTAAATTCAGGCGCAAGTAGCAAGTTGGGCAATGCAGGATTTTCGTTAAATGCCTTCTTAATCTTATTCAAGAAGCCAGCGCGAATAATACAGCCACCTTTCCAAATCCGCGCCAATTCACTCAGATTCAAATTCCAATTAAATGTTGCTGAAGCTGTAGATAGCAATGCCATCCCTTGAGCATAGGAGCAAATCTTGGAGCAGTAAAGGGCATCGCGGACTTTGTTAATAAAGTCTTTGGTAGCACCATCATACTTACCACTAGGGCCTGTCAACTGCTTAGAGGCTGCTATCCGTTCATCTCGAATAGAAGAGATAATCCGAGCATTTACGGCGGCGGTAATGGTGGGGATAGAAACACCCAATTCCAACGCAGTTTGCACAGTCCAGCGTCCAGTTCCCTTTTGACCGGCTGCGTCAACAATCAAATCTACTAGGGGTAGATTGGTTTCTGGGTCAACGTAGGGGAAGATATTAGCTGTAATCTCAATCAAGAAAGAATTGAGTTCGTCGGTGGTGTTCCACTCAGCAAATACTTCATGTAGTTGTTTTGCATCTAAGCCACCCGCATTTTTCAGCAAATCGTAGGCTTCTGCAATTAACTGCATATCACCGTACTCAATACCGTTGTGTACCATCTTGACGTAGTGACCAGAGCCACCAGGGCCAACATAGGTTACACAAGGGCCATCATCGACTTGAGCTGCAATTTTGTTGAAAATTGGGGACAGATACTCATAGGAACTTTGTGTACCTCCGGGCATCAGTGAAGGGCCATTGAGCGCACCTTCTTCACCACCACTAACACCCATACCAAGGAATCGTAAACCAACGGGTTCTAATTCTTGAGTCCGTCTTTGGGTATCTTCAAACCAAGAGTTGCCACCGTCAATAATGATATCGCCTTCATCGAGCAGGGGTTTGAGCTGCTGAATGACCGCATCAACTGGTTTACCAGCCTGTACCATCACTAGAATTTTGCGGGGACGTTCTAATGCGGCAACAAATTCTTCTAGGGTAAAAGCAGCCTTAACGTTACGGCCTCCGGCACGCTGTGCCATGAAAGCATCGGTTTTTTCTCTGGAGCGATTATAAACTGCAATTGGGAAGCCATTACGCTCAACGTTTAGAGCGATGTTCTCGCCCATAACGGCTAAACCAATCACACCAAAGCTTTGTAGTGTCATAAACTATGTTTGGCTAACTCTTGCAGGTTCTTTCATCTTTAAGGGTAGTCTGAGTTTTTCTCTTCTCCCCTAAAGAAGACATTAAGAGTTAATCTAAACAATAAAAGCTCACTGCTAACACAGTTAAATAGTTTTAATTTGTATCTAAGTCAACAATTAGTTTGTAAAATTTGCGAAATTAGGGACTGGGTACTGGGAGCAGGGGGAGCAGGGAAGGCAGGGGGAGAATTTAATTCCCAAAGACGGCAGTTGCTCGAATTGGGGAGACCCCAAGAACACACTGCCTCCCCCAATGCCCCATTCCCAATTCCCAGTCCCCAATAAGTCCCTATTGAAAGGAGTAACCAAAAAATGCTGGCAAATGTCCTAGCTTTGGTGGTTGGCCTTGGTAGTTTAGCCATCTACATATCAGCTTTCTTTTTCCCGGAAATCCACCGCAAGAATGATTTTATTTGGAGTGGAGTCGGACTTTTTTATGCGCTAGTTTTATGGGTGTTTGCTCCTCGCATTTCTGGAGGTCTTTTACTGGGTCATGTCGCCAGCGTGGCTCTTTTGGTTTGGTTCGGTTGGCAAACACTCTCACTACGTCGCCAGTTAACTCCCTTGCTACAGCAAACTCCAGTACCTAGTTCTCAAGAGGTGAAAACTACACTGCAAGAACAAGCCACTAAGTTGTCTCTACCCCAACCTTTGGCAAAATTACAGCAAGGTGTAAGTGGTTTTTTTGGAGGATTGAAAAATCGCGGTCAACAACCTGTCACTCCCAAAATTACAACTCCAGAGCCAGAAACAACAACAAAACCTGCTGTGGAGATTATCGACAAAACAGAAGCACCAACTCAAGAGCTTGTTACTACTACTGAACCTGAATCCCCGACTGTCGCACCAGAACAGCCTACAGAAGTAGCGGCGACAACTGAAACAGAACCTCAAACTGCAACAGTACCAGAAGTAATTCCGCCCCATCCCCCATCCCCGGAACTGGTGGAAGCTGCTCAACCACATAATGAGGCTGAGGAGAAAACACCAATCCCTGTAGAAGAAATTGCCCCAGATGCGGTTTTAGCTCCCCCAGCAGAAGCTCCACCGGGAGCAGTACCGCCAGATAATCAGACTAGTTGAATATAGTGAAACCCAACATTTAGGTTCATGTTGGGTTTCATTTTTATATATATGGAAGTTTAGGAGAAAATTTTTACTGTTGCTGAGATGAAGCGATCGCCTAATATTTCAATAAATATAGTCTGCACTGTTATGACCACACCACCAACCCCAGTTAAAAACTATATTGAACAACGGGATCAAGGATATTGGCTCGCAGGTACTCGTATTTCCCTGGATTCTGTGGTGTACGCTTTCTTAAATGGAGATTCACCGGAAAATATTGCCCAAAATTTTCCGTTACTTTGTTTAGAACAAGTATATGGCGCGATCGCTTTCTATCTTGCCAACCGAGAGCTAGTTGATGCTTACTTAAAGGAAGGTGAGGCAGAGTTTGCCAAACTACAACAATCCTTGAGAGATAAGAATCTGCTTCTGTCTCAAAAATTACAGGCTGCTCAATATGCTTTCAGTTATGCTGTCACCATTTCCGGCACTGAACTAGGGGAAGCTGGTTCAAAATGTAACACCATAATTTGCTCTGGATGTAAACCAATAGATTCATAGGTTTGTCCATTGCGATCGCTGAATTCTACTTCAAATGCAGTACCGTTGGCTAATAATTCAACTACTGTACCTACTTGACCACGTAACAAATTATATTCAGGTATATCTGTTGTGAGTGCTACTATATCCAGCAACTTTGGTGTATTTGTACTCATTAGGTAAATTCGTAAATTTTAGCTGTTTGCAATATAATTTGGCTTAATTTCACTTCACCTATTGTAAGAATCACAACAAGGAATTATTTATAAATAATTTATGATACCATAATAGTACATATGAATTACATTCATTCAAACAGTAAAATTTTGCGAATTTATAAATTTATCAGATCAAATAATTATGTCTAGTACACACACAGGTATTGAGTGGACAGATAAAACATGGAATCCTACTACTGGTTGTAATAAAGTTAGTCCAGGTTGTTTACACTGCTATGCAGAAGCTCTTACAAAACGCTTTCCTAATAATTTCGAGAATGGTTTTGATTTAACCTTGCACCCCGAAAGATTAAAAGAACCTTTAAAATGGCGCACTCCTAGCAGAATATTTGTTAACTCAATGAGTGATCTGTTTCACGAAGAAGTACCTCTTAATTTTATTCAAGATGTATTTAAAGTGATTCATGAAACACCTTGGCATATATATCAAATACTAACAAAAAGACCTGAAAGACTCTTTGATGTAGCAAATCATTTAGAATTCCATAAAAATATTTGGTTAGGTGTTTCAGTTGAAAATCAAAATTATATCCATCGAATTGACGTTCTGCGTCAAGTTCCTGCGAATGTGCGTTTTCTTTCCTGTGAACCACTTTTAGGTTCATTGAATCTTGACTTAAAAAATATTGATTGGGTTATTGTTGGTGGAGAGTCTGGACAAAAACATCGTCCAATGAAAATTGAGTGGGCGCAAGATATTCGTGATCAATGTCAAAAAGCTGGAGTAGCATTTTTCTTCAAGCAGATCGGTGGTAGAACATCTAAAGCTGGAGGTAGATTACTAGATGGTCAAATATGGGATGAAATGCCTCCAGCTTGGCAAGAGCATTACAATGTATGGACAAAATCTATGCGAAAGACTTCTTTGAAAAAACAAACTTTGGAACTTACTGCTTAGATGGAAAATAGACTTTTACTGAATCAGCAAATGTGATTTCACCTTTCATTTTACGTCTTTTATTCGCAGGTGGATCTGCTTTTATCTTGCCTTTAGCTTCAAGACTATTAAGAGCAGCCTTGTAATTCTTACTAATGTAACGTCTGCCAACATTATGCTGCATATAAATCTCTTGCATAGTTATTGTTTGACCTGCAAATGTGTCTAATAACATTCCTTCTAATTCATCGAGAGGACGATAAAGTTCAAACAGCAAGGGTTGCATATTGGTAGCCGGATTATATTCAAAAGAAGCTACACCTTGATTTTGATCAGAGCTTTCGTTTGCCATTATTTCCTTCATAATTTTATAGCCTGTGAAGTTCTTGCTTACAAAGATTAGGTGATGGCTAGTACGTTTTCCATTTTCATGTTTAAAACAAAAAGGTAAAACATACTTTCCACCCATTTCTTCCAAAGCTTCGCAAATAGCTTCTATAATTGTTAATTCACGCTCTTGAGGATTTAGAGGTTTGAGTTGTTCTCGTAATTGATCTGCTCTTATTTTTCCAAATAACGCATTTATGTGTTCTTCAACTATTGCATTACCTATACCCATATTGATACGGTTGTAATTAAAAAAGAAAATACAATCACAACCCCAGTCTTTTACAACTGAGTTGATAAGTTGTAAAGATAAGCCCTTATATCCCCAAGGATCTACAAAAAATAATGTTGGAATCAGGTTGAGTTGAGAAAAAGCACTAACGATATTTTCACCGACTTCAAAATTCATTACATCAGGCTTATGCTTTAACTGATCAATTCCAGGAATCACATCTATAGCTTCTTGTAAAGAATCCGTGTGTTCAGGATTGGCATCATTAAATAATGTCTTCAGCATATTCCGCATATCTGGGTCAGTAATTGCTTTCTCTAAAACTTTGATTGGTGTAGATTTTGAACCATCTTTGTATCTCCCAGGCCCAGCAAAAAGGTCTATATATGCAATTGGATATCCCGCTTTTTTAGCAGTTGGTATAATTACCTTTGCCCAAGCCCAAAAATATTTTTCAACAATTCGGGCTTTAATTAAGGATTGTTCTTTTTGCTCATCAAAGAAAGAAGGGTTGTTCATACGTAATTACTATATGTATCGTATTAATATAGTAAATTCGAGATCAGTTAATGTCTAGAACTGAAATCTCAGAGTTTTAGACTTCCTGCCATCTTCTATAATTGATAGAACCTGTACACATAAATCTTTAGGCATGAAGCTGTGACAGAAACCGGAAGTTACAAAGATACTGTAAATTTACCCAAGACTAGTTTTGATATGCGGGCGAACGCCATCAAGCGTGAACCTGAGATACAGAAGTTTTGGGAAGAAAATCAAATTTTTGAGAGCCTGTCGCAAAATAACCCAGGCGAATTATTTATACTGCACGATGGGCCTCCCTACGCAAACGGCTCACTTCATATTGGTCATGCCTTAAATAAAATTCTCAAAGATATTATTAATCGCTACCAACTGCTACAAGGGCGGAAGGTGCGCTATGTGCCTGGTTGGGACTGTCACGGCTTACCAATTGAGTTGAAGGTTTTACAAAATCTCAAGTCGGCAGAACGGCAAAATTTAACACCTCTGCAATTGCGGCAAAAAGCGAAGGAATTTGCTTTGGCGACCGTTGATGACCAACGCCAAAGTTTTAAACGCTATGGGGTTTGGGGTGACTGGGATAACCCATATTTGACGCTGAAGCCAGAATATGAGGCGGCACAAATTGGGGTGTTCGGTGAGATGTATTTAAAAGGTTACATCTATCGGGGTTTGAAGCCGGTTCACTGGAGTCCTAGTTCTAAGACGGCTTTGGCTGAGGCGGAGTTGGAATATCCTGAAGGTCATACTTCGCGGAGTATTTATGCGGCGTTTCCTGTGACGGGTTTGGCTGAGGCGGTTAAGTCTGTTTTGGGTGAGTATTTGCCGGATTTGGGTGTGGCTGTCTGGACTACTACTCCTTGGACTATTCCGGGGAATTTGGCGGTGGCGGTTAATGGCGACCTCAATTATTCTTTAGTGGAAATCTCACGCAAAGGCGCAGAGACGCAAAGTAAATTCAAGTATTTGATTGTGGCGGCGGAGTTGGTGGAACGCTTGGCGGCTACTATCTCGGCTGAGTTGACGGTGAAAGCAACTTTCAAGGGGCAGGATTTAGAACATACTACTTACCGACATCCTTTATTTGACCGGGAAAGTCCGGTGGTTGTGGGTGGTGATTATATCACTACTGAATCGGGTACTGGGTTGGTGCATACTGCGCCTGGTCATGGTCAAGAAGACTACATTGTCGGTTTGCGTTATGGTCTGCCGATTCTTGCGCCTGTGGATGATAATGGCAACTTTACTGAGGAAGCGGGACAGTTTGCTGGGTTGAATGTTCTGGGTGATGGGAATCAGGCGGTAATTGATGCGTTGACAGCTGCGGGTTCGTTGTTGAAGGAGGAGGCTTACGCGCATAAGTATCCTTACGACTGGCGGACGAAGAAGCCGACGATTTTCCGCGCTACTGAACAGTGGTTTGCTTCGGTGGCGGGATTTCGGGAAGATGCACTGAAAGCGATCGCTTCTGTAAAATGGATACCAGCCCAAGGTGAAAATCGCATCACGCCAATGGTGGCGGAACGTTCTGATTGGTGTATCTCTCGTCAGCGTTCTTGGGGTGTGCCAATTCCGGTATTCTACGATGAGGAAACGGGCGAACCTTTACTCAATGAGGAAACTATCAACCATGTGCAAGCTATCATTGCCGAAAAAGGTTCTGATGCTTGGTGGGAATTGTCGGTAGAGGAATTATTACCAGAGTCCTACAGAAATAATGGTCGGTCTTACCGTCGCGGGACTGACACAATGGATGTTTGGTTTGATTCTGGTTCGTCTTGGGCTTCTGTGGTCAAGCAGCGTTCTGAGTTGCGTTACCCGGCTGATATGTATTTAGAAGGTTCAGACCAGCATCGCGGTTGGTTTCAGTCGAGTTTGTTGACTAGTGTAGCTGTGAATGGGATTGCACCTTATAAAACTGTGTTAACTCACGGCTTTGTTCTCGATGAACAAGGGCGCAAGATGAGTAAATCAGTGGGGAATGTGGTTGACCCACAGGTGATGATTCTGGGTGGAAAAAACCAGAAACAAGAACCACCCTATGGTGCAGATGTGTTGCGGTTATGGGTGTCGTCGGTTGATTACACGGCTGATGTGCGGTTGGGTAGCAATATCATTAAGCAACTCAACGATGTCAGAGGTAAGATTCGCAATACGGCGCGGTTCTTGTTGGGAAGTTTGCATGATTTTGACCCTGAAAAAGATGCAGTACCTTTTGAGAAGTTACCGCAGCTAGATCAATATATGCTGCACCGCATTCGTGAGGTGTTCCAGGAAGTAACAGAAGCTTTTGAAAGTTTCCAATTCTTCCGGTTCTTCCAAACAGTGCAGAATTTCTGCGTGGTGGATTTATCTAACTTCTATTTAGATGTAGCGAAAGATAGACTGTACATCAGTGCGCCAAACTCTTTCCGTCGTCGTAGTTGTCAGACAGTTATCCACATCGCTTTAGAGAATTTAGCACGAGCGATCGCACCTGTTCTATGTCACACTGCTGAAGATATCTGGCAATATCTCCCCTACAAAACACCCTACAAATCAGTGTTTCAAGCTGGTTGGGTTAAGTTAGAGGATAAATGGCATAATCCAGAGTTGGCGGAATCTTGGCAACAATTACGTCAGTTGCGGACTGATGTGAACAAGGTTTTAGAACAAGCTAGGATAGAAAAAATGATTGGTTCTTCCCTAGAAGCGAAAGCTTTGATTTACGTCAGCGATGAAAAAGCACGTACCGCCATTGCAACTTTAAATCCTGTTAGCGGTAACGGTATCGATGAACTGCGCTATTTATTCCTCACTTCGCAGGTTGAGTTATTAGATTCACCTGAAAAATTGCCAGATGTGAAATATAACTTGCAATCTGATAATTGGGGAATTGGGGTAGTGAATGCAGACGGCGAAAAATGCGATCGCTGTTGGAATTATTCTACTACTGTAGGAGAATCTCAAGAGCATCCCTTAATTTGCGATCGTTGTGTTTCCGCCTTAGCTGGCGAGTTTTAATTGTTGCACCACAAAGGTTTTGTTGTTTCGTCTACGTAAATTTAATTAATCTAACCCTTCTCTGTGTCAGAGAGGGGTTTAATTATGTTTACTTTTCCAGCCAATTAGAAATTAATCTGTCTTTTTGTTTGCTAAATCTACTGAAATGAGAAAGCATTTACAACAAATGAGTTAACAAACTGCGGTTTGTTTGCTGAATCTACTGAAATGAGTTAACAAACTGCGGTTTACTTGCTAAATCTACTGAAATGAGAAAGCATTTACAACAAATGAGTTAACAAACTGCGGTTTGCTTGCTAAATCTACTGAAATGAGAAAGCATTCAAGCATTTTCAGAAAGCAAACAGACATATTGCTTTCTCATATTCTCCTACACCCCACACCCTTACTTGTAAACAAACTTGTAAACCTATTTACAATCAAATATTAACAGTGAACAATTACTACAGCCGCATAAAAAATTACTAGTAACATCACTGGTATGGAACTAAACCCACGGCAAGAAGTAGCAATACCAGAACCGAAAACACCGATAATTGCAACCTTTAATTTTAATAGTCCAGTCAGGACAGTAGCCATCTCACCTAATGGACAGGATATTGCTCTAGGTTTAGAAAATGGCACAATAGAAATCTGGAATTTACTGATTGGGCAGAAATCGGTTAGCTTGAATGGACATAAATCTTCGGTCTATTCAGTTGCCTTTAGTCCAGATGGCACAAAAATTGTCAGTGGCAGTGGTGACACTACAGTAAGGTTGTGGAATCTCCAAGGTCAACCCCTCGCTGAACCATTCCAGGGACATAAAAATTGGGTTAATTTCGTTGCTTTTAGTCCAAATGGCCAAACAATTGCCAGTAGCAGTGGTGACAAGACAGTAAGGTTGTGGGATCTCCAAGGTCAACCCCTCGCTGAACCATTCCAGGGACATGAATCTTCAGTTTATTCAGTCGCCTTTAGTCCTCCAGATGGCAAAACCATTGTCAGTGGCAGTCATGACACGACAATGCGGTTGTGGGATTTGCAAGGACGACCCATCAGTGAACCATTCCAGGGACATGAAAATGGAGTCATTTCAGTCGCCTTTAGCCCAGATGGCAAAACCATTGTCAGTGGCAGTGATGACAAAACAGTGCGGTTGTGGGATTTGCAAGGAAAACCCATCGGTGAACCATTCCGGGGACATGAAAATGGGGTCATTTCAGTCGCCTTTAGTCCAGATGGCAAAACCATTGTCAGTGGCAGTGATGACAAGACAGTGCGGTTGTGGGATCTACAAGGAAAACCCATTGGTGAACCATTCCGGGGACATAAAAAATCGGTCTATTCAGTCACCTTTAGTCCAGATGGTACAAAAATTGTCAGTGGCAGTCTTGACCAAACAGTGCGGTTGTGGAATCTGCAAGAACCAAAACTGTATATTAATCGCATCGCCGAAGCTTTTCGCAACGACAAACCCACAGGCGAAGACGCACTTGATGTAGGCAAAGAACTCCGCGCCATAGCCGATGTTTTAATGTTGCGGAGTCTTCAACCCCCCTTAGCCGTCGCCATTCTCGGTAGTTGGGGTAGTGGTAAATCTTTTGGTATGCACCTCATCAAGCAGCAAATTAATAAAATTCGCTGTCAACGACTCACCGCCAAACAAGCATGGAACAATAATGCTAATAATCCTAGTCTTTCGCCTTTTGTTGGTCACGTTTACCAAATAGAATTTAACGCTTGGAGTTACGCCAAATCTGATCTGTGGGCAAGTTTAATGCAAACAATTTTTGATCAACTTGACCGTCAGTTAACCTTAGAAAAGCAATTAGGAGAACTTACACCTTTACTCGAAGGTGGTGATATTTGGCGTGTCCTCAATCAGATGAGTGAGAGTGATAGGAAAGAAATCTTAGAATCTGGATTGCGAGAAGACTTTAAGCAATTTAAAGATAAAACCTCAGAAAATGAACTCTGGAAAATTCTCCGTCAAGTCAGAGAAGAAGAACAAGAAAAACTAGAAGAAACCGAGAAAAAACTCCAAACAGCACAAATAGATAAAGAGCAGATTGAGCAAGAATTACAACAATATAACGAGCAAATCGAGCAACAAGTCAATAAAGAAATCAGAAACACAGCAATAGTTACTGTATTTCTAGCGCAGCTGAAAGAATTAAGTAAAGATAAATTTGGTGATTCCATCTTAAAAGAATTTTTAAATTCATATGGTTTTAAAAATAAAGAAGATTTAAAAACTCAATTGTCTTTAGATTTAAATCTATTATGTGAAAATCCTAATCTTATAGAACAAGCTGAAAAAATAATTAAAACTAAAAATGAAAAAATAGCTACTGTAATTGATAAGTCTCAAAAACTCAAATACTTTTTAGAATCACAGCCAGCTAAAATAGTAGGTTTAATCGATTTTTTTAAGAAAGACACCAAAAATTTAGTTATATTGATTATTTGGATAATTTTGCCATTCGGCGTTTATTTTGGTATTATTAAATTTCTCATACCTAATTTACCAGCATTATCAAACCTACTCACAATATTCAAGAATTCCCTTACAGCATTATTTACAATACCTGCAATCTTCCAAGGGACAAAAGTATTTAAAACCATCAGAAGATTCCAAATTCAAGCAGCCTGTTTTTTAAAATCAGCCAAAGAAAATATAGATAAAGAAAAACAAAATTTAGATGCTAAAAAACAAGAAATTATTGATATAAAAATTAACGAACAGCGTCAGCAAACGCAAAAAATAAATGAACAATTACCAAGTGACAAACTAGCAGATAAAGAAGAAGAAATCCAAGACCTACAAGCACAAATAGAAATTCAAAAACAACGTGCCGGCTTAACTGCTCAATACACCTCACTATCAGAGTTTATCAACAAGCGTTTAGAAGAGGATGCTTATCAAAAACTCTTAGGTATAATGCACCAAATCCAAGATGACTTACAAGATTTATCTGACCACTTGACATATAAACCAGGAAATCAAAATAAACTCAAAATTCTCAAAGAATATTTCCCCAGAGGCCCAGCTAGAATAGTTCTTTACATAGATGATTTAGACCGTTGTCCTCCCAACACAGTAGTCCAAGTTTTAGAAGCAGTACAATTACTGTTAAATACAGAAATATTCGTCGTAATTTTAGCCATAGATGACCGCTATATTAGCCGCGCTTTAGAAACAAGCTACAAAGGAGTTTTAAAACGTGGTGGAACACCTTCTGGTGTTGACTATTTAGAAAAGATTATCCAAATTCCTTATAAGATGCGACCGATAGCTGATGCAAAAATTTTAGAAAGCTACTTGAAGTCGCTAATTGATATCAAAATAGAAGAAGATTCTCAAGTAGAACCTAGTGCCCTAGAGATATCAGAATCTAGAATTAACCCATTAGATAATCCGAGTCAAGTTCTGAAAGAGGAAGATATTCAAAATGAAATTCAGGGGACATTTCAAATGCAAAGGATTGAACCTGAAGCATTACAAGTGTTACAGCAACAGAGTGAAGAATTACTATTAGTTGAAAAATTCACTCAAGCAGAATTCGATACGATTAAAGAATGTTGTAAACACGTTGACCTTACCCCCAGAACAGCTAAACGCCTAATTAATATTTGCAAAATTATCAAAATTATCTGGACACCCACACCCAATGATATAACATGGGAGCAAGAACCAAAAAAAGAAGTGAAGCAAACCTTAATTGCATTTCTTGCTTTAGCTGGCAGATATACTGGTCAAATGAGAAAAATCTTAGAAGAAATTTATTTCAAATTTGAAGAACAAAATGAACAAACAATAATTATCGAAAAAGATGAATTTATTAAAGAATTAGAAAAGGAACATTATTTTATAGATATGTATAACAAAAGAGAATGGCATAAATTTAAAAATGACTTTATAAAAATGCCACCATCACAAAATTTTATTTTTGAAAAGAGAACTTTTAATTTAGCCACCTCTTTTTGTTTTGTAGGTGACGTTGGCTATGACCCCGATGATTATTACAATCCTCAATATAATGCTGAAAATGGTCAAAAGATGAGCAACAATCAACAGTAACAATCAAAGCATAGCAGAATATCAAGAGCATCCGTTAATTTGCGATCGCTGTGTTTCTGCCTTAGCTGGTAATTTTTAGGTCATAGGGGCTGGGAAAAAGATAAAGTAAAATTACTCCTCAATCCCCAGTCCCCAATCCTTTACAACTTCTGCAACAACTCCTGAGTCAACTGCATAAATGCTTTAGAACCTGCTGACTGGGGTGCATTCAATACTGCCGGCATAAAACTATCAACAGCTTTTGCTACATTAATATCTACTGGAATTTGTGCCTTACAAATTTGTTCAACACCAAAATCCTCTACAACTCGGTGCATGACTTGTTTGTAATATCTACCAGTCAGTAAATTGGTGTTGCACATACTAAAGACAATTCCCAGCATTTTAATATTTATCTTCGCTTCATGTTCATGACTATCTTTTAGCTGGCCAATACGTCTTTCTAACAGTTGAATTCCTACCACAGATAAAGGTTCTGGTTTAGCGGGAAGTAGATAGAAATCACTCGCTGCTAAAGCACTACGTGTCATTAAATTATAGCCAGGAGCGCAATCTAAAAGAATAAAATCATACTGATCGCGTACTGGTTTTAAAATGTTATTAATTAAGACACGTTCAAACCGATTCCATACTGTTTCAAAGTCTTGTTCACCCAAAGCCACAGTTTGTCTATGCAGCATTTCTGACACGACAAACTCATCATACAAGTCTATATCTCCTGGTAACAAATGTAGCTCTGGTAGATTACAGACTTGAGTTTGAATGATATCTTGGATATTTAACTTAGAGTTAGGATCTGGATTAATTACTTCATCAATTAGATATCTAAATGTAAGTCTTTGTTTGCGCCGTTTAGCAAAATCTAAAGGCGACATCAAACTAAGCGTAGCACTGATTTGAGTATCTAAATCTAGAACCAGCACCTTTTTACCGTAATTTTTAGCTAAACAAGTAGCCAAATTCACAGTGAGGGTTGTTTTCCCTACACCACCTTTCATATTTGCAGTTGCAATTACATATCCCATTGGTTGATTCCTCTGATGACGCGTTCCCAGTTAATTGAACATTCCGGTAAGTTTAATATTTTCAGGTAAATTAAAAGAGTTGTGCCAGCAACATCGCCTCGATAGAGTATATAGCAACACGTCCTCATGATAATTCGTAATTTGTAATTCGTAATTCGTAGTTAAGCAAGTTTTGTTTATGTATACTAATTTGAAAAATAAGAACTATGGATAGATTCGTATAAAGCAGACACAGCAAGCAGTTTGCAATGCAAAATTCTAAATTCTAAATAGTTTAAAGTGTCAAAATTTGTCTCTGTTAAACGAAAACCCCGCTTTCTTTGAGAAAGACGAGGTTCTAGAATCTCTCAATGTTCACCAATCAAATCAATTGCTGTAGTTGTTAACCCTAAAAATTATTATCAGTACAATTGAAGTTTTATGATCAATACTTCAATTTTACTTATCCTGGAATCAATATAAATGCTATCTATAATAATTTAATATGGAATTTATACATAGCATTCCGGTTAATTCAGCAGCGGTTTGATTGTAGAATATTTCAGTATTCTGCAAAACACCTCTACCATGAATTATCTCATAATGATAATAGCCATATTGATCAATGTAAACAACTAGCGTCAGTTGATTAACAGCAATCATCGAAAGTAATTTAGTACACATTTTCGTGCATCCTAAGTTTAGCTGTGAGGTTTATATATATTTATTTTTCAGTTTTTTATTAGCTCTACAGGATGAAGTTAGATAAGTTTTGAATAAATATCTATACTTTCTAAATCATCTATGAAGAAAAAAAGCCAGATTTCTTTCAGGAACTGGCTTTTCAAGTTATTACAATTGTGGAAAAGCTAAGATGATTGCTGTCAAATCATGATAAATACTGATGGTTTACTATATTTATATTTTGATTTTCTGATAAAAATTAGTATTAATACTGAATTATTTTCTAAGTTCATCACTTAGTTACTAATAGATATTAAAAGTATTGTTTATATTTTACGCATCAGCTTTTACTACAACAGGAAATTTATTTCTTAGCTAATATATAAAGTCATGTCAATTAGAAAAAAGAATATGCTCAATCAATTATGTACAAGATTAAATTTTAATACACCCACATATTTTAATCTAACGAGAACCGTTATATCTGAATTTGTTTAGCAAACAAACTTTGTAACCGATGTAATTGGGGGCCAATTTGGTAGAGTAAGTCACCTTTGCCTAATAGATAGGCGGCGGATGTTTCTGTACCTCCAAGAACAATTTTAGAGTCTGCTTCGCTAGCAGCCCTCAAGGCGACTCTTCCAGGTAAATTGGAACGGATAATTGGGTTGACAATACCTGCTTCTGGACGTTGGGTAGCGATAATGAGATGAATTCCCGCCGCTCTTGCCATTGCACCTAAACGTTTGATACTTTGTTCTAAGGCTTTGCGGATTTCTTTTTCCGCCATAAAATCAGCATATTCATCAAAGATGCAAACGATGCGGGGTAAAGGTTGATGAGAACGTTGATTATAGGTGATTAAATCAGCACAGCTAGCTTTTTCAAACTGCTGATAACGAGATTCCATTTCTAAAACTAATTCTTCCATAAGTTCGGTAGCGCGATCGCTATCTTTCACAACTGGCGAGTGTAGCCAAGCCATGCGCTCAAACTCTAGAAATGTAACTCGCTTCGGGTATTCACAGTAAAATTACTAAACATAATTTTATTTCTATACTTAGATAGTAGTAATTCTTATAGATTGGGTACCCTACTGTGTGTCATAATTAATACCTGTAAACATTTGCTAGTTTTATAGGGATAAAAATTTGCTCTTTAACCCTGAGTTTTGCCGTAATGAAAGCGAAGTAGAAAGCAAACTCATCGTGCAATATTTATTACCACAGCTAGGTTATACTCCAGACACCTGGCATCAGGAAGTTGCTGTAGGTAGCATCCGGTTAGACTTCTTAGCCTTTGCTGCACAAGTTTTACCCTTTGTCTTAGATGCTAACTCACCATTGAGTGTAGTTATGGAGGCAAAGCATCCCAAACAAAACTTAAATAATCATGTTCTCAGGCTAAGGCATTATTTAACTAGTTTAAATGTTGGATATGGTTTATTAACTAATGGTAGAGAAATTAGAATTTATGAAAAGTCTGAAAGTGATATTAAGCTAGTTTTTCAATGTTCAGGGAAAGAAGTTGAGGCAAAGTTAGAAGAAATTCAAGATTTAATTGGTAGAGATAGCCTCAAACAAAAACAGTTAATAGATAAGTCAGAAATTCAGATATCTCAAGAAAAACAATTCAACTTACACATTCAGGCTCAAGGCAAATTTTCTATGAAAACAATTGCAATCTACCATAATAAAGGCGGAGTTGGCAAAACAACTGTTGCTGTTAATCTTGCTGCTGCATTGAGTAAAAAAGGCAGAAGAGTCCTCTTAGTTGATATAGACTCTCAAGCAAATACTACTTTTGCTACAGGCTTAATTAAATTTCAATTTGAGGAAGATGATGATTTAAAAGATAAAAATATTTATCATTTGATAGAATCAGGAGAATTTAATTATATCCCGGATATTGTGAGACAATCTCAATATTTTAATAATCCTGAAATAGATGTCATCCCTTCTCATATAACTTTAATTGAATATCAAGAAAAACTTAATAAAATTGCATCTACCAGAAGAAGACTAGTTAAAAAACTAAATATGGTAGAAAACCATTATGATATTGTTCTCATTGATACGCCTCCTTCTAGAGATTATTATGCTGAGATAGCCTTGATAGCGGCTGATTACTTAATCATCCCCTCAGATTTAAAACCATTTGCCAATCAAGGTTTACCAACTGTAAAAAATTTTATTAAGGACATCAATGAATATAGAGAAGATATAGGTAAAATGCCTATTAAGATTATGGGTGTTGTTGCCTCTAAAATATCAACAAATTCTAAATTTTTACAGTACACTTTTCCAAAGCAAAGAAATGTAATTAAAGAACGCTATAATCTGCCTTTAATGGAAGCAGTAATTTATGATAGAACTGTGCTATCAGAGTGCATGAATCAAACAATAACGGTAGGCGAACTAGAGTATCCTGACCCTAAATCTGTTATCAAGTATGCGGAACAATCTAAATCTAATGCTCAACAATCAGCTATGGAATTTGAAATTCTAGCAGACGAAGTTCTACAAAAAATGGGAATTAATTAATAATGAAGTTTTATCTTGTCGATGTGAAAGATATTAATTCTGATGTTCCTCGCTCAAATTTTTCTGAAAATGATATAGAAAACCTCGCAGATACTATCCTGGAAAGTGGAGGAATTATCAGACCATTAGTTTTGAAAGAAACTGATACTGAAGTTTATAAAGTTGTTGACGGACATCTTGAATACTACGCTGCTGTAAGGGCAAAAGAAAAAGATCCAAGAAAAGGGGAAATGGTTAATGCTTTTGTCATTTCTCCAAAACTAGAGGATCTAGTTGTAAAGCAAGCATTAATTATTGATAATTTACAAGCATCTCCTGATAAATCTATCAAACAAACCACCACAACATTAGAACCGGACACCGCGAAATTAGAATCGCGTTTAACTAATTTAGAACTACGTCTTGAGAGACAAATCAGTAATATGATATCTGAACTTATGCAAGAAAGGCAAAGAGTAGATAATAGGTTTAAGCATTTTGAAAGTCAGATTCCTCAAAGTGGTGAAATTAATGCTCCACTTCATTTATTAAATACATTAGACGAAAATAGTTTGTTTCTTAAATTAAAACGTTCTAGGATTAGTGGAGCAGAAAAAGTTGCTAAATCTATAGTAGAAGCTAGGAAGAAAAAACCCCAGAAAGAGTTTGATAACTATCGTGATGTAAAGCAGTCCGTTAAAGGAATGGGTGATATAACTATTTTAACTATTATTGATGAGTGGTAAATATGATAAATATAAGCTGAAAAACATTTAGTTTGCATATTTAAATAAAATTAAAGTCTTGTAGGGTGGGCATCTTGCCCGCCCATGTTGTGCAAGTTAAATGTGCAATAGCTTATTAGTTTAGTGAGTATGAATGATGCAGTGTTACACACTAATATTATAAAGTGCGTTAAGCTAAACATCTAAATTATTGCCTGCCGTAACACACCCTCATCATTTTACTTCTGTGCTTTCTTCGCTAACTTCAACTTAATTACTTTACCTACTGTTCTAGGAACACCATAAAACTTACTAAATACCAAATTCCATAAATAACCATATTTGGGAAAATGCTTCACTAACAAAACATCAGAAATTATATGAAATCTTGGCGGTTTTAAAGCTGGGTCTTTATCTATATACCTAATTTGTTCTGGTTTTGGCATCCAATGACCGATAATTGTATCTTTTTCAAAGAAATTAGCTTGCACAAATAACCCAGATAATCTATCAAACCCGCTTGTCGGTATCCATGTTACTGCACCCATTACTTTAGTAGCTTGAGAAAGTTCTGGGAGTGCTTGCTGAATTAAATCATTACGCCAAACTATATTATTAAAATTCTCAAAATGATAGCCATTATTATCCGTTCTATTAATAAAAGGCCAGAATAAATAACGCCAATCAAAGTTTTTACCTAAAGGTGCAATGGGAACTTCCAATAAACCTTGAAAGTTACCCTGATTATAGGGATAGGGATTTTCCGGTGTCTTCTTGCAAATTTCTAATTGTTCAACATCGGGAATTGCTTCCCAAGCTTGTTTAATCCTTGCTTCATCCTTAATATCAATATTTAGTTTTTGCAGTCTCAACACCCAACTTTCAGGAAATCGCTGAAAGTATTTCTCTACTACTGCACGAACTTGTGGATGTACATAATCATCATCATCTAAAGCTAAAATGTATTTACCTTGAGCGTTGAGTAAACCCACAAACCTCTGTGGCATTTCTCCTTTATAGGGACTAACTATAACTGTGACTCTAGGATCATCAATAGGTTTAATTTTTACCTTGGGTGGATAAACTAATACAAATTGCACAGAACCTTCTATTTTGAGAAGATTTTCTAACCAATAATCGGAAAATTTACCCAATGTTGGCGTAATTATAGAAAGTAAAGGTTGATTATTCATAGTTTTTGTTTGGCAAAATATTAAATAAAAGCCTGGATTAAATCTATGTATAATATGCAGCTAATTTTGATTAACGCTAGTTTTTACATAGATGAAAATATTTATACACTTGTCAAACGGTAAGTATATCAAGAGTGTCTAGATGTTGCCTACAGCAATCCTATCTTATGACTCAAAAGCAATCATGCAGAAGTTTTCCTGAAACATAGCTGATGAGATGCGGTGAGGATGATGAAGGCTGTTACCGAGTATACAAAGCTGATTTGAATATTGGGATTATTTGCGGTTATATTTTACAAGTAAAGTATAAAGGTTATCAAAAATACTAATTCATCTAGGGTTTATTTATGCGTATTCTTATGCTCTCATCAACATTTCCCTATCCACCGAGTCGTGGTGGTACGGAAATTAGAACCTTTAATTTGCTGAAATACCTCCAGCAAAAACATGATGTAACTTTAGTTACGCAGTACAGTCAAGGTGTGTCCGATGTAGAGGTAGAACAATTACGCAAGTATGTAACTGAATTACTGATTTTTCCTTTACCAGCAGATCCCCAATCTAAAAATACTGTGACTGGATTGTTAGCAAAAACGGGACGGTTTCTAGAATCCGTCATCAAGGCGACACCACCTAACGTACTGCATCGCTATTCACCAGAAATTCAGGCTTTTGTCGATAATTGCGTTGTGGCACAAAAGTATGATGTGATTACCTGCGAACACAGCGTGAATGAGATATACATTCGTCCTGAATTTCGCCATCGTGTGAATACAGTGATTGATGTCCACAGTTCAGTACACGGCTGGATACGCGATCATTTAGAAATGGGGGCAGCACAAAATGCTATGCGCGATCGCCTCTATCTTAACCTTGTCTTGAAGCGTTACGAGCAGCGATACTGTAGTAAATTTTCTAATATTGTTGTCACTACAGAAGACGATCGCCAGGAATTTCTTAAACTCCGTCCAGACATCGACATTCAAGTGATTCCCAACGGTGTAGATTTAGATTTATTTCCCTATCGTCACCAAGATCCAAGCGGACACAGTTTAATCTTTGTCGGTGCGATGGATGCTTCCCACAACATTGATGCAGCTAGGTTTTTTGCGTTTGCTGTTTTCCCAGAATTACAAACACGTTATCCTAATGCCACATTCAATATTGTCGGTGCTAGACCGACACCAGAAGTTTTAAGTCTCGAAAAAATTCCCGGTGTCAAAGTGATGGGACGTGTGCCTTCAATGGTAGATTATCTCCATAAATCTACTGTGTGTGTAGTCCCACTGCGGACAGGTTTTGGCATTAAAAACAAAACCTTGGAAGCTATGGCCGCAGGTGTACCGGTAGTAGCCAGCGATCGCGGTTTAGAAGGACTAAATGTAGATGGTGATGGTGTACCATTAGCAGCATTAAGAGCCAATCACCCCGCAGAATATGTTGATGCGATTAGTGAATTATTTGAACATCCACCACTCCGCGCAGAATTATCTCATAACGGTAGACAATTGGTAGAAACGGAGTTTACCTGGGAAATCGCTGGTCAACGTTATGAGCAAGTTTGTTTGGGTTATGGTAGGAGGTAGGAGAATTTTAGATTTGGGATTTAACAAATAGTAAGAAACTTTAGCAGCAGTTGTTACTTCTTTCTACCTAGACCGTCTGCATATAATTTGCACACGAAACCTATCTATTAGTGCCTCCGTTATCTGAGAAATGATATGAAGTTGAGAAGCTATAAAAATTTATGCGTATTGACACTCCTCAGCTTGAGTTGTATCCAGGCTGCTAATGCGATCGCTCCTGTGAATCCTACAACTAAACTATCTCAAGAAGTTGTTACACTGCGGCAACAGGGTTCAAAAGGATTGCAAACATTCCTCAAGGCTCATACTAACCAACTCAATGATCCCAAAGTTCGGACGGCTCTAGATGCACTCTGTCAGCAACGAGACTGTTACGCTTCCCGTCTTTACTGGTACACTGACTTAGCAAAAGCTAAAGCTGCTGCTCAAGCGAGTGGTAAACCAATTTTATCTTTGCGTTTACTGGGTAGACTCGACCAAGATTTGAGTTGTGCAAATAGTCGGTTTTTTAGAGTTGCCCTTTACCCCAATGCAGACATATCCAAAGTTCTGCAAGACCGTTTTATTCTCCACTGGGAATCAGTACGTCCCGCACCCAAAGTGACAATTGATTTTGGTGATGGTCGCAAATTAGAACGGACAATTACAGGTAATAGTATTCACTACATTTTAGATAGTTCTGGTCGTCCCATTGATGCAATTCCAGGATTGTACGGGCCGAAAGCTTTCTTAAAACAACTCCAGCAAGCTGAAGTAGCCGTTAAGGAATATAGTCAGCTTCCTAGTGCTAATCGGAATGGCTTTTTACAAAAGTATCATCGCGATCGCCTGCAAGCAATCGAAACCCAATGGTCAGCTGATTTATCCAAGTTGGGTATACAATCTCCCCCTGAACGCACAGCATCAGTTAATCCCTCTGAGCCAGCCACAGCAGAAATAGCAGCTCCTTTAGCTGTTTCTAAAATGGTAGTGGAACGTCCATTGCTCAGGAGTATACAACCCAGAAGCGATCGCAATAATTTGGTAAGAATTACCGACGAGGATGCTTGGAACAAGATAGCTCAACTTTATACTGTGGATACGAAGTTGGATCAAAACAGTATTGCTTTGATTAAAGCTAAAACTAAACAGAATAATTTAGAGAAATTGGTGAAAAATTTTGAAGCAGCAATGGCTGTAGATACAGTCAGAAACGAATATATGCTGCATAGCCAAATTCATCAATGGTTTGTGGAAGGTAATCTCATTTCTTGCACCTGGAAATATGAATGTCAAAACCACAACTAAGTGCAAGATGAGCAAGGCGTTCAATATCAAGTAAAAGAAGATACACAACTATATGAGGGAAAATAGATTCAAGAGCAGTTTG
>Ga0209172_10002394_pt1 | contig 33214 bp, 35 predicted proteins | sample LarsenN4metaG_FD_184113 | JGI IMG/M metagenome (GOLD analysis project Ga0209172, IMG submission 184113) | Hot spring sediment bacterial and archeal communities from British Columbia, Canada, to study Microbial Dark Matter (Phase II) - Larsen... ... | reverse complement strand
AGTTCTTATCGAGTCTGCCTGACCCTCAACCTGCCATGGCCTCCAAGCGACAGCAAGAAGATTCCTTTAGGCGCGAATTCACCGTCCTCAGCCGCATTCCACCTTCTTAGTTCTGTCAGCCAACCAGGATTGAAAGGTTAGATCAAATCTGATGAATACTCATGATTTGTACGGGGGGTTTAGCAGACAGAAGCGAATCAATAGCGAAATGTAGAAGCACAACTCGCCCCTACGGATCCTGCATGGATACCCCGGATTTGATCTTAGACTCCGCTTGCCTCAAGGATTGACAACCCTTTCCGGGCAGACCTAGCCAGCGCGCAAGTTTGTATGGTAAGGATTGAGTCGGTCTGTTTTGGAGCGGCGATCGCGGATGCAAATGGTAAAGGTCAAGGTTTTAAAGTTGGCGGAGTCTGCAATGCTTCCCAAATATGAGCATAGCGATGATTCCGGTTTAGATCTGTTTGCCGTTGAAGCGCAAGCGATCGCCCCTGGTGAATCGCAACTTGTTAAAACAGGGATTGCGATCGAACTCCCTCTGGGCACTGAGGCTCAAATCCGGCCTAGAAGCGGTTTAGCTTTGAGACATGCGATTACGGTACTCAATACACCTGGCACAGTCGATGCGGGTTACAGAGGTGAAATTGGCGTGATTTTGATCAACCATGGCAAGCAAATGTTTCAGGTGCTTCCGGGCATGAAAATCGCGCAGATGGTGATCGCACCCGTCCTCCGCGCAGAACTTGAGGAAGTGAAGTCTTTATCTGAAACCGTACGAGGCGAGGGCGGGTTTGGTTCTACAGGGGTTTGATCTCATTTAGGGTTTCTCTGTTTCCGGTTTTGTCTGCGATCGTTTCTTGCGCGGCTCCAACCACCATTAGAAAACACGTTCACAGCATTTTCTGAGCGGGTTTTGATAGTAGCATGACCGTGAGTTAAGCAAACGGTGGAAAGCCTGCAGCTAGCAACCAAGCAAAGAAAAGGACAGATGCGATCGCGTCAGTCCAGCCTCGATTGGGCAACCCTACAACGAAACGCAATAAAACTTAACGACTGTTTTTGAGGCAGTGGATTAGGGCGAACGGATTATTCGCGATTGGGTTCATAAACAAGCGCTACAACGCCTGAGAAAGACTGTGAATCTATTAGTTTTAGAGTTGTGGGAGTCCCTGCTTGAAATAGGCGTTTGCCTTCTCCTAAAACGACTGGGTAGATCAGCAAGCGGTAGCAATCGACCAGATCATGCTGTATGAGTGTTTGCACAAGAGTCGCGCTGCCATAGACCAAAATATCCTGTCCCTCTTGCTGTTTCAGTTGATTGATCGCTTCCACAATATTGTCTTTAATCAGTGTTGAATTGTTCCATTCAGCAGTTTCCAATGTGGTAGACACTACATATTTGGATACGTTATTCATATAGTCTGCGCCTTCATCTGTACTCTGGGGCCAAGCCGCTGCAAAGCCTTGATAGGTTACGCGCCCAAGCAGCAAAGCATCAGTAGTACTTTGCTCATCGTCCTTAAACTGTGCGATCGCGTCATTCCAATAGGGTACTGTCCAGGCAGGTTCTTCCATAACACCATCTAGTGAAAGAAATTCGGTGACGACTATTTTGCGCATGACGTTCTCCTTTTGCGATCGCAACTGATGCTGTCAGCATATTGCAGCTATACCCCAACCGTCTTGGAAAAAAACGCAACCTATTCCACTACACGTCTTTGAGCAACTTGGGCAGGGGTTTGGCCGATAAACCGCTTGAGCGAATGCGTCAAATGAGCCTGATCAAAATAGCCGAGTTCCAAAGCTGTTTCTAAGACAGGTACACCTTGCTCAAGCAATAAGACGGCATGGTGGGCACGATCGATCTGCTGAATTGTCTTGTGAGTTAAGCCCGTTGCCTGCAAGAATCGGTATTGCAGGGTACGAATTGACAGGTCGGGCGTGTCTCCCTGGATTGCTGCTGCGACGATCGGATCATACACGAGAATATCCTGACGGATCAATTGGCTGATAAACACATCGGCGTTATCAAAAGTTGGAATCTCCCATGTAGAACCGTAGAGCCAAAACGAATTGCCTGACAGCTCAGACAGAGATGCATCCTGGCGATCGCACAGGGTTTTGATGGGGAGATGGGGCATAAACGTGCCAAGCTTAAAGGTAATGCCAAAAAAATCAGCATCGGCGGGGTAATCGGCTGTTGAAGCTTTGGTTTCTGGCCCCCGCGCAGTGATGCTCGTCCTCCCATTAAAGGTTGTGAACACCATTTCCCAGTTGCTAGTCGCAACCGAAGTAAAAGTGCCAGCGCGATCGCTGTGGCCCTGCCAGATTATCTCGACAAAGGACGAAGTTGCTGACTTTTCATCAAATACAAATTCCATGCTGTCTCCTCTAGAAATGACAGAACCCCTGGATCAACTAGCAATTCTCAATTGCGTTCCGCGATGTCTTTGTAGCGTTTAACTGTTGAAACGGCTGTCTTTCATGTAAATTCTAATGCCCCTAAGAAAATCCTGGTATGCTTCTTCTCAGGGAGAGGGGCAGGATGATGGCTGATGGCGATCGCACGTTTTACAGGTTATTTAATCCACGTGCCTCAACAGGTAGCGACACATAAGCACGGGGGAGCAGGGAGATCCGCAAAAGCTAAAACACTTCTCCTAAACCTTTAAAGCACGCCCTAATTCAATCACATCAACCGTTCTTGAGGCTCATTCCACCCCAGCATACTCATAATCTGCAAAGGCAACGTTATCGGATCAAACGGTTTAACGATCGCTCCTGCGATTCTCCAAGTTTTGAATTGGACAGTTGTGAGCCAGTTGGCTGTATCAATCAACAACAAGATGGGGCTGCTTTGGGTCACAGGATGTTTTTTAAGATTGTGAATTAGACCTGTTTGGTTTGAGCTGAGGCCATTAATATTGGTTAATAAGGCATTAATAATAATCGCATCAGGCTGATTTTTGAGCAACAAACTGAGTTCTTTATATTTAGAGGAAATAGAAACGACATTCCAACCTGCGACGTGATTTAAACACAGGCGAATAACTTTTTCCTCCTCTGCATTACTTTCATTGACCAGTAAGATAAGCCTAGAAGTCATTGTTACTAAATCGATAAAAATTAATCAGAATTCCGACAAGGTTTCTGATAAATGATTGGGCGTAATGCCTCTAAAGAGCTTTAGGGCGGTTTCAAGAAAGTAGACTTTGTGGTTTAAAATCTTTAATAGGCAGGGAGTTTGAGGATTGTCAGAGGTTTAATAGCGCCAGAATTAAGACGTTCATAGGTAACGTTATCCTGAATTACGAAACGTGACTTTCTTTAGAAGACCAACAGCTAAATGCTAGGGCGAACTTCTAAGATTCTTATAAGATATTTGGTTTAAAGAGGCCATCCCAAAAAGGTAGCCACTTGTTGCCAAAGCGTTACCGGGTCAAAAGGTTTTGAAATCACTCCTGCAATCGCCATTTCAGCAAAACGATCGCGATCGCTGTGGGATGTCTTTGCAGTCAACAATATAACCGGAATTGATCGGGTCACGGGGTCAGCTTGCAGTTGCTCAAACACCTGAAATCCATCCATATCCGGCATGGAAATATCCAAGAGAATTGCATCAGGCAATTCTGTTTTTGCCTTCTGTAACCCTTCAATTCCAGTTGTAGCCGAAATGCCTGTCCATCCGGCAATTTTGCGAATAACAATTTGAGTGATTTCTTGAATGTCTAAATCATCGTCGATCAAGAGGACTTTTTTGGTCATATTTGTGATTGTCAAGCATAAATACCCAAATCAGCAAGCCTATTTCGATTGTGAGAAATTTCCTGCAGAAAGAGCCTCGCACGGCGATCGCCCAACCCCACAACAGATTTAGGACTGTAGATTAAGTTGTTAATGTAATCCTAACTTACCGCTGGACATAGAAGATTTTGTAGGCTTGGGAACGAACTGGTACTCCATCAAGAACATCCAAAATCTGATCCAGTCCGAGTTGGCTAAGTGTGGACATACAACGAGATCACCTTTCGATCCGCATTGTTGCCCTCACTTAAAAGTCAGCATCAAAGGTATAGCGATATTCATAGAGTTTGGCACAAGAGGATGTAGAGGCACGCCCCAGGCAGGAGTTCCGCCCTGCACTCCGTCATCACTTTTGCAGTACTGACATACTACTCATTCCAGCATCGTATTGTTGCCCCGATGTCGTTCGCCTGGAGAATCCTCTGTCTGTACCGATTCCATTTCATTAAAGCGGTATTTTACCCGTCAAAATTTGCCACCACATACACCAGTCACTGAGAAGGCTAAACCAGACATACTGAAAGGCTGCAGGTTTATTGCGCTCAAAGAAGAAGTGCCCACTCCAGGCGAACATATAGCCTTGGGCAATACCCACAGCAATGAGCCACCAGAGTTGAGTTGCGATCGCGGCAATCAGAAAGATCAAAGCCAAAGTTGTGCCAATGAAGTGTAATCGACGACAAATGGGATTGGAATGTTCGTCGAGGTAAAACGGGTAAAACTCAGTGAATGACCGATAGCGTGTTGACTGATTCATAAAGCGTACTCCATTTTGCAATCAGATCAATCAGGGTCTATTCGTCTATCTTAACGTTATGAATGGTACTGGAAGCCAGTTTGGAATCGACCTCAATATTTCAACTTATTAAGCGAAACCAGCTGATCCCAGTAGGCAAAGGAAGTATTAGCCCTACAAAGATGGAACCAAGTGGCTTGCGGTTCTTGAGTTTTGGAAAGTGTAGCCCAGGAGGATAGTCTCTTTCCTAAAACGGCTTCAGCTAAACCAAAGGGGTTAAGCTGGCACTGAGTCGTGGTCGCCTCAAGACCTCAACCAACTTGTATCTCTATTATTTTTATATTTTTGATTGAATCGGCAAAGTGTGGCGTAGAATCAAATCATTACTCTCTTTTAACGACAACTCTAATGGCTTACCTAAAAACTCTCCCTTCAGACGAAGCGATCGCCCTTGTCACATCCCTTCAAAAAGTAAAAGAGCACCTGACCGAAGAACTGGACTGGATGAATCAACAACTCCAGCAGAAAACAACCCAGTTGCAAGGTATTGAAACCTTACTGGCAGAAGCGGATAGCTTAGGGCTGACAGAACCCGGTTCTCAACCCTCAACTCCAGCGGCTAAAACCGCAGCGACTCCTGCCTCGACAAAATCAAAGGCACCTTCTAAAAAGGTAGCGAGTGCCCCGACGGCAACCCCCGAAAATGGAACAACCTCCAATGGAGATGCACCTCCTGCTTTCGACCCGTTGCTGGCTTTGACATCAGTGCTAGACAGTTTACCGACCAAAGTAGAATCAGCAGCAAAGACTGAAACAGCCCCAAAAGGCGATGTAAAGCCTCAAACGAAGGCAAAAGCAGCCAAAACTCCGGCAAGTAGTTCGACTAAGGAGAAGAAACCTGCTGCACCAAAGGCGAGTTCTAAGCCGGCACCTGCGGGTAAAACAAAAGAATTACGTGAGTTGTTGGCGAAAAAATATCAAGACAAAACCTTTGGAGAAATCGCTGACGAACTTCTGACTCGCGCCAGTAAGCCAGTCCATGTAAATGACTTGGTCAAGGAAATGTACGGCAACTTGTCAGAAGCAGATTCAAAGCGAGCCAGACTAGCCCTGACGAAATTGCTCTCAGCTGGCAAGATGGAAGGTAAATGGCAGAGTATTGGGCAAGGTGTCTACGCAGCCAACGGGGTGAAAGCCTAGTCGAATCTCTCCTCTTACATAACTGACAAAACTGCTGTAGCGATCGCGTTTGCTATGGCAGTTGTTTTTTTAGAGGACAAATTGCCTATTCGTCCCAAGTTGAAGAGAATGCAGCATCATTCAAGGCCATAGGGATTTACAGCAACAGGCGACAGGAAGTAGAACTAAAGTACTTCTAAGTAGATTGATTTTGTAAGTATTATTTTGGGGGAGAAACCTGAAAAATACCAGCTTGTGCGAATTCACTGAGCCTGTGTATGGCATCCAGCAAAGACGATTCGGACTTTTGGATCGGTTCTCTAAGGCAATCGTCCAGACTGTTTTTTCAATCGTTCTGTAGGACTTTCAGAACTCGCCAGTCAAGGGCTGGGCTACTTTATCAAAGTTAGGAGTAAAGCTAACTTTGACAATAAGACCCATTCACAATGGAATCGAGATTTAAGCTGCAAAATCTGCTCAAAATGTGCCCAAAGCATTGATAATAGTAGCCCTCAGCTTCTCCTTTAAGTTAGCCCTTTCCGTCTTATTTTCTCGTTATTATTTGGTTCCTATTCCTTAGCAAATGCTCTTCAGTGATCAGGTATTGACCGAGCTGATCTCATGGGATCTCAGCTTGCAGTGGCTCAATCAGTGGGGATGAGTTTGTTAATTGAATCACTCTCAAAGGAAGGATACATGAATAAGCGATTGGGATTGGTGATCGGATTCCTACTTGCCCTAATGGTGTCGATTGGGTCAGGATATGTTGTAGCTGCACCCAATGGAATGGCAGAGGCTCAAGCTTTGCTAGCAACAGCTGCGAAAGAATCGGGCAGACCAATTTATTCTGAAAAAACAGCCGTTAAGTTTAAGCCTAGCGACAATGTCTATGTCAAGAGTGCCCTGGCAATTGACTTTACCCCTGATAAAGCAAATGTAACGCTACCCCTGTACCGAGGGCTTTCGCCCAAAGGCAACTCTGTGTACTACATCATCACAGAAGCTTCTGACTTCAATGTGGCTAAGAGACTGGGCGTCAATTACGCCCCTAAGATGAAGTACGCGATCGCTTCTAACGGTGCCCAAACGGTCACTTTGCAGGGAGGGTTGCTCAAGTTCAAAGGAAATGTCGATTTTTCTCCTGAGTATCAAGTTGAACCAGGCTCGCCAGAAGTTTTTCCTCCTAAAGTGGCAAAACCAGGAGCTGTGGGAGATGCTCAGTGGTCTTCTATGGTTGTCATGCCCAGCAAAGTTGTTCTAAACGTGCAACTTGTTCATAATGCTTCAGGCAGTCACGATCGCCTCGTATCTCTAGATCTAAAGCAGCGAACAGTAACCTTATCCATCCTGGATGGGTTTCAGGGAGGTCGGCAATATTTCTATCATCTGGTGACGGATGTATCAGCGGATGTTCCCTCCGTTTTAGAGAAAGGTGTTTATACACCCCGATTGGCGAATATTCCTGCCTATGGAAAATCAACGCCTTCCGATCGCTCTGCGCTGTTGGGTTTCTCCCCGGTGCTGAATGGAATTACCGACACGAGCACAGGTCAACATCAAGGATTCACCGCTTCATTAGCAAATGGTGGGATTGACCCAATTAACGTTTTCCCTTATCCCCCGTCGAATAACGATCGCTCTGCCAACAATAACTACAGCCCTTTGTGGGATGCCCACGTCAATATGTGGACAGAAGCAGCCATCAAAGCAAACAAAGTTAGAAGAATTACCTCGTTTGAAGACCTACAAGGATTGATAAAAGCTGGGTTGGTGACAAATGCTTCGATCAATCCTGATGGCCCGAGTAACCCCTGGCTATACGGCTTGCGCCCAACTAAGGCAATTATCAACTGCCCCGTAATTGCACATCCCGTTTTATAACAGTCCAGATCGGATTGCGATAGAACAGTCGCAAATCATTTGAGAACGGAGAGCGTTGTGAAAGGAATCTCTCTTTGGGAAATTCCTTTCACAATCCAGCAGGAGCTTGTCTAGAAGTTGACGGGTTGCAGGTGGATGGGTAGATGAGAGTTAAGGTATTCATATCAGATCTTTAAAGCACACTCTAAACGTCAAGTTGGAGTTCAGGAATTTTGGGTGAGGTGGTCGGTTGGGTAGAGGCGAGTTTTGCCCACGATTTTTTGGATAAGTCGCTGTGAGTGGTCAAGATCTCCAACTTTGGAAAAGTGGCGATCTGCTCTGTGCTTGTAGAAATTTTAGATTTTGGATTGTGGATAAGGTTGTGTTTAAGCAGCGACAGGCGATCGCGTTGCTTTATTCACTTTTCCTGAGAGAAATTTGTGTGTTACCCCAGATTCCAATCATCCATTTGGGGGATTTTTTTGTAGTACGATGTAGTATTGTAATGAATGCGGTCACTTCCAAGAAGAGAAGGCCAAAAGAACGAGCCGTTTCAGTTGAGACAGTTTACCCAAACGGCATTCTGCAATGCCCAATTGCTACACATCCATTAACTTAATCCATGCTGTCGCTTACCACTCAAACAACCGATACAACCGCCCTGGTTGCTTATGATCTATACAAGCAATACGGTGACACGCCTGTTGTGCAAAATGTCAGTTTCACAATCCATCCCGGTGAAGTTTTAGGGTTACTTGGCCCCAACGGAGCCGGAAAAACAACGATCGTTGGCATGCTCTATGGCGGCGTTGCCCCCAGTCGGGGTTTTGTCAAACTGGGTTCGATTCAAGTGCAGAGTGATGGCCGCACGGCTCGCGCCAAAATGGGCATTGTCACGCAAGAAGACAACCTTGATCCTGACTTTTCTGTTTTTGAGAACCTGCTCCACTTTGCGCATCATTACCGCCTCACCGGAAAGGCCGCAAGAAATCGAGTGGGTGAGCTATTGGCGCAGGTCAATTTAGAAGACCATGCCAAAAAACGAATCGATGAACTTTCGGGAGGCATGAAACGGCGATTGGTACTCGCCCGTGCCTTAATCAACCATCCTCATGTTGTTTTTCTAGATGAGCCAACAACCGGACTTGACCCCGATGCGCGGCAAGAATTTTGGAAACTCGTGATTGCGCTCAAACAGCAAGGGTGTGGCGTTTTGCTCACCACTCATTATATGGATGAGGCTCAGCGGCTCTGCGATCGCCTCCTACTGCTTCAGCAGGGGCAGGTGATTGACCAGGGCGCTCCGGATGAGTTGATCCAGCGCACAGTTGGCAAAGAAGTTGTGGAAATTGAAGGTGTGGATGAAGCCAAACTCCAGGCTTTAGCGGCTCAGTTCAATACCTGGTGTCGCCCGTTTGGCAGTGGCTACCTCCTGGCCTTACCCGGTTACACTCCCCTTTGGGATTATTTGGTTGCAGCTGAACCGCAACGCCTGACCCGTCGCCTCGCCAACCTTGAAGATGTATTCCTTCGTTTAACAGGAAAAGTTTTGGAATGAAACGCCTATCTGCCACTCCTTGGGGAGTTTACTCTGTCTGGCATCGCCACGCTAAGGTCTATCAACGCACCTGGTTGGTCAACTTCTTGCCGCCTGTCACAGAACCAATCATGTACCTGATTGCTTTCGGGTTTGGGCTTTCTCCTCTGGTTGGAGACATCACCTATGCTGGTCAGCCCGTCTCTTATCTGCGGTTTATTGCCCCGGCTATGATTGCGATCGGGGTGCTGTTTCAATCCTTTTTTGAGGGGGGATACTCCAGTTTTATTCGGCTGAACTTTCAAAAAACGTGGCAAGCCTTGCTGACCGCGCCGCTCAGCTTTACCGAAGTCTTTTTAGGCGATTGGTTGTGGGCCGCGACAAAGGGCATGATTGCCGGAACTTTGACAGGTCTGGTGGCGGTTGCCTGGGGGCTTTACTCGCCGCTTAATCTACTACTCTCTTTACCCTTAATGCTGCTGGGTAGCCTCTTATTTGGGGCAATGGGGCTGTTCACGGCTGGCAGTGTACGTCAAATCGACCAAATCAACATCCCCATCTTTTTGTTCATCATTCCGATGTTTACGCTGTGTGGCACTTACTTCCCGCGCGAAACCCTGCCACCTGTTTTGCACGCGATCGCAACTGTTCTGCCGCTGTCTTCGCTAATCGATCTGCTGCGCTGGAACTTAGGACTTCAACCCTATTGGTGGCTGCAATTGCTTTGGCTCGTTGCCCTTATGCTGATTTTTTTGAGTCTCGCCATTCGCAAAATCTATCCGCACCTGGTCAAATAATTGAGAAATTCCTGTCTCAGGCTAAAGCGGTGGATCTAAAGCACCTTCTGAAACTAACTGGTGGACAGGAATTTGAATGATAAATTCGGTTCCCTGAGTGGGGGATGAGAAGTACTCAAGCTTTCCACCGTGTTTTTCAACAATGATTTGGTAGCTGATGGACATGCCAATCCCCGTACCTTTGCCAACGGCTTTGGTGGTGAAAAAGGGATCAAAAATCCGGTTTTTGATCGCTTCAGGGATGCCAGGGCCATTGTCGGCGATCGCGATCTGTACCCAGTTTGAATCAATGACAGCCGTGGTGATGGTAATGCGATTGGGGTCTGCTTCAATTTCTTGATAGCTCCGTTTTACATTCATCTCATCCAGGGCATCGATCGCATTGGACAAAATGTTCATAAACACCTGGTTTAGTTGTCCGGCGCAACATTCAATCAGCGGCAGATGGTCATAGTTCTTGATCACGGCAATTTCTGGACGTTGGGTATTGGCTTTAATCCGGTGTTGCAAGATCATCAAGGTGCTGTTAATGCCGCTATGAATATCGACGGCCTTAAATTCGGCTTCATCCATGCGAGAAAAGTTGCGCAGTGACAGCACAATTTCGCGAATCCGGTCTGTGCCAATCTGCATAGAGCTGAGAAGCTTGGGTAAATCGACTTGCAGAAACTCTAAATCAATGCTTTCTGCTGCTTCGTCAATTTCTGGGTGAGGGCCGGGATATTGCTTCTGATACAGCTGAATAAAGCTCAACAAGTCCTCAACGTAGGTTTGGGCGTGGTTGACATTTCCATAAATGAAGTTGACGGGGTTATTGATTTCATGGGCAATTCCAGCGACCAGTTGGCCCAGGCTCGACATTTTTTCTTGCTGCACCATTTTGAGCTGAGTTTGCTGAAGCTGCTGCAGGGTTTGTTGCAGATCATTTGATAACTCTTCGGCTTCTTGACGAGCTTCATCGACTGCCACAATTTGAGGAAAAATAGTCCAACAGGCAACGGCAATGCCAATAAAGGAGAGCACCAAAATCATCACAACGAGCAGATCGGCATTGAGTCCGGTGGCACTGTTGGCTACAAGCGTACTACCAAACCAGCTCAGGATGGTCGCACCACAAATGAACAGAACCAGCACAAACACCTGCAAGGCAATAAACCCGTGCAGCGTTTTTTGCTTGCGATCGCGATACCAATACTTAAGCCATTGCGTCATGTGAGCTTGCAGAGGCAATTGCCGCAGTAGCCCGTCGATCGCTAACAGGGCGATCGGTAGTAACAGACCGATCAGCAAATCTTGCAGCCCCCAGGCAAAACCACCAACCAGTAAGGCTGACACCTCTAACACACAAAGCCCCAGCGACAACCAGGGCAAGAACACCACTGAGTCATTGCGCTGTTGCCACAAACCCCAATGTAAGACGATAAAACACACAAGCCAGCTAACGCCTGTGATCATCACAATTTGATGAACGTCTCCCCAAATCAGCCAGACCAGGCTCAAAATTAGGGTCAGCAGTAAACCTGGTGCAAAAACGCCCTGGCGCGAAGTCACACTAAATATTGGAGAGAGGTGATGATCTTGGGCTAACTGATATAGAACTCGCGGACAGATAGAAACCGCTGTCGCACAAGACAGCAAACTGCTGGAGACAACAAGAAACGTCACTAAAAATGAAGCCGACTCTCCCCAAAAGGGCTTGGCAGCGGCTAACAAACTCAAAAAAGTATTGTTGGCCAGTCCAGTGTCGGGTGCCAGGTGCAGCAATACCCAGGAACCGCCAATATATACAAGCGGAATGAACGCTGCCGCAACTAGTAGACTTTGCAGTGTACCAAAGGGCTTCTTACTGTCAGCGACAAAGACCGATGCGGTTTCGCAGGCATAAAATGCGTAGGTGCCGTTGAGATACCACTTAGCCCAACCCTGAAAGGAAAAAGTAGAGCTGTTGTCGGGCAAGATGCTGAGGGTAGAGGATGAAGACAGCACTGCGTGAGTGCCTTGTAAGCAAAACGCCAGGAGAAACCCGACAGCTGGTAATAAGAAGACGAGGTGCAGAGTGCCTAAAGCCTGGCTGCCGCTAAAAGCAACAACAAAGGCTATAACGGTGAAGCCGACTCGTAATGCCAGATCGGGCAATGCAATGCCTAACGGCTCTAGAACTGCATTGATCAAGTCAGCCAAAATGATGGCATTGACGGGTAAAACGGCGACCCAACTGATAAAGTAGCCGATCGCCGCATAGCTCGTGAGTTTTGGGTAGTCTTTCAGCAGATGCGTGACGTAGTTGGGTGTGCCCCCAGACACATCCGGAAACATCTGCCCTAAAGCGCGAACCTGTAAGTTGACTAAAACTCCGATGATCGCCCCCGGAATCCAAACCCACATTGCCTGCGCGCCTAACTCAGCCTGGGTGCCCGGTGCGACTCCCATCCATAACAGCAGACCTGTCAGGCCAAATCCCCAAGTCTCTACAAGGCTCAGATTGCGAGGTAATTGAGTTGAGCTGGCTAAGTTCGAGCGATCGCGTTCAGGGGAACCAGTAGTTACTCTCTGCAACATCGTTAAATCACATTACATCGTTACACTCAAAGACTGAAATGGCGTGATAAATTGCCCCTGAGAAGCTCGGTGATTGCTCTGGAGAAGTAAAAGCTTAACTGGAAAAGATGGCTCACTTGGTCTTACAGGTAACAAAACTGGATTGCCCTAATCGAAACTTCATCGATTAAAGCTCAGATGAAGCTGGCACAAAATGATGGCGACGAAGAAACCCTTTCTACCGTTTTAGTAGAGCGATCGACAAAAGTCTGCGTCTAGATTTGGGTCAGTGATTCGATAAGGGTTGGTCGTTGAGTCGGGTGGCAACTCAGGCGATGCATATTGAATCAGCCAAACATCTGAGCGTTTCACATTGACGATAATTGGATCACGGTGGGCAAGCCACTCACGCATTGAGTCAATAAGCTGGTGTTTGATAACGGGATCAATCGCGGCTGGGTTATCAATGATGCCAATCCGAAAAAAGAAGTCGTTGTCTATATCAGTCGGTGCTGCATGATAGGCGTGCAGCGCATTAAACGTTTGAACCGTTTGTCGAATAGAGTCGAGAGATTTTGGGTACTTGAGTGTTTCATTAAGCTCTGGCAGTTGGTTTTGAGCAGTGGTCAGCTCTCTTGCCTGAATTGGCCAGCCCATCATCACAATAAATTCAACCTCATCGCCTGCATGGTTGCGTCCAGGACGGATGGAGAAAGAGCGCGAAAAGGGGCGATCGCCCCGACTCACAAATGGGTAGTCTCGGTTCTGAAAACCTCCAATCTGAATTTGGATTGGGAAATTGGCACACGTCTGAAAGTAATTGAGCAAACCTGCATAGTCCATCTCTAACTGGCACTGGCGATGCCTGTTGAAGTTCGCGTTATGAAATGCGGAGGTGTTTGTAGGAATGCGTTCAAGTCCTACAATCGTGGCGTGAATTTGCTTGTCTGTGTCGTAGCCTCGAAACTTTTGACCTAAAGCCTCGACAGCACGCGCCTTGCACGCATCGAGAAATGCTGCTAGATGAGGTGGTTTATCCCAAATTAGAGCCGCGATCGTCACCTGCATGAATGATTCCTCAACGATGCACTGACTCAGATCATTGCAGGTAAATGCCTCACTAGCAGCCGAACGCCAGCAAATCTGTCAAAAATGCCGGGAGTCTCAAGGAGTCAATTGGGTCATGACTCGGCCAGAAGCGAGGTGCGATCGCGGCTGTTGGGTTGGGATCCGAATTTGAAACGTGGTTCCTTGCTCAGGAGTAGACATACATTCTAATGAGCCACCATGTTTTTCAACAATAATTTGATAGCTAATCGATAGGCCCAGTCCTGTCCCTTTTCCGATACTTTTTGTTGTAAAGAAAGGATTAAAAATCTGCTGCTTGACTGCCTCACTCATACCCACTCCGTTATCAGAGATCTCAATCATGACCCAGTTTGAATCACACAGACTTGTCCGAATTTTGATGCAAGGTAAATAACACGCTTTCGTTTCGTCTGCTGTCGATGTTCTGATTCCTTCTGCTTCCAACACATCGATCGCATTCGCAATAATGTTCATAAATACCTGGTTGATCTGTCCGGCATAGCATTCCACCAAAGGCAACGTACCATACTCCTTGATCAGGCTAATGCTTGGATGTCCGACCTTTGGCTGTAATCGATTTTGTAAAATAAGGAGTGTGCTGTCGATCCCTTCGTGCAAGTTAACAGGTTTCATATCCGCTTCATCTAAACGCGAAAAATTTCGGAGCGACAACACTAATTGCCGAATCCGTAAACTTCCAACTTGCATAGAGGTAACTAGCTTAGGCAAATCTTCAAGGATGAACTCCGCTTCAGACTCTTCCAGTGCTGCTTGAAGCTCTGGTTCTGGCTCTGGATAAGTCTTTTGGTAAAGCTGTAACAATCCTACGAGTTCCTGGATATATTCAGTGGCATGGGTCAAGTTGCCATGAATAAAGTTAATTGGGTTGTTAATTTCATGGGCGATTCCGGCAACAAGTTGACCCAAACTTGACATTTTCTCGGTTTGAATCAACTGAATTTGAGCCTGCTGCAGTTGGCGAAGGGTGGCTTCTAACTCCTGGTTAGAAGCGGCTAGTTCAGCCGGTTTTGGAAGTGCCAGTGCTTTAGGTACAAGCGGGATCAATTCAAGCGCTGTAATAACGGAGATCAATGCTGTGAGGGCTTTAATCAGGCCAGAAGTCCAGTAGTTAGGGTGCCAGAGTGTCCAAACATCCATTACGTGCCCCACTCCACACGCGAGAATAAAAGCCCCAAACATACAGAAGATCCAGTTAAAAGGAATATCCTTTCGTTTCGTAGTGAAATAGAGCAGTGTGATAGGAATGGAGAAGTAGGATAGCGCGATGATGCTATCTGAAACAAGATGGAGCCAAACGAGAGGCGACTTCCAGAGGTAGCAGTGCCCATGTGGAATAAACCCAGAAGGACTTAAAAATGTCTGTAACTGTTCCAGCATGAATGCTCCTAGAGGTGAAATGAACGAAATAAAAGATATGACCGAGCTAGAAATAGAGTTTTCGATACTAACAGCGGTTATCTGCTGCTTTGACTACATTACATATAAGTTCCTGTAAAGATTTGCGCTTTGACTGGATTAGGGGACGAATGATCTAACGATTATGATTCCCAGCCATTTAAGTTCTGTAACAGCTACAGAATTTGGCTAGGGTGATAAAAGACAATTCTCTCTGCCAACGAATTTAACTTAAAGTTTGAGTCTTTAGATCCCTTGTATTGCCTTTAAGACGGACTCACAAAGACAATTGAAAGTGTCTGTTTATTCTTTTCTAAAAAATAGAACGGTGTTAGTAGCTTGTAAGCTAAACACTTCATTAAACAGCGGAATTAACCTTTTCGGCAGGGCGCTAGAGACTAGCTGCATCACTAATTTTGTGATTATGCCAAGCTACTGCCCGTTCTTCCAAAATCCAGTCACCTTTAATCCTTTTCCGGATCTTTTTGGCCTGCGAGGAGCGACTGAGTGCTTTATGCTTCATAGCGATCGCCCGACTTACATTTGGGTTATGCCCCCGGTATGATTCCAAACCTGCACAAAAACTAGAAGCAGAACCCTGCTTTGTTTTTCATCACGCGAATGCTTTTGAGCTGCCCCCAAAGGATCTACGGATGAACCTGTGTTTGTGCCCAAGCCTAACAGCCGTGCCGAAGCTGATGGTTGGGTGCTAGATCTCGTGTATGACACGGCCCATAACCAAACCGATGTTGTCATTCTCAATGGTGTAGATTTTGATCGAGGCGCGATCGCTCGGCTTTATCTGAAGCACCATGTCCCCTACGGTCTGCATAGTTGTTTTAGCAGCCTTGTTTGAGAAGTCTGATCATGTTCCTCTAATTCACAGTTTTTATGTTTAGTTGATTCTTAAAAAACTATTTCAAAGTCCTTTGCTCTTTTTCGCAGGTGAAGCATACGAAGGTTCAGTTCTATCAACAGTAGAAGATGCAGCCACTCAGGCGCGATCGCGAACTTGGGGTACAGTGGAGTCAGTTCAACAACTGTTTCTAGCTCTTTCTCAAGTCATCAGCTGTTCTGAAGGGTTTTCAATTATGGGATTTTACTCACAGGTAATTTTGCCGCGCCTCCTAGATTGGAGTTTATCAGACGCAACTCTAGCCAAATATCGTCAAGCATTATTAGCAGATGTCCAAGGAGAAGTCTTAGAAATTGGGTTTGGCACGGGCCTAAACTTGGCTTACTACCCGCCACATATCAATAAAATCACTGTGATAGACAGCAATCCAGGGATGAATTCGTTGGCGAAAAAACGGATTCGCGATTCTAACAAAGCAGTAGCGCACTATGTCCTGAGTAGTGAAAGCTTGCCAATGGCGGAGAACAGCTTTGACAGTGTTGTGAGTACTTGGACACTATGTAGTATTGCCAATGTTGAACAAGCACTGAAGGAGATTTACCGGGTGCTGAAGCCAGGAGGAAAGTTCTTCTTTGTGGAACATGGGTTAAGTGACAACCCTAAAGTGCAAACATGGCAACATCGATTGACTCCAATTCAAAAAGTGATTGCTGACGGGTGCCATCTCGATCGCAACATTGAGCAAATCGTAAAAGGTCAGTTTAGCCAAGTTGAGATAGAGCAATTTACACCTGAGAAAATGCCTGATCTTGTCACTCATTTATATCGAGGAGTTGCAACTAAACCCTTGGCGTAAAAAGGGATTAGTCAATGACTTGCATTTATGCTCGTCTATCTGTGTAAGGGTTCATTTCTAGTTTCAGACCACCCTATTGCTAAGCTTGCACTGAAAGGCATTATCGTTACTATTCGACAGTTCCCTTATTGCTGGAAGTATTTGAAAAGTTGAGGCTTTCCTATAGATAAACAGGGTTAAAAGCTCAAGCGAATCATGCAATAGACTGGCTTTTTAACTGGTTACGGCGATTGTTTGAAGCAGCTAAGCAAAGCAACCTTAAGATTCCTCAATGGAGACGATTATCTATTTCAATCATTTTTCGGTCTATTGAGCGCAGTCTACAAAACCTTCAGGTGTTTCATTGTTATTTCTATAGAAAGAATAGGAAGTTCCAATGGGGAAAAGGTTTTATTCTTAGCTACAGAGTAAGTTTTAATACCTAATTTGTCGTACAGTTAAAATCATTAAATTAATCCGAATTACTTCCAAGTCTGATAAATCACTTTCAAGTCTGAAAGTGTTGGTGAGAAATCCCCTGGAAAACTGTTTGAAAGTTTTTGGGGAATTGGACTGGTTTCTGCGATCGCAGTTATCGGTCGGGTTTGGCCTAAGCGTCTAGGTGTACTTTATGTTGTCCACTAATCTACTTCGTCTAAATAACCTGCGAGGTGATTTCTACAGGGCAGTTTATGGCGGCTTTTGGGCTGCCCTGTTTGGTAGTACCCTGACGTGACCTCTGAACCGACGGGGCTAATGACCTTAAGCCCTGTCTAGAGGTTCTCGTGCGACGCTTGGGCTGTAAGGGTGAAGCGCCTCACTCTTACACTCTTTAACTCCTAGAGTTCATTTAGTTCATCTATTGCAATACTCCTCGTCAGGGGAGAAGGAGGCATTCGTGGATTTTTTGTCCTTATTTTTAATGGACTTCATTAAGCAGTTGCAGTCCCCAACACTCAGCTTTTTAATTGGGGGGATGATCATTGCGGCTCTCGGTAGCGAATTGGTCATTCCAGACGCAATTTGTTCGATCATTGTCTTTATGTTGCTTACCAAAATCGGACTGACTGGTGGAATTGCGATTCGCAATTCCAACCTGACGGAGATGGTGTTACCCATGCTCTTTGCTGTAATGGTAGGGGTTCTGGTTGTCTTCATTGCACGCTATACACTGGCTAAACTACCAAAGGTCAAAGTCGTGGATGCGCTTGCAACGGGGGGGTTGTTTGGAGCCGTGAGTGGTTCTACCATGGCCGCCGGACTGACGCTACTGGAAGAACAAAAAATTCCATATGAGGCATGGGCTGGCGCACTTTATCCCTTTATGGATATCCCAGCGCTCGTGACTGCGATTGTTGTGGCCAACATTTATCTCAACAAGAAGAAGGCTAAGTCTGCTGCCTTAGAGGCTAGTGCCGCAGAAGCAGTCAATTATCCCAGCACCAAGCAGGAATATCGCGACCAGCAGAAGGATCCTGGTGCTAATCGGGTTCAGATCTGGCCAATTATTAAGGAAAGCCTCCAGGGTCCTGCCTTATCGGCAATGTTGTTAGGTCTCGCTCTTGGCCTGTTCGCCCAGCCGGAAAGCGTCTATAAGGGCTTCTTCGATCCCGCTTTTCGCGGCTTGCTGGCGATTCTAATGCTGGTTATGGGCATGGAAGCTTGGTCTAGACTTGGTGAACTGCGCAAGGTGGCCCAATGGTATGTCGTATATAGCATAGTGGCACCATTTATTCATGGGCTAATCGCCTTCGGTCTCGGCATGATTGCCCACCAAGTTGCAGGATTCAGCATGGGCGGTGTCGTTATTCTGGCCGTTATTGCCTCCTCCAGTTCGGATATTTCAGGCCCACCAACGTTGCGAGCCGGTATCCCATCTGCTAATCCCTCCGCCTATATTGGTGCGTCCACAGCCATCGGCACGCCAATTGCGATCGGCTTGTGTATCCCGTTCTTCGTCGGGCTTGCTCAGGCGCTCGGCGGACTCTAATCCAGATGGGTCACAGTCTGTCGGCGCTCCCTGAGCTCGGCAGACCCAATAGATTAATGTACATATGTCAAGGAGGTAACCAACATGGCTAAGCCAGCCAAAAAACTTGTCATCGTCACCGAAAAGGTTCTACTGAAAAAGATCGCCACAATCATCGAAGAATCTGGAGCGAGTGGTTATACGGTGGTGGAAACTGGTGGTAAGGGCAGCCGCAACGTGCGCTCAACGGGACATCCTAACGTGTCTGACACCACGGCGAATGTCAAATTTGAGGTGCTCACCCCGGATCGAATTATGGCTCAGACTATTGCGAGTCAGATTGCAGAGAAGTTTTTCACCGATTTTGCAGGCATGATCTATCTCTGTGACGCGGAGGTTCTGTACGGGCAAAGTTTCTGTGGACCAGAGGGCTGTGGAATCTAGATGACGCAGCCCTAAATGGCCAGGTCATGACCCCGGCTTTTTGGTGACCATTACTCAAACCGCTAGTCGATTTAGATGATGCCCAAATGGAGAAACTGATTGTGATTCAAGATAATCTCGACACCATTCGCCCGCATCACTCATTGACGACCAGGCTTGTCTCGATCCAGGCAACCGTATTTAAAGCATGACTGCCCTTGCCCGGTTGCCTCTTTTATCCCGCTCCGCAGTTTCATGACTGCCTCAAACTCTTAATCTTCATCGCTTTAGACTCATGATTTTATCTAACATTCTGCCTCCTTTCAGTGGGGGAATAGCCACTCTGATGGCTCCGATACCCGTCCTGGCGACTGTTGTTGCTGAGGATTCACCCATCATTCTGTCTGGCGTACTGCTGACGCTGGTGGTGATTTATCTGGCCAGTAAATTTGGTGCAGAGGTCGCTAGGCGATTAGACTTTCCGCCTGTCTTGGGGGAACTGGTCGCTGGTGTACTTGTCGGGGTTTCGGCGTTACACCTGGTGATTTTTCCCGAAGGAGGGATGTCTGCCTCTGACTCGGTGATTATGACAGCGCTGCAAGGATTAAATCACTTGGCACCGGATGCGCTGACCCGGATCTTTGAGTCGCAAAGTGAAGTGATTTCGGTTCTGGCTGAAATCGGCGTAATTATTCTGCTGTTTGAAATTGGACTGGAATCCGATCTGCGGCAACTGAAGGAAGTGGGAATTCAAGCCACGGTTGTCGCCTGTGTCGGGGTCGCGGCACCTTTTGCGGCGGGTACGGCAGGGTTGATGATACTCTTTCATGTAGCGGCAATTCCAGCAATTTTTGCGGGGGCCGCGTTAACGGCAACGAGTATCGGTATCACCTCTAAAGTGTTATCAGAGTTAGGTCAACTCAAATCCAAAGAAGGGCAAATCATTGTTGGCGCGGCAGTAATTGATGATGTTCTTGGCATTATTGTCCTGGCAGTTGTTGCGAGCTTAGCGAAAACAGGTGAAATTGATGTTGCAAATGTCATTTACTTGATTGGCAGCGCAACCGCCTTCTTAATTGGTTCAATTCTTCTGGGTGGTATTTTCAATAAAACGTTTGTATCAATTGTTGACAAGTTAAAGACACGTGGGAATATTGTGATTCCTGCATTCATTTTTGCCTTTTTTATGGCCTTTTTGGGCAATGCAATCCATTTAGAGGCCATTTTAGGAGCGTTTGCAGCTGGCTTAGTACTCGATGAAACAGATGCTCGTAATGAGTTAGATGAATTGGTCAAGCCGATCGCTGATTTGCTGACTCCCATCTTTTTCGTTACTGTAGGGGCACGCGCCGATTTAGGGGTTTTAAATCCAACCGTACCTGAAAACCGAGCCGGACTTTTAATTGCTGTCTTTTTAATTGGGGTGGCAATTATTGGCAAATTGATCACTGGCTGGTCTGTCTTTGGTCAACCGGGGATCAATCGGGTTGCGATCGGTGTTGGTATGATACCGAGAGGGGAAGTGGGTCTTGTCTTTGCAGGAATTGGTTCTGCAAGTGGCATTTTAGACAAGCCTTTGGAAGTATCGATCATTATCATGGTCATCTTGACAACCTTTCTTGCTCCTCCATTTTTACGAGTTGCCTTTGGTCAATCTGGGGAATCAGCGATTGATTCTCCTCCTCAAGCAGAGCCAGTGAGTGATTAGTCATGCTAGAAGCGTTTGTTTTTCTCACAATCTTGTTAGGGTTTTTCGGCATTATTTTCAAGAAAAACCTGATCATGAAGATCATTTCGATGGATGTCATGAGTACGGGAGTGATCGCCTATTACGTGGTGGTCGCAGCTCGTGAGGGGGTGTTTACTCCGATTCTTGCAGGCGACCCCAAAGGTGCTTATGCTGATCCTGTGCCTCAGGCTGTCATCCTAACGGCGATCGTGATTGGTTTTTCAATTCAAGCACTGATGCTGGTTGGGGTGATGAAGTTGGCGCAAGATAACCCCACTCTAGAAACCAACGAGATTGAGAGAAGCAACACGCCATGACTACGCTGACACTCATCTGGGTTACTTTCCCGTTTCTAGCCGGGTTTATCATCTATTTATTTCCCCGGCTAGATCGATCGCTAGCGCTAACTGGAGCGGTTGCTTCGGCTGCTTTTGCGGCTCAACTATTTACGTTGCGATCGCCGCTCACCCTGAGGCTGCTGGATCACTTCGGGGTGAATTTGTTACTCGATTCTTTGACAGGGTTCTTTGTCTTAACGAATGCACTGGTGACAGCGGCGGTCATCATTTATTGCTGGCGCAGTAGTCGTACGACATTCTTTTATGCACAAACGCTAATCTTGCATGGCAGTGTGAATGCAGCGCTTGCCTGTGCTGACTTTATTAGCCTTTATGTTGCTCTAGAAGTATTGAGTATTGCTGCTTTTCTTTTAATTGCCTACCCTCGTAGCGATCGCGTTATTTGGGTTGGGTTGCGGTATTTGTTTGTTAGTAACGTCGCCATGCTGTTCTACCTGGTTGGCGCGGTGCTGGTTTACAAAGCTCACCATTCCTTCGATTTTATTGGTCTGCGAGAGGCCCCTCCAGAGGCACTTGCGCTGATTTTTATGGGGTTGTTAGTTAAAGGTGGCATTTTTGTTTCTGGCTTGTGGTTGCCACTGACCCACTCTGAATCAGAATCGCCCGTTTCAGCGTTGATGTCGGGCGCGGTTGTGAAAGCGGGCGTGCTGCCGTTGGCTCGTTGTGCCCTGCTGCTCGAAGAAGTTGATCCCATCATTCGCGTTTTTGGGGTGGGTACGGCTTTATTTGGTGTCTTCTATGCTGTTTTTGAGAAGGACACCAAACGGATGTTAGCCTTTCATACGGTTTCCCAATTGGGTTTTATTCTCGCAGCCCCAGAAGTAGGTGGGTTTTACGCCCTAACTCATGGATTGGTCAAGTCAGCTCTTTTTTTGATTGCAGGAGTGCTGCCAAGCCGCAATTTTAAGGAACTGCAGAACCAACCCATTCATACCCCAATTTGGATCGCATTGGCGATCGCCAGTTTTTCGATTTCGGGTTTCCCCCTCTTATCGGGATTTGGGGCAAAGGTGCTAACCATGAAAAACCTGTTACCCTGGCAGGTGGTTGGAATGAACCTTGCCGCTTTAGGAACCGCCATTTCGTTTGCGAAATTTATCTTTTTACCACACAAAAATCTTGGCAAAGCTGAGGCTGCTCAGACACTGCATAACTCGCCCTTAAAGGTAGGTTTTTGGACAGCAATGGGATTGCTAGTCGGTGGCCTGTTTGTTGCTAATCTCATCTATTACGATGCTTATAGCCTTGAGAATGTTGTTAAACCGCTTGCGACAATCGCGATCGGTTGGCTGCTTTACTGGTTCATTTTTGGACGGATTGCGATCAAGCTACCTCGCATGTTTGAGCAATTTGAGCATCTGATCGGTGTTATGAGTTTGAGTTTAATCTTGTTGTTCTGGATGGCATTAGCATGATTGGACATCTTATCCTCCGACTGGTCATCTGGTTTTTGCTCACAGCAAACTTTAGCTTGGCAAATATCATTATTGGTGTTGGGGTGTCTCTTCTATTACCAGGACTCCCCTCACGGACTTCTCCAGAACGACTGAAAGATTTACTCCAGGGTTTGGGCAAGATTGTTGCTGCCATTCCACAAGCGTATGGTGAGGCTGTCCAGCTGATTCTCAAGCCCCACAATCACGAAGAGATCGTGATGGAGCGCGTTCAATCTCGGCGATCGCCAGGTCTGATCTTCTTGGATATTTTTCTGATTACATTTACGCCGATGACCATCGTTTTGAAGTATCACAAGGCGGGTTGGTATGAAGTTCATCGCCTTGCTAGGAGGAAGCGGTCATAATGTTAAATCTCGTTCTTATGGCAATGATTGTGGCCTTACTCATCCCGCTCTATCAGGCCTGGAGAGATGAGGATATTTGGCAGACGATGCTGGCATTAGCCAGTGTTTCGGCAAAATCGGCAGTGATGATTCTGCTGGTTTCGATTCTGCGCGATGATTGGATGATTGGAATTGTTGGTGTCATCATCCTAAGTGTCGGCAATGCTGGTTTTATGCTGCTAGCACACATTTTGAAGCGGATGGGTGATTCATGATTAACCTATTAAGCTACTTTTGCCTTGGAGTTGGGCTGGTTTTCTGGTTTTGGGGAACTGTATCTCTATTGAGTTCGCGATCGGTGCTGTTTAAACTTCATCATCTCTCTGTGTCAGATACGCTCGGCTCGATCGCCATCATTTTTGGGTTGCTTCTGAGACGACCAACAGAGTTTCCTTTATTACTGCTCGCGATTCTTTCTCTGGTACTCTGGAACACAATGTTGGGTTATGTTTTAGCCTACTGCTCAAGTAGCGACTCTAATGACGGAGGGCAGATAGATGGATAGTTATGTCTATATCATTACAGCCTTGCTGCCGCTCGCTGCGTCTATGCTGGTATTTCAGACCAATCCTTACCATGCGCTGGTGATTCGGGGGGTGCTTGGGGCGATTTCTGCGTTGGTGTACGCAATCTTAGGAGCGGCAGATGTTGCCTTGACAGAAGCACTCGTCGGAACTTTGCTGGCAATTACACTCTATGCTGTTGCAGTGCGCTCTTCTCTGGTGTTGCGGTTAGGAGTTTTGAAAGATGATTTCCTGGCGATCGAGCAAGATGCGGATCAGGATCACACCAATCATCTCAAACAAAAACTCGCGAACCTCCGGGTTCTATTTGAAAAATATCATTTACGAGTTGAACTTGTTCCCTATTTAGATCATGCAGATTTACACCATGCGCTCATCAATAAAGAAGTTCATGTAATCTACACTCAATCAGACGCTAAAGCAGGTTATACAGGTGATTCCTTCTATCTAAATACTCGACTTCAGCGTATTCATGAGATTCTCAATGCTGATCCTAGTTTGACTTCTGTTTTAGTCGATATCAATGCTTTAAATCCCAAAGAGGTCTGTCTATGAGATGGATTTATGTTGCGGCAGGCATCGCCTTTTATTTCAAAATGTTTTTATTAACAAATGCATCACCGTCTTTGCCATTTTCGATTGTTGCTGCAGTAGTGCAAGATAGCGGTGTGCCCAATGTTGTCTCAGGCATTATTCTTCGCAATCGTCTATACGACACTATTTTTGAAGTGATTGTATTTACGATCGCCATTATTGGCAGCAGTTTTTTGCTGGCGAATGAACGTCCATTAAGCCAGGTACATCAGTTTACCGATCAATCTTCAATCTTGTTAGCTCGTTTAGGGGCAACGATCGCAGCCCTTGTTGGAATTGAGTTAGCACTCCGGGGCCACCTTAGCCCTGGGGGAGGTTTCGCGGCGGGCGTTGCAGGTGGAACGGCGATCGGGCTAGTGGCTATGACCTCTTCTCCAGAATGGATGCAGACAATTTACCAACGCTGGCGAGCGGCCATGTGGGAAAAGGTATCTGTCCTGATTTTTATTCTTCTATCGGTCATGACATTAACTGGCTTGGAACTACCGCATGGAGATTTAGGAGCTTTAATAAGTGGCGGAATCATTCCAATACTTAATATTTTAGTTGCAATTAAAGTTGCTCTTGGTTCATGGGCAGTGATTTTAATTTTTATTCGATACCGAGGACTTTTGTGAAAATACTGGAAACCTTTTCACAATACCTCTCTCATTTCACACATCGCCTATAACTGCTGCATGAGTCTGGTTATAACGTTGATGCTCAACCATTAAACACCGATCTTGCACGACCTTTATTCCGGCTTGTGCTAGAGCTTCTGCCACTGCATCAGATCTAATGCCTGATTGCATCCATACAGCTTTAGGCTTTTTTCTTAAAATATCTTCTAGATGGGCCGGAATGTCTTGCGGACGACGGAAAATATTAACGATGTCTATATCGAAGGGAATTTCAATCAGTTTTCGGTAAACTTTATGCCCCAATATTTGAGTGACATCAGGATAATAGACGGGTACAGGAACGATTTCAAATCCTACTAAGTCAAGATACTTGGGAACATAAAAAGCAGGTTGATTTGCTTTTGCTTCTGTTTTAATTCCTAGCACAGCGATCGTTTTTGTCTCAGCCAGTAACGCTTGAATTCCAGTGGAGTCTTTAATTATGTTTTGTTGCCAGTTCATAGTATTTAGGCGATCAGGCTTGGTGTTATACAAGTCAATCTATTATCAGCTTACGATTCCTGGTAGAACCAGCGAAAACAGCTTCTTTTGTGATTGCTATTTCATAAAAAATAGAAAAGGGGCAGACTCTTCAGCCTACCCCTTACGCTTTAGCATTGCCATCGGTGCATGACAATTAGAGAACTAGCGTACCGTCCGCTTCTATCGGGATGCTGTGCTTGATGAAGCAAGGCGCTGTCCTTCGTGTTGCCCTTCAGAAATCTCTTCAATTAGCTTGCGGTTAAAAGCCGGAATATCTTGGGGGTTGCGACTGGTAATCAGCCCTCGATCAACAACAACTTCTTGATCGACCCAATTTGCACCAGCGTTACTCAAATCTGTTCGTAACGAAGGCCAAGACGTTACGGTGCGTCCTCTAACAGCATCGGCTTCAATCAGTGTCCAGGGACCATGACAAATTGCTGCAACGGGTTTGCCTGCTTCAAAAAACGCCTTCACAAATTGAATCGCTTTCTGGTTGACACGCAACTGGTCAGGGTTGACAGTTCCCCCTGGCAGTACAAGGGCATCATAATCATTGGGACTAGCCTGTTCTAAGGCCCTATCTACAGGAATCGAATCACCCTTGTCGTAATGATTCCAGCCCTGGATACTACCGTTTTTAGGCGCAATGACATGGACTTGCGCACCTGCATTCTCTAGAGCTTGTTTCGGTTGAAGGAGTTCTACCTGCTCCACTCCGTCTGTTGCAAGAATGGCAACTTTCTTTTGGTTCAATTCTTGTGCCATTTTATTTCCTCCCATTCACTAATAGTCGCGATCGCCTACTTAACCTCAAGCAGCTTGATGGTGTAGGCAATACTGCGCTACTTAGTAGACTCTTCTACCTTAAACAGATATCTCGATGACACCGTCCTATTATAGGCGTAAATACAGAGTAGAAGCAGGACAAATTGAGCGAATAAGGAAGCTCAATCCAGGAGGATCCAATCAGTAATCATCTTTGACAAAATATTGTCTTCTCATTCATTTCCGATTATTTCTCATAAAGTACTTTGTCAGTATTCTAGAGAATGATCATTTAACAAACTCTGGTTCAATTACGCTTCAGCAGGTGACATAGATGTTGTTTCCTTTCCTTTGTTGGCTGCTAGTGTTGCAACTTCGCGGTCAATAAAGAAAAGCCCTTGTCCTTCTGTCCCAATTAGCTTGATTTTGTCGAGAATTCCTTTGAATAAAAATTCTTCCTGGTGTTGTTCTGCAACATACCATTGAAGAAATTGCACCGTGGAATAATCGGACTCAGTAGTAGCAAGATGCACCAGGTTATTGATCTTGCCTGTAATAAACTGTTCGTGTGCGTAAATCTTCTCAAACATTTCCTGCAAAGAGTTAAATTCTCTCGGTGGAGCTTCCATGCCGCCAACGATCGCCAAAGCCCCCGTTTCTTGAAGGTAACTGATCAGCCGTTGCATATGTGTCATCTCCTCAGTCGCATGTTGACTCAGGAACGTGGCACAACCATCTAAAGCTTTATAGGCACACCAGGAACTCATTTGCAGATACAGGTGAGATGAAAACATTTCTAAATTGATCTGTTCGTTTAACCGATCAATCATTGCTTGTGACAGCATAGAAGCTCCTTTTATATTGCTTAATTGTCATCAAGTTATTATATCGGTTAACTTTAAATCGACCACTTAAGGCAATAAAAAGTGAAAATCAGCTAAATAATCTGTGTTAGATCACTAAACCAGATGCAGGCGATAGTCATGTATTTAGCGAGAAGAAATGACCTTAGGGATTTGCAGGTAAATGTCATCCCACTATAGAAGTTTGACATGCCAAACCACTACCACAGAAGGCTCCAACACTGGGGACTTAATTGTTTGCGAATCCCTTAGACTTTAACGGTTTAGAGATAGCAAGAAAAACACCAATGTCGAAATCGATACACTCTAAAGAGTGTAATGAAAGTGGAGCGATCGCTTTCAATTCAACGCAATCGTTCCACATCCAAACAGTATTATGAAGGCTTTCTCTGCTCAATTTTCAGCGCCGCTTTCGGGCTTAGTCGGTGCAGGCTCTGCTGCAGGTGCAGGTGCAGGTGCGGGGGGGCGTGCAGGCGCAGGCGCAGGTACCACAGGACGAATGCGCACTGGTGTAGGAGCCGCAGGACGTCGCCTTACACGGGGAGATGTCCTAACAGGGGGGGGTGCAGCCCGTTCGGGTTTAGGTTTAACAGGCTCACTCGACTCAACTGGCTTAGGGGCAACTGGCGGCTTTGGCTTCTCCGGTTCTGGAGATCGCGGTTCACTCGTTGCTGCTGGTGCTTCTGGCGCGGGTTTAGGCGCAGGTGCGACAGGCTTAGACGGTTTCTCAGGCGCTTGTGGTTTGATGGGTGCGGGTGGTTCGCTTGCTGTCGGTCGCGATCGCTGCTCTGCTTCCTGGCGATCGCGCTCAGCCGCTTCTCGTTGCTGTCGTTGTTGCTCAGCCAAGCGTCGTTTTTCTGCATCCTGTTCGCGTCGCCGCTGTTGTTCGCGTTGAAACTTAGAGCCATCCTCTTCAAACGTTAATCGTTGGCGTGCATTGCGATACCCTTCCGCTGAAGGTTTAAACTTCCATCGTTGTACGGCTTCCAGCGCTGCACGATCCACTTCAGGGTTGCCGCTTGACTTGCGCAACCGCACATTAATGACATTTCCACTCGCATCAATGTCATACGTGACACGCGCACTTCCTTCGCGTCCTTTAAAGTTCGGTTTGGGGCAGCTAACACAAGTCGGTTTATTAGTTCCAGTTGGCTTTTGAGCAGGAACAACTTCTGGTTTCTTAACGGCTGCTACGGCATCAACGGCAGGAGCAGGTGCCTTAGCTGGAGTCCCCTCTCCTGGCGAGTTACTGCTACCAACAGCACCCGTATCGCCTTTTCCAGGCCCCACTTCTAGCCCTGTACCAGAATTATTGAAGATTCCAGGGCGATCGGAACTATTGCCTAAGTTATCCCCCAGTTTTAACGGCGACTCTTGAGTTGACGAAGTACTACCTTGGGATGAGTTTGTAGCTGTAGGAGTAGGTAGGTCTGGAGTTGGACTCGCAGTCGCCTGCGGACTGGGCACAGGCTTTGGTGACTCGGGCTGTTTAGCCAGAGGGGTTGGCTCTGGCTTTATCTTTTCTAATCGCTCAGGTTGAATTTCAGCTTCTTGAATCTCAGGTTCGACAGGAGGCTCAGCAACAGGTTGCGGTAAAGTCTCTGATACAGGTGGAGGAGGTGCCACGGGTCGAGCAGGAGAGGATGCTGAAGCCCGTGCTGCAAGTTTGGCTCGTCCATCACCACCTCTGTTTCCTGCCTTGCTAAGGGGATCGGATACCGTTTCGGGTTCCTCAATTACAATTTCGGTTTCAGGTATGTTTTCCAGATCACTCTGCAGTGGACGAATTTGCGCCATCAGAGTCAGTGCGTGGAGCAAAGCAGAAGCCGTCAAACTGCCTACCAGGAAAAGCCGCAAAGCACGGCGCTCTTTAAGGCGTTGGTGGGTCGCAATTGAAGCACGATGCATGATACCTGTTCCAAGGGGCTGATGAGTCAAGGTTATTCTACTGCAAGTTATTCTCAAATAATAGGGGTAAGCTACTTTTTAGTTAGGAATTCCACCAGAAAAAATCAAATTTATTTTATGCAATCAGAGCAAATACAGCCTGTAACTGCTCACGATTGCTCGTAAACAATGGTTTTGATTCATCAGGTCGATTCCATGCGATCGCGCCTTTAGCCCTGCAAATAACCATTTCGAGTTGTTGTTCAGCCGTTGAGTCTTTTCCTATCTTAATGATCTGACGAATTACTTGACAGCTATTCCCATTAAGCTTAGTCTCAACAATGGATAGGCTAGGCAGGCTATTGGCAAGTGTGGCGTGCATTCGTTCGCTGAAAGTATTTTGCTGAAGGATTCGGTTAACAACATTTGTTATGGGTTCCATTTGTGTGGATATATCAACGGAACGCTTTTCCATGCCTTAGCTCCACGGTTCATATTTATTTCTCTTAAGTTAGGCACAGTTCATGCAAAGAATCGGTGAGTTTGTCGTTGCAGCGGGAATTGTAGGGATTCCACTGCTTGCTTTTTCGATTGTAGCGATCGCGCTAATTATCGAGCGCATTGTCTTTTGGGTAAAAGTTCTCAGGCGTCAAGATACTGTCGTACGTCAAGGTCTGCAACTGTACCGCGAAGATCCTGACCTTGCAGTTGAAAAGCTAAAGCGGAATGTGGATTTGCCAATTCCTCGAATTCTACTGGAAGCTTTCTCGCTTGAAGATGCTGAGCCAGATGAACTTTCATTAGCAATTGATGGGGCCATTCAGGCAGAGATTCCAGTGTTGAAGCGTTTTAGTAATGTATTTGACACAATTGTGAGCCTGTCACCGTTGTTAGGTCTGTTAGGAACGGTACTAGGTCTTATTCAATCATTTGCCTCATTAACGATTGGGGATGCGAGTTCAAGTCAGACGGTTGGCGTCACAGGTGGGATCAGCGAAGCACTGATTTCAACCGCTTTTGGACTCATTGTTGCTTTGGGAACGTTATTTTTTGCAAACACGTTTCGGGGCTTTTACCAGCGACAACTCGCCCTCATTCAAGAATATGCGGCTGAAGCTGAGCTACTGTATCGTCGTCGCCAAAAACGAAAGGAGGAGAGTTATGCCACGCCGTCGAGTTATTGAAGAACCTGATATTCCGGCTCAAATTAATATTGCACCGATGATCGATGTGATCTTCTCAATTTTGGCATTTTTCATCATGTCAACTCTATTTTTAACTCGACTCGAAGGGTTATCGGTCAATTTACCAAAGGCACAAACAAGTACTTCTCAAAAAACGAGCCGAGCAACTTTAACAATTAACCAGCAGGGTGCCATTTCTCTAAATCGAGAACCAGTTGCAATTCCTAATTTAGAAGCAGCTTTACGCCAGCAAAAACAACCCGGTCAGGAATTAACCGTCGTACTCAACGCGGATGGGGCTGTTAAACATGAGCAAGTTATTTCGGTGATGGACGTGATTCGCAAGGTGCCTGGTACACGTTTGGCGATCGCAACTCGTCGGCCTTAAATCTTTCAGTGTGGCTTACCTATCCTTAATGTCACCCCTATTATTTCTGAGTGAGAGACTACTCTGAAGTTAAAAATAATGCTTCAGAGTAGTTCTATGTGAGTAGAACCAGTTTATTATCAAGGATTATCTTAAAATCAAGTCTAGTGAATAGTTCTGATCGGTATAACTTCTAACTTACTCTGATTTATGCTGACCATTAGCTGTTCGCTTAACTACAGATTTTCAGGGTCAATGCTCGGAACCTTTTTATAGAGTTGAGTAAGTATCTTTTGGGGCTGATTTTGCCCCAATTGGGATACACATTGGTGTACCTGTAATGGGGTCAGAGTAGATCCGACAATTTAAGCCAAACACAGCTTGCATTGTATCTTCTGTAATAACTGCTTTAGGTTCACCGGCAGCAAAGATTCGGCCTTGCTTGATCGCAACTAAATAGTCAGCATAACGGCAGGCATGATTTAAGTCGTGGAGTACCATCACAATCGTGCGTCCTTGCCTCTGATTCAGCTCATAGAGCAAATCTAAGACATCAATTTGGTGTGCCAAATCTAGAAACGTTGTCGGCTCATCTAACAAAAGAATTTCGGTATTTTGGGCTAGTGCCATTGCAATCCAGGCGCGTTGACGCTGCCCGCCTGAAAGCGTATCGAGGGGGCGATCGCTCAGTTCCACTAAATCAGTTGTTTCTAGGGCTTGCCGCACGTATTTCTCGTCTTGAGATGACCACTGCTGCATCCAATTTTGATAGGGGTAGCGTCCTTGTGCCACCAAGTCTTTAACGGTTAACCCTTCAGGGGCTACAGGGCTTTGTGGAAGTAAGCCTAACTGTTGAGCAACCGATTTGGTTGAGCGCTGCAAGATTGACTTCCCATCCAAGTACACGGCTCCGCGCGTAGGTTTCAAAAGTCGTGCCAAACCGCGCAGCAATGTTGATTTTCCGCATCCATTTGCACCCACTAACACCGTAATTTGGCCGGATGGAATTGCTAAAGTCAAATCTTGAACAATCACCGTGTTTTCATAGGCCAACGTCAGGTCATGAGTCGTGAGAGCAGGCGAGATAGACATGAGAAGTATTTTCAATAGCAAAGCCAACTTTATCTTAATCAGATTCCTGCCTTTATGGGAAGCTTTTGTTCAAGGAGCTGGTTTACCAGGTCTGTCATAGCTTAGCATTGACAGGAACCGACAACTTTTCTGTTGCCAGTTATTCTCATTTGTGATAGTCTACTTCAGTATTTTGATAGATTCTCTCTTGGCTATAACCCTAGTATGGTCAATGTTCTTCCTGGAGATGTTTGTGGTCACCTGTGGCAAATTAGCCGTCAACAAGCTCAACAAGCCGATCCACAAGATGCCGGCGATCGCGTTGCAATTTGCCCGTCGATTTTAGGAAAAGGCTACAAGCGAGACATTGAGCTTAGAAATGGAATTGATCTGACTTTTCATCGCTATCAGCTTAGGGATGATTTAGTCATGGATCGAGTTCCAGCTGAAGAAACGGGTTATTTAGAATGGATGTTTGCCCTGTCATCCACTGTTCGACTACCAGGTGGGGTTCAGATCAGCCAGGGGCAGCACTTGTTAGCTGGGTTGATTACGCCTGGTGGAAATGTTGAAGGGTTAGGTTACACCACGACCATAGAAGTTGATATTCACTTAGAACCGGAAGGCTTAAAAACTCTAGTGGGCGATCAAATTGATGTCTTACCCACTGAATTGCAGCGAATGTTAGAACGAGATGAGTCAACGCCCTTCTCGCCTGTTCGCTCAATTACACCTGCGATGCAGGTCGCACTTCAGCAAATGCTCGACTGCCCTTACCAGGGTGTGATTAAGCAAATGTATTTAGAGAGTAAATCAGTGGAAGTGCTCGCTTTATGGTTAGACCAGGTTCATGCAGATGATGCGCTATCTCAACCGTCTCCTACGCTAGCAGTTGTAGATATTGATCGGATTCATCAGGCCAGAGAAATTCTTTTAAACCAGTTAGATCATCCCCCCTCCCTGCTAACCCTGGCGCGACAAGTTGGCTTAAACGACTGCACGTTAAAACGAGGATTTAAGCAAGTATTTGGCATAACGGTGTTTGGCTATTTACATCAGTGCCGGATGGAACAAGCACGATCGCTCTTACTCGAAAATCAACACTCGGTCACGGCGATCGCCCAAACGGTTGGATACACGAATCTTTCTGCTTTCAGTTCTGCTTTCCGCAAACGGTACGGCGTTAGCCCACGGGCCATGCAAGGGGGCAAAGTAGGAGCTTAACAAATAAACAGTTGAGTCGTAGTTGATAGTTCCAGAGGCATTCTCTTTGAGAGACGCGGCCTGTTCTGGGCGAGTCTTTATTATCTTGTTGTGTGTTGATTTTGATGTCATCAGTATTTGCGAAAAATTCCGTTTCAACAAACAAGAATTCCGTTTCAACAAAGTATCGATGACAAACTCGTCTTACCATCTGATCCATAGCAGTTGAGAAAAGTTCCTAACTGATTGCTCCAGATTTTAGGTGTGAAGGATCGACAAATGAATCGGATGACACTTTGGTTGTTAGGCTTGACATCATTAGTGGTTGCTCAGGCGAGTTGGGCTGTGGAGTTTGGGGAACAACCTAAAACCCAAAAGGCTCCGATGGATCGCCGCGATCGCCCTGCCACCACTGTAAAGGAATGGATTGCTCAAATCGAGGCGGAGACTGTTCCAGTCACAGGCGTCAGTATTGATTTGACAGATATTGGGCTGGAAATTACGCTAAGCACGGCAGTTGACATCCTCCCACCCCTAAAGGAGTGGGATTCCTAAGACTCACGACTTAGGTTTCTGTTTCTTTCCATTACTGGACTTTCGCAACTGCCCTTTAGACTCATGCCTATCAGGTCTTATGTTCGCTC